>Ga0182030_10000475_pt1 | contig 75389 bp, 104 predicted proteins | sample 812S3MmetaG_FD_121299 | JGI IMG/M metagenome (GOLD analysis project Ga0182030, IMG submission 121299) | Permafrost microbial communities from Stordalen Mire, Sweden - 812S3M metaG (Illumina Assembly) | ecosystem: Environmental > Terrestrial > Soil > Wetlands > Permafrost | place: Sweden...
CCACTACTTATATGATCCGTATAGCTAGTGTTGTTTGGGTTAATACTGTTCGTTTAGTGAAGCAGAAGAACTGGGTTCCTAAAGTTGTACAAATACAAACAATCAAAGTATCCAAACTTGTCTCAAAAATAGTTAAACCTGTGCGAATTAATACAATTCGATTGGGTAAGACTATAACCAAAAATGTACGAGCAGTGTTTGTAGAAAAAGCCGGTGAAATTGGCAGAATATTCTACCGAATGATATCTGCAGCAATGGTCTACATTGCTAATACTGGTTCGGGTAACATACAACGAATTATTGTAATGGTGCAGGTTAATGCTGCTAGAATTAACAAGCAAAAGAATGCAATACTACGAACTGTACAAGTACGAACTGCTCGAATTAGCAAACTGAAGATTACTTCAATCAAGTTGTTACAAACCAATATTGCTCGAATTAATAAGATAAAGACTTCTACCTTTAGAGTTGTTAAAATTCAGTCAGTCAAATTAGTCAAGTCAGCTAATAAGAATATCCATACTGTCCAAGTACAAGCACTCAAATTACGGAAATCTATTACTAAGAATGTTCATACTGTCTGGGTTAATACTGTTCGAAATAGCAAGACTGTAACCAAATTTAAGAAACTCGTTCAAATAAATATTGCTAGAATTAATAAACAAAAGAACTGGATTGCTAGATCGGTATTCGTACAAAGCATTAAACAATCTAAGACAAAAAATGCTATTGTTCGTGGAGTAAAGATTTCTTCTGCATTTGCTAGAAAATCAGTTGCCAAATCTGTTAAATCAGTATATGTACAAAAATCGGGAGAACTCGGTCGAATTTTCTACCGAATTATTGCTACTACCTTTATTCAGAGTACTAAACTTTCTAAATCATTAGTTAAAAGCATTAAAAGCAACTTAATTAGAAGTACCCGACTCAGTAAGACTAAATCTACTAATATTACAACTACTGAAGTTCAAAATGCTCGAATTAATAAGCAAAAACGATGGAATGCCAAGGTAGATCGAGTACAAAGTGTTAAATTCACCAAGACTAAATCTGCAATTCTCAAAGTTGTAGAAATTTTTGCTAATAGACTTTCAAAGCAAAAGAATACTACTATAAAATCCACTGCTGTTTCTTCAATGAGATTGAAGAAAAAAGCATCTAAGAGCACCCAAGCTGCACAGATTGTTTCGGCTACTGTTACTAGGGCAACCAACAGAGATAGAAGAATTACCTCAGGTCTCACTTACACAATTGCATCAAGTAGATCAGTTACTAGATATCGTCAGTTTAAAGCCGTTATGGTTAATGCTTTGAGAACCAACAAAGGTATTAAAAAAGATATTACAGTTTCTAGTACGAATATCTCATCTATTCTCAGAGCGAGTGTTCCTTGGAAATTCCTAATACAGTTTGTCACAAAGATTGTATCTTCCAAGAGTCAAACTATTGAAAAACCAGGTCATGCTAGACCTGATCCTGATTTCTGGGACCCAAACATGATTGATTCATCTACCCCAGGAGTGGATGGTCTAGTTTACGGTAACCCTGACGACGATAGATAACAATTTTATCGAGTCGGGAACTCACACTAGAGAACGTAAAGAGGATAAAAAAAAGGCAAAAAAAATGACTTGGTACTCAATCTATAATCGAGAAAATGCAGGAGTAGAAGCCCTTAAGCATGGTGAAACTCAAGATGGTGTTCCTTATGTATGGGGTGGAGAGACTTCAGGTGTAGGTTTTGACTGCTCAGGTCTTACTCAATGGGCTTATACTTCTGTAGGCTTATCTATTCCTCGTACAACTCAAGAACAATTTAAAGTATGCCAACTAGATCGTGGTACTCCACTTCTCCCTGGAGACCTTCTTTTCATTGCAGGAGCCGATGGAACTGATACTGAACCAGGCCATGTAATGATATATCACTCTCCTGGATTAGTATTACAGGCCCCATTTACTGGTGAAGATGTCAATGTCGGTCCTTATGATACTGAAGTATATTCATTTTCTACTCGACCAGGTGATCTTTACGGAGCAACAATCCAAGGTCCAACGAGTAAAGACTTAAAAGATAATAAACTTGAACGACTAGCTAGCCCTGCAGCTGAAACTCTTGCTCTTAAAAATGGTTGGCAAGTTCGAGGGTGGAATGGAAAAAACTTCCCTATTCTTCCTTTACAGGGTATTCCTGCAGGAGTTTGCAAATATACTTCAGTTGACTTTCGCAAAAAGAAGTAGAAGAAATAAATGGTTAATAGGTTACGTGCAGATTTTCTAACTGGTATCTGTAGTATTACAGCAGGTAATCCTGCTACTTTAACTACTACAACGGGAATTAATATCAGTATTGGAAGTAATCAATATCTTCCAATTGTTCTAAATCCTGCACCTTTCGATGGAATTATAACTAATTCAGAAATTGTTTATACTACGGGAGCATATTCCCCAGGAACCACTAACTTTACTGTAAATAGAGCACAAGAAGGCACAACCAGTCTCGGATCTCAAACAAATATTCCTTGGATATCAGGGCCAACAGTTCAAGACTTCGGCATTCTTAATGGAATGATTAACGGGGATTTTCCTATACCTACGGCAAGTGGGCAAGTTTTAGGAGCTACTGCTAGTGGTATTGGAACAGTTGTTTGGATTCCTCCTTATGGAGTTACTGTTTCTGGATCACAAGTATATGGATATTTGTCTCATGCTACAATTAGTGGTAGTCAAGTAGTTGGTTTTTCGACTCTCGTTAGTGGTTATAATGTATATGGTAACCTCAGTAATGCTACAATCAGTGGAAGTGATATAGTTGGCCCTATAGCTTTAGTTAATGGATCTACTGCTACTACCCAATCAGCATTAAATGATAGTACCGATGTTTCTACGACTGCCTATACTGATGCTGCTGTATTAGTTGAAACAAATAGAGCAGTAACTGAAGAAATAACACTTTCAAATGCTATTAATAGTTATGCCAATACAACATTAACTTTTACTAATAAAAGAATTACTAAAAGAGTCTATGGTCCAACTAGTGATGTAACGAGCGCTATACTTACAGACAATTACGATGTATTTTATTTTACTAATGTAGGAGGAACAGGACTTATCGAATGTTGGACTGCATCTCCTAATGAAGGAGATGAAATTGACATGTCCTTTACTACATCGGGTGGAACTCATAGTATTTCTTTTAGTAGCGCTGGTGGGGGAAGTCCAGGATTTGAATCCTCGGGCACGGTCGTACTTCCAACGACAATAAGCACTACACGATTAGATCTACATTTTATATTTAATTCAGCTACTAGTAACTTCCGTCTTGTCTACAAAGCATAAGGAAAAATGGCTCGATTAAGACCAGTTCCGCTCTATGCAGACCAATATCCTATTGGTGTAGCTATTTTTAATAATGGTGTATTAACTGACCCCGATAGTGAACAAGTATACTTAGAAGTTATTCAGCAAGAAAGTAATACAGTTATTATTCCTAGTGGAACTATGGCAACCAGACAGGGTGTTGGTCTTTACAATTATCTATTAGGAAATAATGAAACAACTGTTCCTGGAGTTAACCAAGTAACTTGGACATGGACAGCTTCTGGTATGCCTATAACCTTTATTGACTATTACTATCAAGCTGATACTCCAATGTACTACTACAGTTCATTAACTGAAAATCAGAGAAATATAGTAGTTAGTATAGGTCACAGAATAGATAGATCATTTGATAGTTCATATGGTGGACCATATCTACAGGACCTTCCACAAGCAGGTATGAACATTTATGAAGATATTGCCATGGTCTGGACTAATGAAACAATGGACTATGTTAACTATGAATTTCAACCAATTTTTAATCCTGCATGGGGTGTTGGAGTAAACGCTATTGCTCAGATCCCTCAACAGTATGCAGGAATGGTTAATTCACAGGTTTATGCTCACTTCTTAAAGCACATTGCTCGAAACTACATTGAACAACCAATGCCAGAAAATATGACAGCAGTTTGGAATAATCGTAGAGATTATTATGAGCGTTGGTGGCGTTTATATGAATTTGATAAAGAAATAGCTGACAAGCAGTTACGTCAGGTTAAGCGTTGGTATTTGATTGGTTCCAAGAGAGCTATGTTGGTGGCTGGGGGGCTAATTCCAAGGACATTTATTAATCCAGCAAACGGTGGAGCTCACTATGGAACAGCCAATATAGGTGGGTGGTAGAAAATATGGAAAAAGGAGTTTACAAACACACTTTAGAAACTAAAGAGAAATTATCAAAGTTAGCTAAGGGGAGGGTTAGTCCCCGCAAGGGTGTTCATCTCTCAGACGAGACAAAAGAGAAACTTCGTCAAGCTAATCTTGGTAAAGTTGGTTTAGTTGGTTCTAAAAATCCAATGTATGGTAAATCAATGTCCGAAGAATCTAAAGAAAAGGCTAGAAAAACTAATGCTTCTAAAGTACGCAATTTTACGTGCACTAGATGTAATGAAATTAAAACTTGTAATAATTCTGGAAGACTCCGAAAAACTTGTGATACTTGTTTGAATAAACTTAATCCTTGCATATGTGGCTGCGGTGAATTCGTAAGAGCAGCACACAATAATTCTCAACTTATTTCTGGTCATAATACTACTTTAATACCATCTGAAGAAATGAAGCGTCGTGGCCAAAAATCTATAGATTCACGAAGAAAAAATGGAACTTTATCTCCTTCGCCTGAAACTAGAAAAAAAATCTCAAAATCTGTTATTAAAGCTCATAAAGATGGCAAATTAAAAAATTCTCATGGCATTAGGCATTCTAAAGGTGAGCTTTCGCTAAAACCATATCTTGAATCATTAGGATATATTCATGAGGGAGACAAAAGTTTACGTATTTCTAATGGTTTCAGAACTAGATACCCTGATTACTACAATCCAGAAACCAAACAGATAGTTGAATATTTTGGTACCTATTGGCATCGTGATCGAAAATTGCCCAAAGGTAAAAAACACGCAACTGAGCAAGAAGTAATTAATTGGTACTATAAACAGGGTTGGGAATGTACTGTGGCCTGGGAAGATCAAACTCCTGAAATTATTGAACATCTTCAAGAAATCTCTGCCGGTAAACTCTAGTGTCAAGATTTGCTGCATCAGAACCTTTAAAAGATCCATCACTTAATAAAGTCGACGATAAGACAACGGATAAGCCATTGAAGCTTTTTAGTATGTATCGTCGTGGTGACATTTCAGAAGATCATGATGAAAATCAAAGAACAGATCCTGATAAACCACAATTTGATGGTGTAATATTTAGAAGTGGTAAGTGTGTAATATCGTGGAATACAGAAGCAAAATCAGTAGCTGTCTTTGACAGTTTTGAAGAATTAATGAAAATTCACGGACATAATAAACCTGGAATTGACGATAGATATCAATCTGAGATAAAATATTACGATATATCAGAATAAATTAGATGCCTAACAATCCTGTCTTTTATCCCCCCTATATAGCTGGTAAACCCTCCTATCAACCTGTCACATCACTTACTACACTATCTGGACAAATTGAATCTAATATTTATGTCCAAAAGTACAGAGAACAAAACAGTGAAATCGATCTACAGAGATTTCATGATGAGACACTACAAAATTTTGGAGAACAGTGTTTACTAAGATTGCTATGGCGTGCTGAAGACTTTACTGCAAATCTAGTTGGTCGTTGTATAGTTTGTCAGGATAGTGAAAGTCCCACTAATCCAGATGTTAGTGTTCAACAAAGAGTAGCGAGATCCTATGGACAGTCAGGCAATACCTATTGTCCTAACTGCTATGGGACTTCATTCAATGGTGGTTTCCAGAATGTCGTATACCAATTATTTATGCTAGCAGCAGATACTCCAGATAAACGTAATAATCAAATAGTTGGTCAATTTTGGAATCAAAACCCAAGAGTTCAATTTAGCTGGTACCCACAAATACGACAAGGTGATCTGGTGGCTAGGGTTGAATCGTGGAGTGAAGACACCCCTACTCTGACTTCTCAGATATTCATTGTATCTAATGTAGAACCTGTTACTGTTCGTACAGGTCCAGGACCATCTGCTGAGTATCCTTATAGAACCGGTTCTAATCCATTTCAGAATACTACTAAAATAGTTGCTCAAATTTGTACTTTAGAGAACTTACAGCCAGGACATCCATACTTCTCAGTGCCACTCTCCTAACTTCGAAGGAGTAGATGATATGATTCAACCAATGCCTGATTACGTTACCAGCAAGATTGCTGCAAGAGCCGTTGCTTTAGCAGCTTATCGAGCTCCTAAAAAGAGTGGTAAAGGTGCATTAAGTTTTCGGCCAGTAAGTTCAAATGGTCAAATAGGAATTTCAGTGCCACCTGAATATGGATATATGATGGCTCTCGATAGAGGTTATGATCCATATGTAATGTATGGGCTAACTGGAAAAACTATTCCGATTAGAGATGCCAGTGGTCGTATTAACTTTAGAACAGCTTATGGTGCTAGTGCTCCTGGTAAACGGAAAATTATTAGCAGAAATGCTCAAGGTCACATAACTGAAACAAAAATAATGTGGAAAAATCCTGGTATGCAAGGTATGCACTTTATTGAAGATGCTCTGAAACAAGCAGCTATGGAATGGAAAAATGCTGCTGGTCCAGAGGAAATATTAACTATGATTGAATCTACAGGTGCTGCTGGAGCAGCATTTGTTGAAACACTTAATCAGATGCGCTTTTAGGTAGGTAACTAAAATTTATCGAACTGCCGTGAAAACGTGTCTCATTGATGCTCTAACAGAGTATATTAATGTAATGAATCCTGGTTCAGCATTTCCTCAAGGGAATATACCTAGTAACACCACTAATGAATTAACTCCAACTAAGTTCAATATAGAATATCCATTGGTAGAGGCATCTTGGCCCAGTATATATGTACATTTTACTCCTATAACTACTCAATGGACTGGTTTAGATCCAGACTTCTTTTATGTAGTTAGTGGCACAGAAATAGTTTGTGACCGACAAATATATTTTGAAGGCTACATAGATTTTCAAATTCTAGCCATGGCTTCAGAGGAAAGAGATAAATTAGCTGACAGTATTGAAAATCTCATACTGTTTGATGTACAGTCACCTGGCAGTACAGCTTTTTATAATACTATCTATGCAGACCCAATAGTTGGCATGACTATTCTTGGTTCTAAAACAAGACCTATTGGTGATACCATTGTTGCTGGAACTCCTTTTTCTGCAGAATTACTTTCATATGAAGCGACTATTAGAGCTCAAGTTGTAGGTCAGGCTTATGAACCAAAATATGACTATAATCCACCAATTTTAGAAAGCATTGTAGTCAGTGGTATAACAACATACAACACAAATCCATTTGTTTTCACTGTTCCCTAAAGAATCTACATTGTTTTCTTCTTTTAATTAGTAAACATTAATAACAATCGCACTAGAAACTGAGAAGGTGTAAGTCCTTTCAGGAGATTTTATGAGCCCAATTCCAGGATACCAAAATCCGAATGTTTACGTAGAGCAGGCACCCTCACCTATCATAACGAATGCCGTTCTTAGTGCATCACCAAATATTCTATTTTTGGCCTTTTCACCCAATTTACCGACTAGTAATCAAAACGATACCTTCCAATTTACTTCATCTTCTGGTATCCAGACCTTTACTCTAAGTCAGAGTGGAACAGTTTCTAACTTTGTGCTAACCAATAGTCTAACTGGAGCTCCACTAACTAGTGGAACTAACTACAGTGGGCCAACTACTACGAGTGGAATAACTACGTTTACCACAATTAGCGGTAGTTCTTTTGTACAGAATAGTACTTACTTGCAGGCTTCCTACACCTTCACTACTGTCGCTCCAGGTTCAGTGTACACATTTACGGATTACAATAGTGCAGCCAATACTTTTGGTCAGCCATTCGTTTACAGTGGGTCTACACCAACTATTAACTCACCAGCTTCTTTGGCTGCTTTCCTTGCATTCCAGAATGGTGCTCCTCAGGTAACTCTAATGAATATTGTTTCCCAGAGTGGAACAGCAGCTGACTTCCTAACGGCTATTCAATCTTTTACTGGTACAGATTACTTTGACCTGATCGTTCCACTTGTATTCGATACTGCTTATGATGCTTCATCTACTGGACCTCTATTCAAGGGATTATCACAATTCTTAACTGCTCAGGCCAATAATGGAATATTCCAAAGGTCATTTATTGGATTAGACAGTTCAGCTGCTGGCTCATCATTGCCAATAACTGTACCAATCAGTATTGCTAACGACATGTTTAATCAGAGAGTTAGTGTTTGTAACCTACCGACTATTAACTATAATCCTGGATTTAATAGTTCAACTGGTACGACTACTGGAGTAGTTAGTCTTAATGGTTACTATGTAGCAGCTGCTTTAGCTGGTTTGTGGGCTTCACAAGCTCCTCAGACACCATTGACTCATCAAACATTACTTGGGTTCTCAAGTCTTTCTAACCAGTTGACTTCCTCACAGGAAACAACTCTACAGTCTTATGGAGTGTTGGTAGTTGCTCAAAAGCGTAATGGAACTATTTACGTTCGTCATGGTCTTACTACTAATACTAGTAACTGGCTAACTCAGGAAATTTCAATTAATGCAGTTGGTGACTATGTTGGCAAGAACTTTAAGGAAAACTTTACTAATAGTAATCTAATTGGTCAGGCTCTAACTCCATCAGTTATGTCTGCAATTGGTAACTTAACAACCGGCGTTCTGAGTGATCTTAAGACCACTGGTGTCATTCAAGGTTATACAGGTATCAACATTGTTCAAGACCCTAATAACCCAACTAGAGTTTTGGTGTCATTCCTGTACTCACCCACTATTCCATTGAATTACATCAATATCACTATTGCGATTAACACTGCCAGTGGCGCATTCACGGTAACAGCGGCTTAAGGATTAAATAAATGACTACTACCAACATTCGCGTAGGTGGAGCTTATACTCGTTTAACCTGGAACCCAGGTGGGTCATCGACCTCATCAGTTAATTTGGCCTGGGTTGATGTTATTCAGGAATCAGCTCCTCAACCAGTTGCTCAGGCTCAACCAATTCAACCAGTTGATAGCGAATACCCAATAGAAATTGCCTTCCCTGGTGCTCTAGAGGCTGGTTCACTTACAGTAACTATTCGTGAACAGTGGAATACTGAAGTATGGAATGCTTTTTATTCAACCTATAATGATATTCCTGCTAACTTTGCTACTAACTCAGATGGAAATAACAAAGTAATTTCTGACTTGCTAGGTGTCTTTAAAGCACAACTAGCTACTGGTAAAGTCGGTCTATCTAAGATTATTCTTGATCCTACTACTCGTGTTCCAATACGTCGCATTGATTACATTAATCCAACAATTGTAAATGTTGCAATTGATGAGACTGTTAACATTGGAACGATGACTTTCCCTAAGTCAGTACAGTTTATGTACACACAGCGTATTGAAAACTACGCATTCGCTCCTCCTGGTGCTCCTGCTGCATTGACTACTCTTAATGACCCAGGTTCGCTAATTCCTCCAACAGCTAACCAACCAGGTTCTGTTCTCTAAAGATCTATCAACCAGTTACCTACCAAAGGTACTAAAAAAGGAAATATAAAATGCCATCAAGATACATTCAAGTTTCACTCCAGCCAGGAGTTGGTCAGGCCATTTTACCTGATCATCGTAAACTTCTACCCGGACAGACTCTTACTATTGACTATGATACGTTCAAAAAGATCACATTACAGGCTCGTCAAAACTTACTATCATTCACCCCAGTCAGTGACTCTGTAACAACTGCTAGCGGATTTGTCCCTGCACAGACAGGAACTGGAGTCAACGCTCAGCTAAACATCCAGTCTGCTCTATACACTGTTAGCGCAACTCCAATTAACTACAATGCTGCAGGATTCTCAGCTCAGGGTTTCACTGATCCTCTTACTAATACTGGTGTTGGTATCAACCAGTCTAACTTTGGTTATGCTACTAATAATGACTTCACTGGCCCTGCTGGAGAACGCTATACCTATGTCTTTAATGCTGGTGTAAATATTTCAGGTACTCAGGTACTAGTCTGGTCTGACAAGAAAAACCGATTTGTTACCAATCAGCGTCCCTCTTATCAGGTAGCCAGGGATGGTCTAGGAACTCAGTACCCCGTTACATTTACTGACAGTACTACTAACCCTACTACAGTTGGTACAGAACAAGGTCAGTTTGCTGGTGTTGCTTTGGTTAACATTCCTAGTGGATACTTTGGTTTTATTCAAATTGAGGGATTCTGCCCAGCTGTTACAGTTAGTGGTGCAGTAACCAATGGTGCAACTCTAGCTGTCGGTGGTATCGGTGTAGCTGTATATCAGCCTTCTGCTCTTACTACCACTACTACCAATGGTATTGTATCTGGATCGGCTCTTTCTAACAACGTATTTGGCACGGCTCTAGTTAGTGGAACTAACTCTACAGTTGCTGCTGATATTCGTAGTACTAAGTCTAAGCCGATTTATCAGCGTTTTCTTAACAAGAACTAATTAACTTTTAATCAATTAGTCTCTAATTCATTCGACAATTTAACCAATTTGTGATATAATTTTAGTATAAATATAATTATAATACAAAGGAATAACATTGTCTGATCTGACTTTTGATGATAGGTGGAAGCAAGACTTTGAGGGTTTACTTTTTTTAGGTAAACTCGAAAAGGAAGTTACTTCTATACCATCACATAAATTTTTAGTTCGTACTTTAACGGTTAACGAACAACTAGAGGTTCTTCTCATAACTCAGCCATATGCTGATGGTATTGGCTATGCCAGAGCATATAAAGCAGCCGTAGTAGCTGCTGGACTTGTTAGCATTGATGGCAAAGAATTAATCCCAACGGATAAAAAAACTGCTGTTCTGCGACAAAAATGGGACTATGTTACCAATGGATGGTATGAACCAGTAATTGATGTTCTTTACGAAGAAATTGACCAATTACACGCTCGTATGATTGAAGTATGCCAAGAAGTTGGTGTACTCCCCAAAGATGATGAAGATTTAGCACAAATCTTCGTAGAGAACGGTGGTAGTGAAGACCCAAAAGAATAGAAGTAGACCCTTACGTTATGTACCACGTTAAAGTGGCTCGTGAAAGGGGTCTACTAAATGATAAAAATGGGAACTTACTCCACGAAAGATTATTGATGCAAGAACTCTTCAATGATAAGGTAAAGGAAGCTAATTCTATTGATGAAGAATTAGAGTCACAACTCTTTCTCCACCGTCCTGATATTTGGGAAGGTATTCAAAAAGAACGAGAAGAAGCTAATGCTATGGGTCTCGATAAAATTGTTTATCATCCTGCACCAGAAACAATGGAAGAATACCTTGAACTTGAAAAGATGTTCGATCAATTTGAAGATATCCAATTTGTTCCCGTTGATTCTGAACAACTACCAGAAGCTACATTCTTTAATGGCGTACCAATCGAAGAACTCGGTGACAATTAAAAATGACTGACAACATTACTGGTTTCGGTAGTGGTGCAGACGAGATCAGTCTTGGGTTAAACCTTAATTCTAATGTTGGTAGTGTCAAAAATGATTTTGGTGCTGTTGATCAAATATTGCAACAAATGGTCAAAGATCAAGAAACCTTTAATGGCCTTCAAAATGACTCTTTTGATAAGATAAAAGCAACTGCTCAAGAAATTAGAAATTCTGCTGAACAAGCTCAACAGTTGGTCAGTATTTTTAGAACTCTACGTGGGGAACAAGAGGGGACTGTTCAAAGTGCCAAGCAATTGGTGACAATTTATCAACAAATGAACAACGAGCTTCAGAAGGCCCAACAGAACCAAGCTAGGCTAGGAATCACCTCTCCAGGAGCCTCTGTACCGGGCTCTATACCCCCTACAGGCGGTCCTGGACCGATTCCGGGGGTACCTGCCACCCAGACTGGTTCTGGGGGTTCTGGGGGCATTAAACCCCCTAATACAAGTGGTGGTGCTGGGTATGCTGACGAACCTGATGACTTCTTTGGCAGAGAAGAGATTAAATCAGGCGGTCGGCGTTCTTCTGGTCGTAGACCTTCTGATATAGATATAGGAGGAGCGGACCCCTCAGAATATGACGACATAGACCTGACTCCAAGTGGTGTAGTCGGTGGTGGTGGAGGAGGGATGGCACGCAGAGCAACTGCAAGTGGTGAACATTACAAGCAAATTTCTGACATGTCTTTGGCTCTGTTTCCACAGCAAGGATATTATCGAAACCTTCGTAGGGCTAGGTGGCTAACTCGTAATGAGGGCAGTACCATTAATAAATTTACTAGTTCTAAAGCTGGCCAAAGAATGGGGATGGCCCTCAATAGACTTGGTGGTGGCCAAAAGTTAAGAACTAACGAAGGCTACCAATTATTCCCATTTTCTCAAGATGAAAATGGAAACTACGTTGACGATAGTAGTAGTACAGTTTATGGTCTAAAAAATTCCGAGGGACAATTTTTATCTCAAGGTGGTCCTGGTGTGGAACGACCAAAATGGGCATGGAGCGGTGAAGGAGAAATGCCTCCAATGCCTGGTCCAGAATCAACTCCTCAACCATTTGATCCTTGGCAACGTCCAAACTTGAATTCCACTGGTGAGGGTGCAGCAAAAATTGCTGGATCGATGTATGCAGCAAGGATGATTAAAGCTAAGGGTGGAGATCTTTTTAGAGAAGGACAACTCTATACTGGTATTACTGGTGGAACTGGTATTCGTGGTGCATTGGGTTATGACGTTGGTGCTCAGGCAACTAGTTGGTTTGGACTTAATCCCTTAGAGTCATATGGACAAGCTAAGCAGATCACCATGCAAAATCTTTCATTAGGTTATCGTGGTAATTTACTAAATCAGGCTAACTCATTTGGTAACCAGGCTCTGCAAAAGTATGGAGTAGACCCTCAAACATCTATGCAGATGTTTGGACAGATGGTTATGCAAGCCGGTGCGTCATTAAATGAACTCAATGCATCTCTAGACACATTAGCACACACTGCGAGTACAACCGACACCAGTTTTTCACAATTACAACAAAGTGTAATACAGTACTCGCAACTTGGTGCTAGTTTTGGTTTAACTGGTGGACAGAATGCAGCATTTGCTACAGCTGCAGCCCAATATGCTGCTGGACAACCTGGTTTAGCAGCAACTGGTGCCAACCCTGCAGATATTCTAGACAGTATGATCGGTCAAGCATTAGTTGCCCAACAGATGGGAACAAGTTTTCTTGGATTACCTGGTGCTTCTCAAAGTCAAGGAGCCATGGGTGTATTAAGCGGTGAAATAAAAGCAAATCAATCTTTAATTAGTAGAATTGGAATTACCAAAGATAATTATCAAAATAGTCAAGTTTTGGAAAATTCATTTCAAAAGTTTAAATTATTGATGTCATCTCTGGGATTAAAGAAGCAAGCAGACATGTCGTATAGTACTTATGTTAAATATATACACGATTTGTATGATGGTAAACAAAAACGAGAACTCAACAAAACCTTAACATCTACCTTTGCTAGTGATATAGGTCAAAAACCAGGAGAAAGTGTAAAACAAGCTATTGCTGGTGCTGTCGCTGCTACTGATTGGTTGGATATAGATGGTAAAAAACTCACAATTTCTGCAATTTCTACTGAAATGCAGAATCTTGAAACTAAGAATAAGTGGAAAAATATCGGTGTTGATGTTAACGGAAAATTCATGAGTTTAAGTGATATAGAGCAATTACCTACTGGACGCCGTGAAGCTTTAGAAGCAAGGATTGCTACAGGCGATCAACCTCTTTCTCATATAAATCAGCATGGTAAAAAAATTAAAGGTACTTACGCTAGTGGTACTCTACTTGATCTTCAACATGAATCGGCAGAACAGTTTAATAAATTTGGTAGAACACCTAATAGGGCAGCAATGCAAAAAGCTGAGAGAGGTGCTATGCAGATTGAACTTGGCCCGAAGGCTCAAAAACTATTTATGCTATTAGAAGACCCTAGTAATCTTAACCGGGATCTTAATAAATGGGCGAAAAAGCACGGATTATCTACCACTGAATGGGGCAACCAGAGAACTGGTAACTAATGACTACCACTGGTTCAATCAACAAAAACTATCGGCATAAAACTGCGTATTTGGCTAATAATCAAAAAACAATACTTTTAACTTTGCCATTTTCTCCTAATTCACTTGAATGGAGTTATACCTTAAATAAAGTGAGTTATGACACTTATGGGGGTCGTGTAACCCAACTTATCTCAGTAAAGATTGATCAAATGTCATTGCAGGCAGATGCTGGTAGTAGACAAAATCTAATGAATATATATACGATTATTAAACAATTGCAGGAAGACCAAATTGTTAATCGACTACCTCTCGTTTTAACAGTTCCTGCTGATAGTACTGTAAAGCCAAGTACTCCTATTACTCTCTCTTTATGGTACAGTGACATGCAAATCGGATTTGATCCAACAACTGTTACTTACCCTTATATAATAAATTTTAACGTAGCCGATGAAAGTTATCCTAATACTTCTTATAGTAGTTTGAGTAAGATTATAACTAATGCTGAAATAAAAGGTTTGTTCGCTAAGTCTCCTGGTAATAATGAAATTGACTTTGGTACTACTTCTTCTTTAACGTATGCAGGTCTACAAAATCTAACTAGTGCTCAGGCTGCTGCTAAGAAGACAGCCACCAAAGGGCTAACCTTCCCTAAAGAAGGCCAAATAATCCCCGATCTTGGTTCAGGAAGTGTGGTACAATAATGGCTGTTAGCCCTAATGCATCATGTCCAGTTAGTGGACCAATTTATCAAGAAGATTTAGAAATAGCTAATTTAGGGTCTTTTTCATGGTCAAATTACAATGGTATTGTACATACCTCAACTACTTTAGACATTGAAGATGCTAATGAATGGATACCAGAGTAATGGCTATCTTTAGTGGGAATGGTGTAGGTACAGGTACTCTCAGGAGTAACCCTATCAAGGGTATTTTCAAACCTACAGCTAATGCTCATTTGGCATTAACTGATCGAAATGGTAATTCACTGTTAGACACCGATATAGATATATTATCTTTTAGTACTGCTTCCTATACTCAGTATGACCAAGATCAGGTACAGCGTGGTTTAGCGTGGATGCCAATTCGTCGTTCAGAAATGTTCATAGATTTCAGTATTATTTGGCCATTTATGAGTAAACAACGACCAGATGCATTTGAAGAAATGCAGTCTTTTCAAAATGCTATTAGAGTGCATCAACAAGAATCTGTTCTTACTAGAGGTTCTCCTTACCCGGCAGTTCTGCATTACTACAACAATAGTAATAACCAGTCCCCAACGATTACTAATAATCTTCCGCATCTTGGAAATAGTGCAAATTTAGTAACCGATGTAAAGAATTTAACGAATAATACAAATGCTAACCAATTGCAACCTTTGGTATATCAAGGATGGATTGATACCTCAAACAAAATATACCAGCGTTTTAAATCATATTTTGTGACATATTATCATATGAATATACTCAATAGTACAGATGATATTAGCTATGCCAGTACTCTATCTGCATTAGGTCTGGGTGCTACTGCGTCCATAACACCTCCTGCTATTAGCAGCTCATCATTTAATCCAACAGCTATTAATTCAAACTATACAGTCGGTCCTGTAGATATTAATCAAATAACGGGAATCATTAATTAACCATGGCTCTCGGTCAGAACGAACAGTTTTTCTATTCCCCAGACGTTAGAATATTCATTAATAGTCTAACACAGGGTGGTATTATAGAAGTAAGCGATGACTTTATGTCCCTTACTATAGAGCGTAATATCAATGCAGTTAGTACCGCTAGTATATATTTAGCTAACAATGGTTTTAAATACACTCCAGCATCAAAGAATTTTACAGCAGCTAAGGTGCAGTCACCAGTAATTAATACAATGGATGAAATAATAATTTTTCTCAAAAAAGAAAGTTATTATCAGTACTTTACTGGATTCGTGATATATGCACCAATAGTTACTTTGATCCCTGAGCCAATCGTAATTAATTGTAGTTGTACGCTATATAAAGCTCAAAATAGCTATTGGGATGCTGGGGCAATTGAGTATGAAGGTATCATTCCTGGAATTTTACAGAATGCACAAATATTCGGTGGTAGCGTACAAAATAATGATGGTGGAGTAGCAACTGGAATAATTAATCTGCTAACGAAAGTAGCTAATTGGACTGCAAAAGATATTCATATTGGTGGTATTCCATCCCAATGGGTTAGTTTTGCTACTGATATCTATAAGCAAACTCAGATTACATTAAAAGATGAGAATGCTACAAGTTTCAAAGATATTATAAATTATCTAGAAGTAACCGGTGGTGTTTCTAAGTCGGTGTCCTTGGCAACTACAAAAGGTAAAACTGGTATTGGTAATGGTACCGTTGCCTCTCTTGGGGTTAAGGGTGCTCCAGAAGGTACTGCTATTTTAGGAATTACTAGCGGTGAAACTATAACTGCCACATTTGATACCATATCTGATTTGTCTAATAACTCTGGTGCTGATGATATTGTAAAAAATCCTAGTGGCATATCGTATTGGGTAGCTGCACCGTTTACTTACTGGGCTAGTAATGTTGGAGATCCAACATCTGCTAAACAATGGCTACAAGGAGCCGCAAACCCTGATATATACCCTACTGCAGCACAAATTGGTAGAATACTTCTAATAAGTAATACTGTAACCCACAAACACGTTCAAGTCCATGTTGTGTACGCAACACAACAAAAACTTCTTAATGGTGCTGACATCATTTTATCGGAAGCTGCTTTTACCTATCTAGGTGGAGATCTTTCTCCTGGTGCTCCTAAGACAATAGATAATATCTCTGTTGATGCTTGGGTAAATGCCACTGATGAAACATTAAAAGGTGGACCAGTTGTTCAAACTGTAGCACCTACAAAGTCAGAACAACCAACACCAGATGGTACTTATCCACAGTGGGAATACAATTTACTTAATCCTACATTGATAAATAGTAGTTTATCATCATCAGCACAGTTACCATCAACTACTAGTACCAAAAAGGGTACTAAAGGACAAGAAGCAGCTGCTTGGGCTGCAACACAGATTGGTGGTACCTACGTTTGGGGTGGAGGACATGATACAACTGGTGCATCACATGGAAAACCCGGAGATACACAAGATCCAGATTATGCAACTCAACTTGGTTTCGACTGTTCTGGACTCGTAGGTTGGGCTTGGAGTAAAGCCGGTGTTGATGGACTACTTGGAGATACTGGTGAACAACTTAATTCAAATGTAGGACAGAGAATAGCAGGTTATGGTACTATTGATCCAAGTCTTCTAGAGCCTGGTGACCTAATCTTTTATGGTGGAACTGAAGTTCTCCCAGAACATGTTGTAATGTATTACAAGGATGGTTATGTTGTCGATGCAGAAGATAGTCAAGATGGTATAGTAAAACAACAGTTCTATAATAGTTCCCAATCATTTCCTATACAGGGAGTTAGAAGACCTTCACCCAGTAAACAAATTGTTAATTACTCAATTAATATAGGTGGTGGAGGTACCGCTAGCACTGCAACACCAGCAGGTCTAAGTAAGGCTGGTGGCAATTTTAACTATAACACTACTCAAGGGGTAGTTGGCTTTGATGTTAATTCAACAGTCCTAGCTGGTAGTCCACGAGCATTTGTAACTGATGTCCCAGTTCTTTCAACCATTGGTACTTTATCTACTATGGGTTTAAGAGAATTCCAGAGTGGACCAGATGGTAGCTTTTTGGCTTGGTATCCTGATTATTTTGGACTATATGGAACTGCTCCAGTACTCAGTATTTATGATATTGAAATAATTGACTTCAGTATTTATCATGATGACACCCAGTTATATACACATATTGGTGTTAGTGGTGACCCAACTGAAGTTGGTGATGTTTCTTTGGTTGACTGGCTGATGACTAATGGGATTATAACAATTGAGAATAATGCTGTTTTAGGATTATTATTTGGTACCGATCCTGCAACCATGCTTACCTCTATGAATAGCTTGTCATCACAAGGAATTAATATTAATACATTTGCCAAGGAATTCCTAAAGAGATATGGTATGAGACCATATGTTGATTCTGAACCAATGATCCGTTCAGAACTGATGGAATTCATGTATGCCTTACAGGAATTCTTATACTTGTGGTCACAGCAATACGCTACCAACGTTACATTCACTTTTATGCCTGAACTGTATCCTGGAATGATAGCTAACATCGTTGAGCATGGACTCCAAGTCTATGTCCAATCAGTAAGTCAAAGTTGCTCACGAGATGGAGGGTTTACAACTAGTGCAGTAGTAACATGTCCAACTAGAATTATTGGTAAAAAGAAAGTTAATGGAAAACTTGTAAACAATGTAGTTCCACTTGACTTTGGATATCCTATTCAATTACAAAATGGTTAATTTGATTAATGTAATGAAATATGGTATAATTGATAAATAATGGTTTTAAGTCAAACCTCCCCTCTTGGCAAATTAGCTGGTGTAACTCGTAGAGTAACATTAATACATGAACCCACCTACTCTACTTCAACAGGTAGTTGGTTAGTTAATGGATTAGATGCTGATAAACAACAGTGGCAGATCGATCTAACAGTTCTTCCTCCTGGCATTACAAAAGATATGATTAAGGCTGGCCAACAATGGTTCATAGAACGCTCGACTACCTATAATCGTTTATTTAAATATGTTGGAGAATTCGTTGTAGAAAATCAACTCAGAATGAGTACTACACTGCCTCTAAGTTCATGGAAATTTCCTTTAAATACATGGAATAATATAACTTATAATACATATTTGGTAACTCAATCTGGATCAGCTGGTATTACTATTTATAGTGGTGGTACTTTTTATGTGCCATTCCCTGGATTATACTCCGTAACTTCATATTTAACGAACTCTGCTGGAACTATTCTTAATCGCGTATATTCTTCTGCATTAGATAGTAATTATCCCACTTCTAATTATACCAATACTGAGATTCTCTGCCTAACGAGTGGCAATTTAAGTTTTATAATACAGGGTAATCCTACCGCCAGTGGTCAAATTACTGGTTATGCCTCAATTACCTATGCTGGACCGATTATATCCAACTGAAACTTGAATTAGGTACTGAGAGATAAGATGAAGACATTAACTGTGCAGAATGGGGATCTGCAACTCGATAGTTCAGGTAGATTAACCTTTCAGACGGGTTCCAATAAGTTAGTCCAAGACCTAACTTTATGGCTAGAGGAACCAATCGGTACTGGTTTTACTACGCCTAACTTTGGTAGTATTCTCCCCAATCTAATTGGACAGGTTTTTACTCCTTATTTATCTGCTCAAATACAAGCTGAAACTTTAAGGATATTTACTCTCTATCAACAGAATCAAATTTCTGCTCTTAAGAATGCCCAAAATTTGTCACAATTAGGTAATTGGAATAAATCTGAAATTATTAACTCAGTCGATAATATAAGTGTATACCCGGATTCTAACCTACCAACAATGATAGATGTAACTGTAGATATTACTACATTGTCCAATACCAGTTTGACCATCAATCTATTTGTCACTTCTAATGGTATACAGGTAAGCTAAAAATGGCACAGGCAGTTACTATTCTCCAGAGGCTTCTTACAAGCCTCACTGCACAGGATCCTACCTGGGATGTTTCGGTTGGATCGCCTGTATATAAAATCTTTGAATCATTCGCCAATGAGTTGGCTACAGCAATTAATACAAATACTCTTACTTCATATAGTTTTGACGTAAATAGTAAATCTGGAATTGCTCTGGATTCCTTCGTTAATATATTTGGAATTAATCGTAGACTTGGTACTAGAGCAGTAGGTTCGGTATCATTCAGTATTAGCTCACCAGCTGCTCAGATTCTTACAATTCCTATTGGTACTCAGATCTTTGTGCCTGGATCTCAGTCATTAACTGGAAATAACATCTTCTTTGCCACAGTAGCTACTGCATTTATCGGAATTGGTCAAACTGAAGTTCAAGTTCCAATCCAAGCTGTTTTACCAGGTAGCTTTAGCAATGTTCAATCACAAACTATTACTTCTGTAACAACTGCCATACTAGGGAGTCCATCGGTTACAAATTTCAGCCCCACTCAAGGTGGTGCAGATACTGAAACTGATGTACAGTTGCAGACCAGATTTATACAAACTGCTTTTGCTAACATTTCTGGAATCGTCAACAAATATGTACAAATGGCTCTACAAGACCCTAATATTACACAGGTCAATGTCGTTGGTGCTCAACAAACTTATACCGAACAGGATCAGGTTTGGACAACAATAATTGGTAATAGCACTTTCATTCCAGCATTAAATTTCCAAGCACAATTAATGGCAGTTAGTGGATCAAATAATGCAGTTCTAACTAATGGTAGTTTCCCGTCTAATGTATTTGGTGCGACCCAAATAACTCCATCGCCAATTGGATGGTCTGGAACAATTGTTAACAATGGTTCTAATTATGTGTTAAGCACTACTGTTTCTGGTAATACAGTGTTTAGTGTAGACTATTTGTTTCTTAATCCTCCAACATTTAATGGATCGAGCAACGTATCTGCTGTTGCTGCCTGGGCAATTGATAGTCTAGCTACGTTAGGTGTTTCAACTACAGCTACTTACTCTGGAACTACCATTTCTGGTGGTGGTCACATCACCTTTAATCAGCCAACAGGTTTTAATCTAATTGTTTTTAGTGGTGCTGTTAGTGGATGGAACTCTATAACCTCTCAGATACCTGACTCAAAATATACGTATCCAGAAGGTGGGGAAAGTATAGGTCAGAATTTAGGCTCTATAAGTCAAATTCTACTAACTAATGGACAAGATTATAACTATCCTGCTTCTAGTGGAGTTCCTTTAATTGTCACTCTAAAACCGAATGTTTTAAATGCTCCTCTAACATATACTGGAGAACTTCTCCAGATGCAATCCGAGTATATACCTATTTCATCAAGAATAGTTAATCCTACAATTAATTCAAACTTTGTTGAAGTATTCATTAATGGCAATAATGCAACATCCACTACTTCACAAGTATTAGTTAGTCCAAATGTAGTCTTTACTAGCGGTATAACTAATGGATTATATAATGCAAATAACTTTAGTTATGCTAATGGACTTAATTGTATATCTGGTTCTACGAATAGTATTGGAGATTACTATATTGGATTTGCTAATAAACCAGCAATTAACTGGCCAGCTCAATTAATTTCTGGGAACCAACCTTCTTTTATAAGTTTTGTTAGCATTTCTGGGTTCGCTGGAGTGACTAATATACCAATTTGTACAGAATTTGTTAACCTAGATCCTCCAAATATAACAGGTATCTCGGGTGCAGTTGGAACAAATATGTTTACAACTAATTCCAATATTTCTGCGTTATACCTTGGTTTAGTGATATCTGGAACGGGTATAGCAACTACTACTACTTTAAGTGGAATCCCATTCAATACCTACATAACTAGTCTTGTACCTGGTCTTCCAAACACTATCTATTTGTCAGATTTATTAACATCCAACGTTACTTCTTGTACTGGTACTTTTGTAACAGCTGCATATCCAGTTTATGATGTTACTAACAATGCAGGCTCCGTATTAGATATGACCGGAATTGCAGTTGTTAGTCATGAACAAGTTGGATATGAATCACAGAGTTATTTCCCGTGGTCTATCAGTGGTATTAACACTGCTGTTGGAACGATTTTGTATAATTACAATTATGATGTTTCTCAAGTAAATGATATAATTCAGCAATCTAGAGTTGTTGGGACTAATGTTTTAGTTCGACAAGCTCAGTATTTGAATCTTATTATTAATCTTTCGGTCATATATGTACAAAATGCCAATGTACCTGTTGTGAATTCTGCTATACAAAATGCTTTAGTACAGTTCTTACAGTCAGTTTCTTATGATCAAGTCATTAGCTTTTCTAGTTTAGCATCAGTGGTTTACGGAGTTGGTGGTGTGGCTTCTGCTAGAGTTTCTACAATATCAGATAATCTCAATCAATATGGTATTATAAGTGTTCCATTGGATGGAGATTTAACTAATGCTGTACAATACACATCAGATATTTTATTGGCTAATAACCAATTGGCTCAATTATTTAGTGTGAATATAACTACTTTTGGCCTCAACAATTTCTAAATAAAAATTAAATAACTATGTCAGTCGTCTATCCTCTAACTCTCCCCCAAACATTACCGTGGAAGGTTCGAAACTTTCCTGATGACGTATACAATTTTAATCCAACTGATAATTTAACTCAATTAATGAGCATCGCTCTAGGTGCAGCAGGAACTGGGCAACTAGATCTAATCTACACAGCAGCCCGAATTAATCAAGAGAACCTAGAGTTCTCTGACCTAGACAATATTTTGGGACTTCTTTTAAACACTCGAAGATTAGTAACAGAGATGTATAATACTGTTAATAATCCATTCACTGACCAGCTAAGTATTGACAATTGGGAAGATGTCATATCAAAAGATTCAGCCTATAGAGAAAGATTAAATGGCGTTGGCAGTTCCTATCTACAAGGGGCTACTCCAACAGGTTTAAGAAATATTGCCAATTCTACAAACTCCCTTGAAAATAAGATCATCGAAGTTTGGAATGTAACTACTTCTGGTTTAACAGTTTCTGGTACTAACTACAACACCAGAGGCTTTGGCGTTAACGAAACTCTTATTGTCCCGTTAGTACCTGATGATCTAACATTTGATAATGACCTAAAACGAGATACACTACAGAGTCTTTACAACTTAAAACCTGTTGGTAATATAGTTACAATTACCAGTGGTGTAAATCCATATAATGACTTAGATTACATAGTAACATCGGGGAATTCTGAATTTTTCTATCTAGATCGTCAAGTACTTGCTAATGGGGTTAACACACCATCTTCTGTCTTTAATGCAGGCAATACTGCTGTAAGTAGCAGATATTTTTTGAAAAATAATGTAAACGTCGAAGTACCACAATTTGCTCATATAGTGACGGAAGAATCAATAACTGATGTAACTCTAAACATTTCAACCGTTGCTGTTATTCCTTTAAGTTCATTGTCAAGTACTGGAGAACTACCAGGGTATAGCACTACATTACCTATTGGTAATCCCAGTTTTTCTATAACAGCTACGGTATATGGCAACGCGTAGCATGAGATACGGCTCTAGAGTACCTAAAATCTATGGTCTATATGATCCTAGAAAGCCTGATGACATTAAATATGTTGGTGTTACAATACAAAATTTAACTGATCGGCTAAGTAACCATAGACGTAATATTTGGGAAACAAAAAACCCTACTAATAAAGAAAAATGGATTGATAGATTAAAAAGAGAAGGTGTGCAACCGGAAATTAAACTTCTCGAAGAGTGTGAAACAGTTGAGTTAATGTACGAGCAAGAAATTGTATGGATTCAAAATCTTCGTAAACAAGGTTATAAACTTGCTAATACGAGTAAGGGAGGAAGAGGGGGTTTTTCCTACCCTAAGAGTGATAAATGGAAACAGTTTATTAAAGAAGATAATATTAGACGTAATTTAGATCCAGAGTACCATAAAAAATTATCACAAGCACAGGTAGAATCTTATAAAAATAATCCAGAGCAAAAAGAGAAACAAAGTAGTTCTCAAAAACTCCTGTGGCAAGATCCAGAATGGAGGAGTAAAACGATTGCAACGATGAAGAAAAACCGTTCGATCAACCCCACTCTTCATCGTAATAAAAACGGAAACCAATAGTGGCAATTACCCCTCCCCAACTCAACCCGCTTTTAACCTTTCCTGACAATTCACAGTTACCGGAAATGTCCGTAGATGGTATCATAATTGATCGTGTATATGGAGCAACTGGTGTATTAGACACTATCCAGAGTAAAACAACATCACAGTATCAGGACCCAAATAGCAATCAGATTAATCCACCTGCTCAAATTTCATTACCTAATCAGGGCAACTCTACAGTTTGGTACAGTTCTTTAGTTGACGATGTTTATAATACTGGGTTTGCATTAGCCTTTCAATTTAGTAGAACTACGTATATAAATTATGTAACTTTTGATTTACTGAATGTGCCTTGTTCTTGGACACTATTACAAGTTAGTGGTACTTATAGTCCAATAATTGGCGGGAATGTGTTAGCTCAAGGTATAGTAAATGGAACTAATAGTCAAGGCTGGATAAATTTTGAAGAGACATTACCAGAAACTTGCTATTTCGATAGCAGTATTAATTTGGTATTAGTTATAACTAAGTTACCTACTGGTACTCAATATAATTTCGGTGTGCAAAATTTCTTAACTAAATTAGTAGTTCAGGAAATCTCTGATATCGAAATGAATATTGGTTCTTTTGCTTATGACCAATATATTAGCTCTCTAGCCCCTTCTGCATGGTGGAAATTGTCTGATGCAGTTGAAAACTCTCCAACTGCTATTGACTCATCGGGTAATGGGTATATAGGCACCGTCATGAGTGGCGTAACATTCGGTAAGACTGGACCCACTGGTACAGGTGCTGACACAGCGGCGTTATTCAACGGCATTTCGGGTCACATCTCTACATCATTCCAACCTTCAGGCACTGCATTTAGTCTGACGGTCGCTCTTAACATGAAAAAACCAAGTGGTTCAGAGTTGCTGGTGTCATCATCAGATGAACGCTATACTGGCATTGAGATTCTCATTGACGCAAATGGTAATTATCATGTGAAAGTTGGCAATGGAACAACAATGGTGAACTTTATGGGTGCTACGGTTGTTGCTGACTCAACATGGCACTTCATAACATTTACATACAATGGTTCTATCGTTCGTTCTTATGTTGACTATAATAGTACAGTGGATGGATCTGCAGTGTTAAGCGGTAGTATTCTGAGTAATCTTTTTAGTATTGTATTGGGCACATATGCACCAGCACCTGGAACTTTTAATTTTTCTGGTACAATGGCACAAGTTGCGATCTTTAACACTGTTCTTACTACTGCTCAACTCGCTGCATTGAAAAATGCAGTATCTGTAGTTGGACAATATACAATTCCTTCTATGACCACTCAAAATAGTTTTGGGTTTATTGAAACCTTTACATCGGTAATATATAATTATGGTAATTTTCAAGTTCCAAATCAAGAAAGTATATACTGGAAGTGTAGTCCTCAACCAGTAAAGGATGCAGTAGTTTGGTTTACATTAGATCTTGGACAAACTCAAGTAATCAATAGAATGTATGTCGACCCTTTATATACTGGCTGTTCATTTAATTTATATTGGAGTATCGACAATATTAATTGGACTCCTGTTAACCAGGATCTAACATTGCACAAAGGTATGTATTGTTTGAACCCAATTTGCGCCAGGTATCTTAAATTAGAATTCTCCCAATTAGTCCCCGAAGTGTATGATCTCCCATTTGATGCTGTTAATAGAGTCGTACAGGTATTCCCAGATTATGTTGATACATATTTCCTTGGATTAGAACAGGCTCTTCTAGATGCACCCGCACAAACTTATAATAACTTAGTTGGTAATAGCCCTAACATACTTTACAATACTTCTCCAAGCATCTCTAGTAACTATGGAGCCCTAGTTGGTCAATTAACTTCTGATCAATTTGGTGGTTCACCTACAAATCTTGGATTAGCTAATCTGGGGGATAATAGTTCAAGTTATAGTGTAGTAGATCCTACAGTTTCATATAAAAATCTGCAAGACGTTGCGAATGAAGGAAGTATTTTCTCTAATGTGGGTGATACCCCATTCATGAATCGTAGATTCTATCAGTATGGACCTCATACATATAAAGAAGTCTTGATCAATCAAACTTGGCATGAAGCATATTTTGTTGGCATCAAATATCTAAGTTTTTATAACATAGAACAAATTGGATTCCCACAATAATGGCAGTTTTTACTGACTACTTCTTCGCTGTTGGCCCAAATAATAACCAGGCAGTTTCTAATACATTAATTAATCCAGCGTCAACGGCCACTTTGGTATCAGGATACGGTGGATATACAGGGAACGCTGGGGATATACTACAAACAAATCAATTGCGTACTATACAAAGTTTTCAAAGTTTTAATGTAGGTAGCATTGCTACTGATTGGCAGAGTTTTTTAAGTTCAACGGTCACTCTTTTGAGGAGCAACTCTCCTGCTCAATTGGGACTTACTATTTCTGGTGTTTTCTATACTTCAAACCAGACTAACCCTAATTATGGTATCTATACATTTAGTGGATCGAGCGGGAATAGTTATGTTCAAACTACTTTAGGTGGTGGTAATAACTTGTTAACTTCTAGTGAGGCAAACTTCACTACGGGAGGATGGTCAGGCAGTAATGTAACTTCTGGCACTAGTGTTACAATATCTGGATTAACATCAGTCAATATTCCACTTCTTTCTGATGTATCTTATGGCGCATCATTCGGTGAGTTCCCATATGGTACATCAGCACTTGGTGGTTTGGCCATAGAAGGATTAAACATAAATCAGTATGACTATTTAGTAACTGCTTCTGGCACTGGGACAGTCACTATGACTATTAATTACTCTTCTACTAGTTATACACAGAAATTTACAATTTCTGGAATCGATAATCTTAATTTTTTAACAAATCAGCCAGATAACACTGATGTAATAAATATATCATTAACAACCAGTGGGCAAATTACATATTCACAAGCTGGTTTGTTTAATGGATATACTACTTCGTGGGTATCGTCTTTGCTAACGGATAGTATGAGAATTTCTACTGTGGCTAGGCTTTTTCTTCCTAATACCAGCACTGGCACATATACACTTTCTCTGTATAGTAATGCTGGTGTTTTATTAGCTGATAAGTTTTTCTCTGGGTTGCTAACGCAAACATGGATCGACCTTACTGTTGATTATATATTACCTCCCCAAGTTACTAACCAATCGTTTTATGCTGTATTATCTCAAAGTTACTCTACGGAAGTATACGAGCTCAGTATGTTTGGGATGTTCTATAATCCACTTTCTTATCAATTTAGTACTGATAACTCTACATGGTATCCGATTACCATCGGCATTAATGATGCATTTACTGCAATTACTATTGAACAACCAACTCAAAGTTTTTACTTAAAGGTTACTTTCTTACAGGATTACACAACAATCAATGCAATACAAATTGTACCTAAATTTACTCAAACTCCTTTTTATAATTCCACTAATATTAACTTTTTGAGTGACCCAAAAATTAATGAAATCGCTGATAGGATTCCGGTTCAACTACAACCATTGTTCCAACCTATATCATTGGACTTTCCATTCATCTACTCACAACAAGAGTTAATGAATATAACATCACCGTTTTTGCTGTAGTTAGTATGATTAAACTCTGTGAATGTGGTCTTTGCAATCTAGAGGTTAAACCCAACAATAGGTTCATTAAAGGACATAATCGTAAAAAGTATTTAGTAAGTAAAAATGAATCCCTTAGTCAGCGTAGGGAAAAATTAAAGAATCTTGGATCTTTAGAAATAAAAGAAGGGATTAAACTTTGTGCTTGTGGCTGTAATGAAACAGTTAAACTAGGGAATAAATATATTAATCATCATTCTAATAGGGGAATAATACTATCTAAAAGAAGTAAGGTGATAACACCCAGAATTTGCGTTTGTGGTTGTAACGAAACATTTATTTCTAAAAGAAGAGAGACTCAATATAAACGAGGGCATTCTAACAGAGGTTTAAAACACACTCCAGAACAAATTGAAAAAACCCGACAATCTAATATAGGCCGTAAACATCCTCCACGCGCTGAAGAGTTTAAGGAAAGAATGTCAAAAACAACAAAACGAGCTTGGGCTGAAGACAGACTCAAAGTATCTGGTCTTAGATATTCTTCTTATGAAGTATCAGCTGCTCATTACCTTGAACCTCTTGGATTTATAGCTACTTATAAAGATCAAAGACGAGTTGTTTGTACAGATAGAACTAGAGTTCCTGATTTTATCAATTACGATACCATGCAAATAGTAGAATTATTTGGGGTTTGGTGGCATAGAGATCGTCCTTTGCCTAAAGGAAAATCTCATGAGACCCATGGATATATCATAAAGCGTTATAAAGAAGTGGGGTATGCTTGTCGAGTAATATGGATTGAAGAAGAATTCGATGATTTTATTAAAGAGCTAAATAAGTAAATATATCATCTTAGAGATCTAATACAAATTGCGAATTTCCATAATTTGCCTGGTATTTAGTAATATCTAAGTTTCTAAAGTAGCGTTCATTTCTGTTGACGCCATCTTCCTTGTAAATGCTGGGAGGTCTTTCATTTAAATTTACTTCAAAGAGTTCTGGATGGTAAAGAGCATATCCTTTTTGTAGGGTATTTTCTGCTTTTGTTGCTATTCTCTTAGCACTGTCTAAGTCTTCATAGTCTGTATTTTTCAACTCTAAAATTTCTTCTTTCTTTGACAGCAAGTAACTATATTTGTAGGCACAAATATTCATTGTTCCTGGATCAGAATTAAGCATACACACCACATCTGGTTCTCCTGCTGGAATATCATTTACCAGTTTACCAAAGTTAGGACCTGCTTTACATGTATCATGTAGTAAGAACCAGTAGTCAGATTCTATTTCATTTTCCACGATATCTATTAAAGCAGTATAGTCAAAAGAGTTATGTGCTACTCGTGTATGAGTAATTCCTTTGCGAATTTCCCACCATCTTTCGGCGTACCCTCCCTCAAAGATAAAGATATCTTTAGTTTCTACACTTTGAAGTAGAGAGGGAATAATAACAGGTAAAGTATAAGAACTGAACTTACGTACAGAACTTATTGCTATCTTCATTTTACTAAACTTGTTAGAATTTCTTTATAAGAGTCTAAAATATCTGTTGTTTGTAAATAGTCTCTCTGTGTATGGAAAGCATAATGAACGATTAACACATCCCCATAAATAATATTGGGACGATTTAAACGTCGTGGAATATCGGAAGAAACTGCAATCTCTTCATTCCAATCTAGTTCAACACCTGCAAGATCTCGTCCAAACCAACAAAGAGAATTGATGGATATTCTTTCATACTCAGCAAGTACCCATTCAGGGAAACGATAATCGTCTAATGTATTATTAGATAGTTTATCTAGGAAGTTCTTGTGCTTTTTAACAGCCACTTCTCCATTTTCAACTCCATTAATATTTACACAGTCATATGCAATATTTTCTGCAATATTAAGTGCGCGAATTCTTTGGTGGATATGATCACAGATACTATTATTAATAATATTTGGTAGAACAAATAAATATTCAAGATTTTTAATTCGAAAATTCACCATTTTTTCGATAAAGCCTTCTTCGATATAGATGACATCATCATCTAGTCGAACATAAATTGTACTATGGTCTTTGAATCCTTCCCAAAACTTATTCAGTAACAGAGGATTATGTGACTTGCCTTCGAATTCACGTTCCGGAAGAGGGAGATGAATTAATCGTTCATCTAGAGTAATTTTATCATACTTTTCCGCTTGTTCATAAAGCCATTTAAGATTTTCTTCATCAGTAGTATTGATACAAAATCTAATTTCATCAACATAATCATATTCCCTTAAGATTTGAGGGAGCAGTAATTCCATATACTCTTTTCGACCAGCACCAATAGTGACTACAATCTTATATTCCTGTTGCACAGTTATCATGAAAACAAATCAACCCAAATTAATGCAGCCTCTTTGAACTTCTTAGTGTAACCTTCCGGTTCGCCTTCGATGACATCAGGTAACTTAGTAATCAATTCTCTATATGTTTCTACTGGAGTTATTTCAGTTAGTTGTATCTTCTGGACTTCTTTCCAGAAATTTTCATTCATTTGAAGTCCTGGAGCCTGCTTCTTTAGATTGGTATACACATTAGATTGCTTGCGATGTTCAACTGAAGGATAACCTGAACGAACTGCATAGCCTAGATGATCACAAACTTTTTTCGAAAGTACTCCAGCCCAAATGTCATCATATTGATCAAATCCCCAGTCAGGTCCAAAGATCCCAAAGTACATAATTGGAGTAAGTTCTGCCAACCATGCCAAGTTCATTCCACACATTGGGTAAAAGTTATCTTTGGGTATAGTTTGGGTTTCGTAGAATTGAGTTGGTGAAAACCTCAGACCAGGATTATGTAGACTAGTAGCGGCATCTAAATCGGGGACGTTACTCCACAGTCCATGACTAATTCCTACTGGAGATTGTTCACGAATGTCATACGGAAATCCGCGAGTGAACTCAAATTGATTATTCGAAGGGTACCATCCAAGAGTAGTCTTACTCTCTAGATTTTCAATGTGACCTCGTAAAAAATTGGAACCATCAGGATAGCAATCATTATCAAGAGTGTAGATGTGTGTAGCTTGTATTTGCCATGCTTTATAATATCCATAAGACCTACAGGCAGAAGACTGAGTAGGAATAATCCATTCATTCTTGCCTAAGTCCTTCTTGATATCCTTGTGATCATAAATGTATCCATCGAATCCCTTAGGCATTGTCGGTTTATCACCTATATCTTGAATGATAATTAATTCAGTAGCCTTTAATTCATCCCACTCTTCTAAAAACTTAAGATGGGGTAAATGATTTGGTATTACAACGATTGGATTAACCACTCTTTTGTCCTCTCTAGTCCTTCTTGCCAGTTTATCTTAGGTTGCCAACCATTCACTTTACCTACTGCAATATTATCGTTAGCAAAATGTTGAACATCACCAGGAAGCTTTTTACCTTCAATGATTCTATCATAATCTAGTGTTTCTAGTAATGTATTAAGAGATAAGATATTCTCTGGGCCACCACCAAAGTCATAATCACTATTCTTATATAACTCGAAATTTTGAACTTGATCCATTAATAAATCAATATGGTCATCTATGTAAAGAACATCTCTAGTCTGTGTTCCATCTCCAAAAAGAGTAATAGTCTTATTTTGCACAGAAGCTTTAATAAACCAAGTGAACCATCCCCCATCTTCTGAACCTTCTTGGTTGTGTCCATAAACACTAGAGGGGCGATTAATGATATACTCTAGTCCGTAAAGTTCGTGATACATCTTAATGTATTGCTCGCCAACTAGTTTAGACAATCCATAAGGAGGAATGATTCCATCCTCTCCAGGATAAACTTTCATGGAAGAATTAAAAATTACAGGGATATTGTATTGCCTCGCAACTTCACAAACATTAAAGGTTCCTATTGCATTATCAATAAAATCTAATTGGGGATCTCGAAGTGAAATTTGAGTGGAACAATTAGCTCCGAGATGAACAATCATACAAGGGTGATGTTTTTCTACCGCACTCCTCAGTAAGTAATAATCAGAAGTGGAAGCACCATGCTTCTTATCCATGCCTACAACATTAGGTAGTTTGTTAAGAAGATGGCCACCAATAAATCCTGCACTGCCTGTAACCAGGATTTTCTTGTTATATAATTTGTCCAAAGTCATAATACTATATTATACTACATGTAATATACATTGTCAAATAGCTTATCTAGTTAATAGTATGATGGCTTGTCAAAAATGTAGAATATAATGATGAATATTAAAAGAATTACTAAAGTCACTAGTCGCAGCAACTGTAATTTAAGGTCAGTTTGCCATCAACTTCTGTATATTTATTAAAAATTTTTAATTGTCTTTCTAATTCCTTAATTTCTGATTCTCTTACTATAATTATTTGGTATTTCTTATATTGATTTAAATATTGAACTTTATAAATATTTCCATTACATTTACTATCATCATCACCTTTTACTTCTAAAAATACATTAAATTCTGGTAAATAAAAATCAGGTGTATATGTAGTATTTAATTCAGATATTTTAATGCTATTAGGTTCATATTGGTATAGAATCTGATAGCAGTCACAAAGTTGTGCACATCTAGCTTCAATTTTGCTTCTTGTTTGAATATTTTTATAAACGGTAGGTATTCCATAGAGTCTACTAACCTTATCCACTGGTCTATTACTAAAAACTCCGTTAGCCCATTCTTCTTTCTTTTTAAGACTTTGTCGTGAGATATATTCAGGGGTTCTAGATTTTCCAATATTAGCATTCAGTAATATTTTTTTATGCCAATTCGGTAGGATATCTCCTCTATGGTTATGACCATGTATATATTTTGTGGTAGTATATTGTGAAAATACACTTTCACCGCAACCACAAGCACACAGACCACGATATGGTCGTGTTATAATGCGCCCAGATCCACCTGGACATTGGTTATGGCCCATTATGTAAACAGTTCTTAAATTTTTAACCGTTAGTTCTTGGCCACATCCACATTTGCATAATCTTGTATTCATTACATATCACAACAGCTATCACGGTACCCGCAGGTAGGACATTTGTAATGAGCGTGCTCTTGTAGCATCTTTCTGTCGCAGTAAGGACATACTAAATTTGGGGCTAAAGGGTTATGAGTCTTTTTAGATTCCTCGTCCACGTCTGCCTCTAGCTGGATCGTGACCTTGATTATTGTAACTTCTCCAAGTGCTAGAGAATGACTTTAGTTTCTCCCTACCTGACATTTGGCCAACACCCGCTAGTTCACTCGGAGTGTGACTATGGTATCCACCCATAGCTGCTACTCCAAGAGTGGTCTTTCCTAGTCTGTCTCGTAGTTCTAGCTTATGGAAATTATTCTCTAGAAGATTATCGACACAGTGCATTATGCAGTCAGCAAGATCTTCTGTACGGACTGGACCGAAACTCATCTTCTGAACTTTTCCATTCTTAAGTTGTAAAAATTTTAGTTCTTGCTCTAGAAGGCATGTTTGTTCATCCCCAAATTGATCTTTAAAAGAATGCACCCAATTCATACCAATCGCAGATTTAAACCGCTCACATCTCTGCATATTACTTTGTAGCGAAGCCTTCTCTTCCAGAATCATAGCCCTGTGTGCTGGACGCATTGCCCTAATTCGTTTCTTTAGACTATCGACCGTAACGAAACTACCGTATTGGTCAAAGGTAAATTTACGTATTGACCTAAATCTATCGAGAACATCAATCAGATCATCTTCAATCATGGCATAGTCGATTTGGTGTTCTGGAAAATCTTCGGGTTTATAACAATTAATATGGTCAATGATAACATGTGTCCAGGTTTCATTATTCTCTGGATCATAAATTTCTTCAGCATGAGCTACCATTACAGCAAAGTTATTGTTGTTCTTGCTGGGGTCAGCATGGCCATAATATATATAACCAAGTTTGCCTTGGTCCTGTGGAGTTAGAACACGCTCTATACCAGTGCTATCTTTAAATGAACTAAATATTCTTTCAACAATTCTTGGGTTCAAGAATGCATCAGTTACTTTAGCCCATTGACTTAAGTTCTCAACCCTGAATGTTTCTGGATCTCGCTGTTCCAGTGCTTTCATTTTAGCATCATATAACTGCGGAACCTGTCTTCTAGTGAAAGGCATTCCTTCACATGCCTCTACATTATCCCAGTCTTCATAAGGGTCCCAACTAGCTAGTTGAATTGTTAACATCGTGGGAAATTCTGGATTACCTGCTTTATCAATTTTAATACTATTTTTGTATAGTTCGTGAGCTTTGCCTACTTCGGTGTTATGACTGAACATACCATCGGCGAGTAATGTTTTCGTAGATGTACCAAGTGCTACAACATCACGATTCCCGGAATCCACAATTGATTCAACAGTAACATACTTAGAAGTTTTATCATAAATTCTTGTACCGTATAATCGGCTAGTAAATTTAGCTAATAAACGTCGTGGGCGAATTGATCCAAGTAATTTCATTTTTTCTGATGGACCACCATTAATGGTAATATCAATGCAGTCTCTACCTTTTTCTTTAATATGAGTACAAAGATCATATCCACGCTCAAGTAGTATTTTAATTAGATTATCTAGTACTGGACCGGGGTTCTGGGCAATACCCAGTTGTCCTTGCTTAGAATAGGAACCTTCGCCATCATACATACCTGATAAATAGCCTGCATCATATGATTTATCGGTTTCCCAGGTGTCAATGTAACGAATCCTATCACCTTGCTTGAGGTTTTTGGTCTTAACCCATTTTAGTTCAGGGGAACCAGAGGTTCTTGTTAACCAAAGATGATCCCCAGTGCAAACTACCTCTGGACCATTTGTTTTTAACTTAAGCGTTGGTGCATTGATGATTGATGTTTCTGTAACGACTGCTTGACGCCAACTTCTGCCGTTGCCCTTACCACCTGGAGCATACTCATCGAATCCTACTAATTTATCTCCAACTTTAAGAGACCCTACTGGTGCCCATGTGAGATCTTCTAAAAGAACTGGTGTTTCTGGCACAAGGCAATATGGTGATGTAGGAATAAAAATTAAGGCATCTTCACCAAACTGCATTAGTGCTGGGTTGATAGCAGCATATACAGCATGTGATGTTCTTGGTCCATCAGTTCCATCAACCATGTGGGCAAACTCATCGTATACAACACTGAATACAGTCTTACCACGAGAGGCAGGAGCATTGGAACTAGCTACGTTTCCTCTAATAGAAGCAATTAGTCTTTGATTTTCTATACCTCTAGCATTTAGAGAAGCAATTTGACGTTTATCGGCTGGTGTTGTTAAAGCAAAAGAATAATCTCTAAGGTCAGCAATGTATGGCGCAAAGCATTTAGAGTTACTTATGAGGTTAATAAGGTCAGCAAACTGTAGCTCTTTAGCCTGTTTTTCTGCGGTTGCAATACAGGTTATTACGATACTTTTACCTCTAGCGACACCATAATATTCCTGTGGATCATCAAGAAGAATTAGTTTCCACAATTGATAAGCTAGAAGAATTGCCCCTAGGTGGTTCTTTCCACCTCGTCGTCCAATAATTGCAATGATTTCTCCAAAATGGTCATAACCATTGGCTTTTAGCCACTCAACTCTCTTCCAAATATCTGGGTTAATCCCTTTAACTATTTCATCAGAGGGATTGAACATTTCAGCCCATTCATTGATGACCCTGAGATCATACTCAGTCATGTTCTCTGTTTCAAGACACATCAATCTTAGTAAAGTTTTTTGTCTAGGGTATAACCTATCAGCTCCCAAGAAAGAAGGATGTTCAGCAAATTCTACAATAGAGGGTAAACGAACGTCCTCAGAGAGAGCGCCCTTCATCATCTCTAAAGGGTTTGTAATATTAGCTAGAGATTTTTTGTTTCTCTGATCAAATGATGCCATAGTATATAACTAGAGATTTCTACCCTGTTTATGCAGTGCTAATACTCTTTTCAAATTTTCTGTAGTTTCTATATCTTCAAAAGGAATAGAACCAGTAACTGGTTTCTTCTTTAGTTCCTTTAAAGTCTCTGTTAAATATCTGCAATGTCCGCACGCCACCCCAGTACAGGGTCCTATTACCCTAGGTTTAGAACTAGCTTCAAATTCCATTAAGGCTTTGCTCCAGGTGTGAGAATTCTAATCGTCATAATACGGTCTGCTACGGGTGGATTGCTAAAGTAAACATGAGTAACTATATCTACAAAACTACCATTAACCAATGTATCTAATTGCAATATAGCGCCATAAATTTGAAAGTAGACTCCGTAATCTCCAACTTTTAGAGAATTATCAACTAACGTCTGGAGAGGGAGTGGGTCAGTCCAAGGTGTAGGATCATTTTTACCTGGTGTAATATTAGTCGGTAACTGTTCACAGTCCTGACTTTGATAGGTATAACCAGTTAGATCGAGGTCGTTAAATAATGCAATCATGTTCCAACTTTTTCACCACGTAAAGCCCATAGTTTCCACTCACCCAGGTTAGGAAATGGTGGTTCAGGCCTATCATCCCAAATAAACTCACCATATTCTCCTACTGGATAATGATCTTTACAATGGAAACAGTAAGTTGCTCCATAGAAGTGAATGTCCCTCGCGTAAGTTTCAGCAATATCTTGACCCATTTTAGTTACTTTCCAACACCTAGTGTGAAAATAACTACGTCTAATGGGACGGACAAAACCCTTTGCTCTTTCTTCTTCACTTAAAATTAGATAACATGCCTGTTGACCGTCATCTTTGATGACATCTAAACAGGGATCATTTCTATCAGTAGTTAGTCCCATTAGCCGTGAAGGTGACTTTCCATAGCGCGGAAGGCTGACTCTGCTTCGGATTTACTAGCATGAGTACTAAGCGTTTTGCCAGTTTTTTTAGACCATATCTCCCATTTTCCAGTTTTTGCATTATGACGAATGTACTTAAACTTAGCAACTTTTGGATCTAATGCAGAACCAATTCGATACTTACTAGCTAATACTGCTAATGATGCTGCCTCTCCAAGTTCAGAAGCTAAACCAGCACCACCTTCTAGTTCACCAGCAGCAGCTGGAGCCTTTGATGGACTAGGACCAGGGCCACCTGGTTCTTCATCTGGTGAATTATTACGATTTGATTGGGAACCATTATTACTGGATTCACCAGTTGTTGGAGTGGGATCTACATCACCATATAAAGTACTAACGGCAGTCTTATAGGAATGCTTATGACCTAGTGCACTTGGGAAATTAGAATGTTCTTGGTTATGTAATTTAACATTTTCTTCATGATCACGTATTAAATCATTATCCATTGCATGCTCTGTCATTAGATGATCGGCAAGTTTAAATGGACTATCTGTACTAGCAGCTTTACTAACTGCTGGGGTACTAGAACGTTCTTGTTGGGGTACTTTAGGAGCAATCAATTGGCCTTGTCCACTAACTCCACTACCATTCATATCGCTCTCTCCATTTGAAGAATCATAATCAATAGTAGGGGCCTGACTAGATTGTGGAGGTAAACTAGATGTGGGGGATTGTCCTTGCTGCGATACATCAGTTGGAGGTAACTGAGTTACACCTAGTCTTTCATTCCACAAGTATTCATCAATAGTATTGAGAGGGGTTACCTCTGATTGGCGAGCAACTTTGCGAGTCATTTTAATCCGTTCCGTATTGTATGGGTAGTTCTAGCAAAGCTGATTCAACTTCGCCACCTGTGATATATCGGTAAATTTCTCCACGTTTATGTCGATTTTCGAATGCTTCGTTATTTACTTTTCTCACAACTTCTATTGCTGATGCTAATGAAATCAATTGTTCTGTCATTTCATTACGCTTTCAGTTTGGGAGGTGGAACATACTTACCGGCTTTTTTGAGGAGATCTTTTTGTTCCTCATAAATTTCATCAGCTATACCAGCACCAACCGCAAATCGAGCTAATTCAGGGTCCCATTCATTTAGTCTACGGACTACTGTAATTTCAGGAGGATTGGGCCTTTTACTCAGACCAGACTTAATCCAGTCTACCTGTACAACAAAACCCAATTCACGGAATTTCTCTTCAGATTCTTTCTTCATTTCACTAAGGTTATGGAATGTAGCTTGTCTTGATCCATATTTAGTTTGTAGGTGTTCCAATAGTTTTTTAATTGCGACGAGCTCGTATTCGTTAACTTCAACAGCCTCATTATCCTCATTCATCACCCTAGAGCGTTCAGCATTAAAGGCTTTGAGTTGAGCTTCCTGTGCAGGAGTTAACTTTGGAAGCTTAGAAGGGTCCATCCCTTCTTGCATAGTTGTAGGATCTTTTGGGTTAATCAGTGGCATTATCGCTTATAATCTTTCTTTATTTATCGCTATCTTGTAATACATCTGCACAGTCACTGCAAACATTACCCCAATGAGGGTGCTTATTCTTAGCATTTACTTTCTTTATGTTTCCACCACACCGGTTGCACTCTTCAGGTACTGGGTGAGGGTCACCTCTTCCTTTTTGGTATGTAGGAGTATTACTAGATTGAGAGTCAAAATAAGTAAATTTACCTGCAGGATTTCCATAAGAAGAGAAAATTTTATGAGAGTTTTTTTCAAGTTTTGAATGCTTATAAGCTTCACAAGTTGTAGAGTCTTTACACTTTCTAAACCAAGGTAGTTTGTCCAATGGCTCGTACCTACCGGTAATAAACTCTTCATATTCGTTGGGATTCATGTTACTAACGACTTCACTGCGTGTAGAATTGAGAGTCTTCTTGGGCATATCTTGACCTAAATCAAGGTCTCTTTTGTGCATTTCTCTACCACAATTTTTACAAATGCCACTCTTGCATTCCTTACAATAATGGTCAGGATCATCAGTGACAAAGCTAACTACCTCTGTATCTCGTCCAGCACCATGAGGTTGTCTAAAAGTAGAACCAGTATCCAGGTTTAGGACATCGCCAACTAGACCTTTAAATGACTTGGTGGTGGGGATATCGACCATATTTGCGTACTTTTCTAGGGATTTACAATTACTAGTGCGAATTTAATCTCGAACTAAGGAATAATTCTTTGAAATAGCAGGGTCAATAGCAATCATTACTTCTAGCTTTTCCCTAAAAATTGCTATGATTTCGTCTTCGTCATAGCCTCTAAGAGGTACTTCTTCCCTAGCAATGCCACGATATATTGTAATTGACGAAGGGCTCTGGGCTTCAATCCTTATAATATCCAGATCCGGTTGATCATCGTCATTCATTTTAATACTAATTCCCAACCCTGAAAATGTAGTTAGATACAAGGTTTTCGTGTATTCTAAGGTATCAAAAAGTTCGTGGACAGTCTCAATGATCTTTCTCCAACTTACTAAATCTGCCGACATAGAATTTACCGTTAAGATTTGACCTGTCTTTTTATCTACAACCAAATTAAGAGTAGATGAAAAATTCTTTAATATTTCATTAACTACTACTACAAGCGTAGGATTACTTAGTGTTGTAATTAAGGTAGCGTTTAAAGATAATTTTTGTAAAAAATATATCATACTTATTTTAGAATCAAAGTAATATTTTGCATTTTCTAATTTTAGAAAAGAATCTTCACCTAAAAACCCGAATCTCAGTTTTTCATCCTTAACAGGAATAATATACTCTTCGGTTGTAAAACTATCTAGAACATTCTCAGTCGTGCACTCATACGCATAAGCATTTATATTTAACTTAACCATTGTACTCTTCCTTCTCGTCGGTAATATTTAGGATATTGCATAGCTCTTGGCGGAATACTTCAAAGGCTTCATCGAGAAGAAACATTGCACTAACTGGAGCGTTTATTATGTCATAATCCGAAATAAAAAATGTACAGCTATATCCTCTATTTAGTAGATCTGGTTCAATCGTTATGGTGCTATTGCCTATACTTAGTTGTTTGTCCATTTTTCCTCTTCTTCATCATATTCTGATCCATCACTCAATTCTATCACACTTTCGTTATCTCGTTGGTACTCTGCGATCTTATCATATAGTTTTCTTTGTAATTCCTGAGGGATGATCTCTCTAATTGCCTGAATAATAAGATTAAGTTCATGGAAAACACTGTCCTGCGAAACGTCCTTCTTTTCTTGTTCCTCTAATTTTGTTAGCATCTCTTGAGCATAAATAATCTGAGCCATGTTAGGAGCTATATCATTATTAACAATAGCAGCAAAACCTTTGTCACGTATTACCTGGAAGAACGCTTCGGCTGTCATGAAGTCTTCACCCTTTAGTAGGGTTTTGCCTTTCTTGATCGCCTTTTGCTCAATAATCTCTCTTACACGATTCTTATCTTGCGGAAGATGACTTCTGGCATGGTCACGAATATCATCTACATTTATGAATTGTTCTTCTGTTCTGCCTAATTCAAGTTCAAGTAATCTAACATTCTTTTGTATTTCAACATACGTTTTTGGTGTTAATATTAGAGTATCTATTAATGATCGAAATGATTCTATAGAATTACAGATTTTACATGCTTTACTAGGTTTATAGGAATATTTGATACCATCAATAGTTTCAGTTAATAGTTCTTCAGTAGAAACATTATATAACTTAGTTAGTTTATTATTCTCTTCTTTAAAAGCTGGTAAGTTATCTTTTTCTTCCATTATTCAGTCCTCTTATGGGGCTTCTTATCTAATTCATAGTTATAGTGACGCCAATATTCACCATGACGTATATCATCATCCCATCCACCATTTTTAGATTGAATTTCACGACGATATCTGCGTTCTAATTGCGTTGGTGATAAGAAATCCTTCAACTCAGAATGTTTAGTGATTCCTTTTCTAGAGTTTATGAGGATTCGATCACCTATAAATTCTAATTTGGAATTAAAAGAAAAAATGTTCCATTTATCTGGTAGATCTTCCTTAGTTATCTCTAAGGAATCTAGAAGTTCCTGTATTTTAGGATGTTCTGGTTTCTCTACTGGTTTTCTAACTGGATTGTCTTCAGCCATTATAGATATTCCTCCCCGGTAGTATCAAACCCTAAAAGCTCATTGTAGTAATCTGCCAAAATCTTTAGTCCTTGGCGCTTTAGGAACCCAACCTGAGAAGAATACTTATTAAAACCCATGAGTTGAGCAGCTTCAATTTCTCTTCGATTCTCTAAACATATAAGAGTTATTGCTTCTTTTTGTGCATCAGATAAAAGTTGAAAACTAACTTTAAGATCAAAATCTAATAGATTAATAGTTATTTTATTAGGAAGTGCTAATTCAGGATTACCTTTTACCTCATAAACCCTCTGCCACTCCTTGAAGTTTCTTAAGATTTTTTCCATAAGGAACCAACTAATATAGCCAATAGGAAATCCCTGTCTCCTAGTTTTTCTTGGCGTAGGAACGCTGGTGCTTTCTGGATTGGTAATGTTATTTGGCTCGACGGTATGATCTAGAAGTAATGAGTTTCTCTGATTCTTTAATTCCATCTAATTTAGAGCTAATCATCTTCCAAGCACTGAAAGAAACAAAGTATTCTAACCTCTGTTGACTAGTAGCAATCTTTGCTTTGGCTGTTCGGTCACCAGCAGTTCCAGATATTGCAGAGCGATATGATTCATAGAAGACCTTTTCATAGTTATAGTAACTAAATTGAGCCCGAAGATACCGCTTGGTAACTTCTGCGTCTAATGACATAATAACACTTCTAAGATTCAAGGATAGGCGATCAGCTTCTTGATCTGTTAACTCCTCTGAGTTGAACCTTGCTATAATGTTTTCAGCTGGCTGTAGATACTCATGCGAGAAGTTCTCGACAATTTCCTCAATTGATTTTAGGATTTCTAGCTCTTCTGGATGGGATTCCCAGGTAAATTCTCTCTTTACCCAATCCTGTAACTCATTTTTACGGACTTCATCAACGGATTGGGGTTTCCCCATCCCTTCCAGTCCTTTAATGAACTCTAACTTTGTATCCCTTATGACCATATTGTTATTTTACTTCTTACCTTTACCAGTTAGTTTATCTCTGTCAGCTTGACGACGCTCCCGTTGTGCTTCGTAGCGAGCATCTTCTGCATCATTATCATATTGAATTAATTCTCTACATTCTTGTACAAATTTAGAATAATCAACTGGATCTAAAAGGATACTATTGTCTTCCGTTTCAAATAGATAATCCTGATATTTATAAGTCATTTTTGACATATTATTTGCTCCTTTTATATAGTATTACTATTGTAACATTTATTACACTAATTGTCAAGTTATTAGGGGGTTTTCCAGTTGTTTACCTCATGGGCAACTATACCTATGGCTGCTGCGTCAAATGGATCTGGAGGTAAACCAACAAATTGTTCTAATTTTGGGTGTCTAATTAGAAGTTCTTCCTTAATCTCTTTTTTGCTAACACTCTTAGTTCTACCGAGTAGTTGGGAATGCCAATAGTTAGGCGTTAAACTATTATAGAGTAGTCCCTTTTGGAAAGTAATAACCTTAAGAGTAATACATACTGCCTGTACTAACTCTCTTTGATTCATTCCCCCAAAACCAGGAGGTGTTTCCCATACTATATGAGTTACTTTATTCTTAGTAATAATGTCTTCAAACTGTGGTAATATCTCTTGAATTAAAGTATCCATATCTCCATTGAAAGAACCTTTATTTTCTTTAGTCCTAGAAGGAATTCCTTTTACAGTAAATAACTTTTTGGGCTCTCCATTGATGACAATAGCACCACCAATATTGACTGATCCAGGATCTAAAGCAAATATTACTTGACGTTTATTCATTGAGAGGCCAGCCTTTCAGATTTTGCTTTAGCCCATGTATACCGAGTTGCCCATGCTTCGCAATCCCAAGGTTCATGACCTCCGTGACAATCGTGAGGACACCATGCAATGCCATCTTCTTCAATATCTGGTTCAGGACACGGAGTTTGACATATACAGTGACAGCAGCATCCACATTTGTAGCCACATGATGGGCAATAAGGAGAGCCATAATATTTTGGCATTGGTACTGGAACGTCTGGTTCTTTACTCATTATAAAACTTACAAATATGTCTAGCCGGACAAGTCATATATCTCTTCTCACTTCTGTCACCACAGCATCTCTTTAATTCTTTAGTATCGCCAGTACTAATAGCTACCTTCACTCTATCCCACCTGTCATATAGATCATTAAGTGCTTTATCATCTTTTTCTACGACAATCTCATAAAGATTATGAGGATAGGCTTTTTCAATGTATAAAAGAATCATCTTCTCTGGTGCGCCTGGGCATAGATCCTGATATAATCTTAGTTGCATCGAATAATTATATCTTTCCTCAGGTTTTCTACTAGTTGATTTGATATCGACTAAGTATTCTTCCCCATTTGGAAGACGCAATTTTAGAATATCAACTGTTCCAGAGATCATTCGTTTTTTGTCAATGAATTTTACTTCTACATCATCCATTTTGCAAAATCCAAGTTGGACTAATACACTTTCTATTACAGCATGAAGTGCAGAACCAATTTGCATCGTTAGCTTTGACGTTGGAGATAATCTTTCATTCTCTAAAAGATCATGAAACTTCGGATGGAACTTATAGTAAAGCTGGTATTCTCCTAGTTCAGTATCACTAGATGGGTGAAACATTCCGTCGAATATTCGCTCTTTGTTAATGACACGAATAGAGTATTCTTCCAAAAAAGAGTTATCTTTAATTAATGCCTCTTCCAGGAAAGGAATTATAACTTCCTTCTTAGCAAAGGAGGCTAGTGATCTGTCTAAGAAACTCATTAGAAACCCTCAAATCCATGTGTCCACCTATAACTCTTGATTTTTGTTTTTCCACATCGTATACAGCGTTTTGTGATAGTAAACTTCTGGTTTACTGTCGGAGATGCTTCAACAAAACGCATTTTATGAAAACAGATACTCATTATTTTGCCCTCTCGATTAAGTTAAGTAAGTCACTATTTCTAATTACTACTAAATCTTCTTCAATATCTAAATCACGAGGGTCTAGATTAACATAGCCTCCCCATTTTGTTTTGAACTCTGTTGGTCCATAAAACCTGATTGCCAGGGCCGGAATCATTTTGTGACTCCGAACCCCAGCAATCTGTTCAACCTCTCTCCATAACTTTTTTGTTATAGAGAAAGATTCTCTTTGAGTTGATTTACATTCAAACAAAAATAGTTGTTCTTCATGAGAAGATATAGGTTGTAAATCTCCTTTTTCATCCCTAGCTCCAGAAGCACTAGTCTTGCGGAGATTAGGGAAATAATTTGCTATATCGTTCTCATGACGATCAGACATCATTTGCTTTTTAGTTCTGCTCATCATTCTCATTAAAGTTGACATTGGATAGTGGACTAGACAATCTAGTAAATTGGCCTTCATCTTCACTGAATGACTTCATCAAATCATCCACTAGTTCCTGAGGGAAAATAATATCCTTAGTTGCATTCTTCATTTTTGTTTATCCTTTATATATATTGTTTGTTGTTACTATTTAAAGATCGGGGTCATTAATATCTGGCCCATCGAAAAGCTTCTTACCAAATTCACTGTCTAATTCTTCTTCTATGTCCCTATCTCTCTTCCTTCCTTGCTTGATAGCAGACCTTACATCTGCCAGTAACTCTTCCTTACGATTAGATTCTACCACAACCTTCAGTAGTTTGTCAGCACCTTGCTCCTTAAATTCTTTCCAAGAGAACCATGATCCGGCCTTCTTTACGACACCCAGTAAAATACTTATCCTATAGAGGTCGCCATCGAAGTCTATACCAACATGGTCAAGGTACTGGCTTGTCTGGTTATAAAAATCTGTCCATCCTTGAATTAGGGGTGGACCATAAGAATTCTTGAGTGTCTTAATCATAATGGGAAATCCTACCTGCAAATCTTCACCATTCACCTTGTCAAAATATTTCTCTGTGCCTGGTCGAAGATACAAGACCACACTCATTTGATGCTTTACAGCGTGTCCTCCCGGTCTAACTAGTTGGTGGTAACCAGTTATGTCATCCCTCAACTGATTAATCATAAATATGGTCACATCAAATAGATCAGCCAATGGACCATTGGTTTGAACACATCGTTTCATTACCGAGGCATTCCCACCAATTTTATCTTTTTTATCGGTTAGCTCTTGTTGAGAGTGAATAGTACCAGCAGCTCCAATGGAATCCCACGCAATAGCACAGAACATATCGGACTTAATCATTCTAGTCATAATGTCCGTACCTGATTCAGCATCAGCTGGTTGGATAACTATCAGATTTTGGTCAACAACAAACCCTAGTTTTTCAGCCCATTCCTTGTTGAAACGATGTTCGATATCAATGTAGCCTACTAACCTCTCTCCCTTGTAATAATCATAGCAGTCTTTAAGAGCAAGAACCGCCATAGTACTTTTACCACTATGTTCTTTACCAAAAATTTCGATTAGTTTACCCTCCGGCCAACCACCAATACCAAGAATATAGTCAAGGGTAGGAGAAAAGGTAGGAATAGCCTTTACATAATCGTAATCATCTCCCAATGATGCGACTGGCTTATGGGAACCTCTAGGAGTGAAATCCTTATTAATTTCATCAATTAATTTAGTTAGTAGTTGTTTTTGATTTGCCATTTTGTTTCTTTGTCTCTCCTTTAGAGATATGCTCTTGTCTATCTTTAATAAATGCACTGGGACTGCCAAAGGTTCTTTGACAAATCGCGCAAAAGTGACTGTTCTTCATTTTTCCTTACTCCTAGTATACTATAGTTATACGGTACTTGGCAACCTTATCCATTATTTTTCAACAGATCGAGTCTCCAAATATTTTGGAGAGATAAGCCACTACTTAATTTTTCCACTTTGATAAGAACCGGAGTTCCTTGTTCTAATTTATCTTCAACCATTTTGAAGACAGATGGGAATACTACAATTTGTAGTGTGTTTACACTACTGATTTCTCCATCTTCATCTGTCTCTTCAATAAACAGACTGTCATCCTCCGGTAGATCCAACACAATCTGTGCCATCTTTTGACCAGGGTTTTTGCCCTTCTTGGTAACTAATGGTTTTATACTAGATAATAGACCACCAACAATGACTTTCTCTCCGGTTATCATATAATCTTCACCAGCAAAGGTTGTCTCTTTTCTAATAAGATCTGTGTAACCCTGTAATGGATTAATACTTACTAGAGAACCCAAGTTTGCTAATTCATTAGATGCTCTATTATCAAGATTTAGTTCTACTTTTAGACACTTAATTTTTGAAAGTGATCCATGACATAGTTCACATTCAATTTTATGAGGCCTTTCATAATCAGATGCTGCTACAAGACCTTCCTTAGCTATAATGAAATCGAGTAGAGAATTAGCTGTGGTCCCACTTAACGAATCGAATGTACCAACAGATATCATTGAATACACTGCTCGTTTATTAATTCTAGTTTTAGATTTTTCTATTTTATCTACAAAATCACCCATAGAACTAAATGGCTGTAACTGTTCTATTTTTTCTGAAGTAACTCCAGAAATAAACTTAATTGATTCTAAACCATATCGAATTGAATTACTCTTAGTAAGAGTAAACTTTCCTCCAGACTCATTAATATCTGGACCCAATACTGAGATACCCAATCTCCTAGCTTCTTTTGTATATAGTGGAGCCATTTTTGGATTTGTCCTAAAAAGTGCTGTCATATACTCATGAGGATAGTGCGTCTTTAGATAGGCACTCCAATACGTAATCATTGAATAACCAAGGGCATGACTCAGGTTAAAAGCATATTGTCCAAACTTTTCCATCTCATCAAATATACTATTCGCTAGATCGGCGTTTGTTCCGTTCGCTACAGATTTAGTTACGAAATTCGTTCGTTCGTCTTTCATCTTATCTGCTTGAGACTTACCAATGATCTTACGTAGTTTATCTGCTTCCTGTAGGGAGTAGCCAGCAATTTCTACCGCTATCTTCATGGCCTGTTCCTGATATACCAGAGTACCTAAAGTGTCACCAAGTATTGCTTTTAATTTTGGATGTTTATAAGTTACAGGAACTTTTTTATCACGCTTCTGAAGATATAACTCAAGATAATTCAATCCGGTTTTCTCATCAATAGTTCTAGAAATACCTGGACGACATACGGAAAGCAGAGCAGCCAGTTCATCAATACTTTGTGGCTTAAATCTCTTAGAAAGACGAGATAAGTTTGAGGTTTCCAATTGGAACACCCCTAGATTATTACCACTAGAGATATCATCCCAAACTTGTTGATCCTCATAATACTTTTCCCAATTATTTGACCAATCATAGAAATGATCTAAAACATCACCATGACGTTCTTTGATAAGTCTCATTGTTTCAGTAAGAGTAGAGAGAGTTCTGATACCCAATAGGTCAATCTTTACAAATCCAAGATCTTCCACACCATGCATATCAAACTGGGTACTGATTTCTTCTTCACCCTTTTCTGCCTTAAACCTCAATGGCAGTTTACCAATTAAACTATCCTTGCTGACAACCATACCTCCAGCATGAACACCATGATGTCTCAGATGTCCCACTGTTTTAGGCAACAGCTCAAATAGTTTTGGATATTTAACAGTCCAAGGACCAAATTCCATAGAGTAATGATCTAGTACTTGTTGCCATTCTAGATCTTTTAATAGTACCCCATCAATGTTATTTTCATTTATGACTTTTGACATCTTATTAGCATCAGCAATCGGGATATCTAATCCTCTACAAAGATCTTTAATAGCCTGCTTATGAGCCATAGTATTAAAACTTCCAATACTCGCTACAGAATTTTTACCGTATTTCGTTTCAAGATATTCTTTAACGAGATACCTTTGATCTTTAGGGACATCAATGTCGATATCTGGTAATGATACTCTTCCCACATCGAGGAACCTTTCAAAGTACAGACCATGCTTGATTGCATCTACTTCTACAATTCCTAATGCTTTAGCAACGATTGATCCAGCAACACTTCCTCGTGCAGGCCCAATTAGAATGTCATTATTTTTTGACCATTCAATAATATCTTGAACAATTAGAAAATAGCCTTGAAAACCATGATCAATAATTACACCGGTCTCATACAGAATTCTGTTCCAATATAGTTCAACTTCATCTGATGGAATATAAGGTTTAATCTTAAGGTTGAAACCTACCTCTATATTTCTTCGAAGAACTTCAGCGTCCATTTCTTTGTCATTATAGAATAATGGCATACCATGTTGACGAGGGATATTAGCATTACACTTTTCAGCTATTAATCCAGTATTCTTAATGGCCTCATCTACAACATCATCTGGTAGATAATTAAGGCGTTGACGACTTTCTTGTTCAGAAAGCATTCCGAGTTGATTTTCTCCATATTGAAACCTAGTACTGTCATTCATGGTTTTACCCATCTGCACAGCCGTCAGGCATTCGTGTAAATACCAGTCATCTGGATTTGTATAGTGAGAATCATTAACGACTATTAATGGAATCGATAATCTCTTAGCTAATGCAACAGATTCTTTATTCCATCTTTCTTGAGTTTCATCCTGGTATGTATGCAGTTCTAGATAGAATCGATCACCAAAGATAGCCTGTAACCTCGATGCATTTAATAATGCCTCTTGTGGATTAGTTAGAATATCCTTACCGATCCAACCTCCCATACACCCGCCATCGACTATTAGTCCTTCATTATATTTTTCGAGAAGTTCCCAGTCAATTCTAGGATCATAATATTTACCTTCTAAATAAGCCAAACTACTTAGAGCCCATAGATTTTCTAGACCTTTATCGTTCATGGCTACAATAACCATGTGACCAGTTGATTGTCCACGCTTTTTAGTTTTATCTCTATCAAAACGGTCTTCACACATATATGCTTCAATACCATAGATTGGTTTGATGTCATATTGCTTTGCGTATTTTTCGAGTTCTAGATGACCACCAACTTCACCGTGGTCAGTTAAAGCTACTGCTGAATAGTTTAATTCTTTTGCTCTCTTGACGATATCTTCAACATAAGAAATGCCATCCAAGGGGCTGTATTCACTATGATTGTGCAGCGATGCCCACATCTTCTACTCCTTTACCTTTATTAAACAAATCCTTCTCCAACATTATCGATTTCATAATGCTTATCTTCCCATTTGCGAAGATCTTCTCGAAGTTCTCCCCATCTAGTATCTGTCATAATTCTCCTTATTGAGATATGAGAACCCCAGGGATTTTACCCCCTGGGGAACTCTCTCTTTGTATTTGTATTTAAACGTTTAATTCAGACTTAAGTTTTTCTCCATAAGTATCTTCACCAATAGTTACATCATCCTCATACTCATCGTCATCTTCCCATGAGTTGGAAACAGAACTCGTAGAAGAAGTATTTGAAGTAGTATTTGAAGGCTTTTGTCCATCCTTTACAGGCTCAATCCCATGAAGGTAGCGGTCATAATATTCCTGACTGCCCATTCTCCTAAGAAGACCCTCAATGTCTGGAAGGTACTGATTGTACTTACCAAGATCATCAATGGCTTTTCCATAAGCTGGAATAACTGAGTAAGTAGTTTGAGTACCCTTACCCATACGAATAATTTCAAAATCACGGTCAGGCAAACTAAGTCCCTGATCATCCATTCTACTGGAATGGGTAGCAATTTGTCCCCAGAAGCGAATACCCTGGTTAATAATTGCTACGTATGGAGCCTTAGCATCTTTGCCGTCTAGTTCATACTCGACAATAGCATCTCGATGTTCTGGATATCTATTCTCATCAGAACCAGCCATGACTCGAACATTACGTCCTGTCTCTTCATCCTTAGTGAACTTTGGTTCTCGCAGAACTACAACACCATAACCAACTTCTCGGCGCATAGTCTCTGGAGTTTGCTTTGAACCAAAAGGACGAGCACACAGTTCGCACTCTTGACCGAAGTTTTCTCGACAGACATAGCTTCGCTTTTTGCCATCGTGAGATTGGACAAATTCGTGGATATCTACAAAGATGATATCGTCTGCTGGAGTAAGGAACCTTACCACCTTTGCTTCGATATCTCCCCATGAGAGAAACTTGGTGGTTAATCCTTTTGAATAATCTCTATTCTGGTTGTTCAACTTTGCCATAGCATCGTTTACTACACCCATGCCTCTTTTAAGTGACATTTTTGTTACCTTTCTTTTAACTATCATATTTGATAGTATCTTTATCTCCATTTGGAGAATTGTGTGATGAGCGGTTTGCTCACCATCTAGTTCAATAGTACCGTAGTATTACTAGTTTGTCAAGTACCTTATTAGAAAATCTAAACATCTGTATACATTGGATCGAGCATTGTAACTCGTTGTCCGGCATCGGTTTCCCAAATCATCGTATAGTTTTTACCATCACCTAAAGGTCGGGTAACAGAAGTTACTGTCCATATTTTGCGACACTTCTTGCATTCCCAAGTACTCCCTATATCAACTATTCTAGTTCTGCGAGAAACACCGGGAATTTTACAGTGATGAGGTTTCCTTTTTTTTGGCTTCAGACATCTTCTTTTTAGTCTCATCGGAATGTTTTCTAACCACCTATTTACCTCTTTTTATAGTAGCCAAAACTATACTCTAAATATCCCAATGATTCCGGAATAAAATCTAATGAAGCTGGGTCTTCTCCGTCAGGGGTAGTTATAGCTCTTACCCTCGTATAATCCTTTAATCCGTCTAAAATGACATTACAACCATTTTGTCCTGCACTATCTCCATCGAAAAATACGCTAACATTATCAAATCTTCTTAAAAGGATTAATTGTTCTTTTGAGACAGATGCACCGAACGAGGCTACTACATCGTTGATACCTCTGGACTTTAACACTAGAACACTCATTGGGCTTTCGACAACATAACAGTGATTATTATCAACAATATTATTAAGATTATACAACGAATACTTACGAGGGAAACCCCTCGTATTTCTATATTTTGCCACATTTTGGGTATCATCTAATCTCCTTGATACCCATCCTACTAGATCATTATCAATAAAATGGGGTAGTACATTACGTTGTACTTTTATGATTTCTTTAGATTTATCTCGTTCATATCCTGGATCTAATATACCAGTTTTCATTTCTTTTTGAACCTCATATGAAACTCCACGCTCTAATAAATACTCAGATGGTTGAATCCATTCATCTAAGATTCTCTCTGAATATCGTGGAATTAATAGTTCTTTTGGTAAACCTTTATCTTTTAATAATTTATCTAATTTAACTATAAATTGTTCAACCGGAATTGGTTGTAATGCTTCCGAATAGTTTTTAATCTTGTTAATAGCATCATTTTTAGAAAGATCTAGAACATTTTGAACAAGCCATATAATTGTTCCACCACCGCAGGTAAAACAATTGAATAAAAGTGTATCTTTATTCAGACTTGCAGAAGGATTTTGATCACCATGAGCATGAAGCCCAAAATTTAGTGTACAAGAGTGTAAAATCTCATTATTATTAATCTGTAGATTTTTGGCACCCAATAGATCTTCTAATAGATTTTCAACATCTAAACCTGGGAATACATCATTTAAATAATTATTCATATTTATTAATCTCCCACCGTATCTCCAACTGTATCTGCATCCAGATCTAATTCTTTAATTACTTCAATAGATGATTTGTCGTCCATGACATACTCCATTAGATAAGATTTTAAACTACTTCGTCTAGATTTTAGAATTTCAAATACTTTAACTTCTTGTTTCATCATTTCTTGAGTGGCAGAAATACCTATAGCCATACTAACATTTTGTTCAATCTGTGAAGACAAAGCAATATGCTGCAGTCCACCACGTTGATTCTTCTTATTTTGTGAATCTCTGTTGAATTGAACGAGCCAAATACTTGCTAGATTCATTTCCTTATTAATTCTAGTGATATCAACGATGAGTTCACCCATCTGTGCTGTCTGGGCATTATTGTTGCCTCTATAACTACCCTCTGGGGTTAACCAACTTAACTGGTCACCTATTACTAATTCTGCACCCCAAAGTTTTGCTCTACTATATAGATCTTGTACGGTTCGTTCAGATGCATGAGAAGGAGTATCGATAAGTAGGTTATCACCAAATGATTCAATCTCTGTCCGAGCACTTTTAAGTTGCTCTAACTCTAGAGAGTTTAGCTCTCCTCTTTCATATTTGGAAAAACTAACACCACTTACTAGACAGTCCAACCGCTTTAGTTCCAGCTCTTTATCGAGCTCAAGATTCAACAGATAAACTTTTGTACCACGGCGAGCAGCTTCTAGAGCTAACTTTGCACCAGTTAAGGATTTACCAATTCCAGTGTAACCAACAATTACTGCTAGTTCCCCTGGATGAATACCATATAGTTGGTCATTAATTAGATCCCAACCGAAATAAATGCCCTTACGTTTTTTTGATTTTTCTAAATCAATTGTAGAATCAATATACTCATCTACTCTATGTTGGAATCTATCTTTATATACTTCAATACGTTCTCTAGTTGAAGTATCTTCTTGAACTTTAGATAATCTTGATATAGCAATATTAATTGCTTTTTCTGGATCATCATCTAAAGCATCAGCTGATTCCAAAAGAATTTTTTGTACGTTGGCTCTACGATATTTCTCTAACAGATCATTAGTAATAATATGAACCAGATATTCTTCATCAGGCCATCCAGTAGTATTAAAATAACTTTCAAACTTTATTTTCAAAAGATTTTCAGTTGGTGCTGTTTTAAATTCTGATTTAATTAAGTAATCTAAAGCAAATTTGTATATTTCTCTAATAGAATTATCGAAAAAATGCTCAGATCTTACACCTTTATCCCACAGATACTGTAGGTCGTTAATATTGACAAAATTCCTAATTGCTGTATATTCTAAATCCATTAAGTTTAAACTCCGTTTAACTGTTATAGATCATTGTGATCGACGACGGGAATTGCTTCTAGTATCATAATACAATCATTAATCGTATCTTTGTGTTCACCATCGAGAACTTCTAGAACTACCTTACCAAACGGTGAATCATCAAATTTCGAAGAAGGCATTTCCATCTTCTTAAATAGTTTTAGCGCTGCTATTGCAACACTTTTCTCAATTAACTCACTCATGACTTCCTTCTTTCGTTTGTTTAATATATTTTTCTAATTTTTTGTTCTTTAATTTCAGCTAGAACTCTTGTTCTCGCCTGCTCTCGGTAGTCAACACCGATGGTCTCTTTCAGAATCATTCGTTCTTTCAATAGAGAGAATATAGCAGATCCGTAGCCTTCATTCAACTCATCTTTGGTAAGATTTGTTGTCATAAACGTTGATCGACTGTCCAAAGCTCTTTGACGAAGAACATGGTCAAAAGTTGCCTCGGAAAGATTTGATTTGGCTATAAATTCTTTCCCAACATCATCAAGAATGAATACATCTGCTTTAATGACGTTATCTTCAAATCTATCTCGATCGGTATTGTTACCCCAACCTCTAGTGAACTCATCAATCATCTGAGTGAATGTAGCAAAGTATACAGAGTAACCTAATTTAACTAACTCTTTTGCCGTTAGAGCAGCCAATAGAGTCTTACCAGTTCCCCATGAACCATAATACAAAATACCAATACCATTTTTTACCATAGCCTTATGTTGATTCAAATAAGTCTCTGCTACTGCTAACGCTTTTGGGTCACCATGATAGTCAGACCAGTCGAGTCTTTGATAGGTTTGACCTATACCAGCGTTTAGATAGTGTTTATAAAGTTGAAGTTGTTGTTTGCATTCTCCACAGCAGTTATCAGACTTTGGACCATCGCACGTAGGACAACCACGTTTAGCGAATTTAGATAAATTAGGATTCCTGTGTGATAGAAATTCTATTACATTATCTGATAAGAACTCGTAAGTTAAATCCTTATAATCATTTTCCCATGAGATTAACAAAATCTTCTCCGTCTAAAGTTCCAGTAGCCGTTGATGGCTTATTCTTTTTATTGCGTTCTTCCCACAGTGCATTAAATAAAATGTCCTGTATCCACTTAGCTCCCTTTGAAAATCCAGTAGCTGTAATAATATTACCATTAATATTACCCTTGAACTTATCAAACAGGACATCAATTATTTCAGGTGCATCTACTCCATATCGAGCCATAAAACCTTTGATACAAGAAGTCTCTTTATCCCACTCGATAATGTAAGGGATATTATGTGTTTCTTCAAATCTCTTTGCAAAATATACTAAGAGATCTCTAGGTTTTGTTAAATCTAATTTACGTTCAGTAGAGGTTTCAACAATGGTAGGTTCGGCTTTTTCATTGTCACTATTATCGTTCTGTATCTCCCATGATTCTGGCATTCTTATTTTCCCTATCTTCTTTAAGTGACTTATTGAAAGCGTAAGAAACATTAGCAAAGTTTTTAACTTTGTTTTCTATTTCCTCTGCCTCATCCTTGTTCAAATCCTTGATTGATGTACCTGTTGGTGAAATTAATGTAATGCTCTCTTTAGAGATTAGATGAAAAGAATAATCATGTTCTACATCCCCATCATTTTCAGCTCCCCATACCTGTACCCAATATTCATCCAATCCAGCTAAAAAACCTGAGATAGCATAACCATCTGCAATGATCTGAATTTTTTGTCGCTTCATAGCCCAAAGAGAAAGATTTCTTTCGAACATATCTTCCGATTCTTGAGCTAATCTTTGATGAATTCCCATTGTTGCTGTTGTTACTGTTTCTGACATATTTTCCTTTACTTGTTAAAAACTAATCTTGACATTCAAGATCAATGTAATTTGTTAGAAAGAAATTAACTACTTCCATTGGATCTTTATCGGCCCAACTTTCTAGTTCACTTATATAGCCACATGCCATATGGAATAGCTTCTTGTAATCGTATGTAGCTTCTGCTACGTCAGCACTCATTTAATACTTCTCCTCGTACTACTAATCTCTTATTATTTAGTATACACTACTTCATCATCGGAGTCAAGTACCCCGGCCTCTCGAAAATCTATTTTTGCTTGGATTAAATGGCCTTTCATGTTCTTAGTTCCATACCCTCCAGGGAATAGTATAGCGTAATCAATTCCTGATTTGATCATTTCTTCATTACGTACATTGCCCCCAGCCTTACCGTACTTAGACCAGTTAGCCGGATGCGGTTCTACTGTAAAGTTATTATATGTAGCCCACATTGCAGCTATTCGATCAACCCCACCGGCATCTCCATGAACAACAGTTATTCCTGCATCCGTTTCTTCCCAAGTTTCTTGTTCTTCACTCCACTCGTTAACGAACCATTCAGTTAATGTCTGTTCAATAAATCTATAAGCGTAAAAATCTCTTCCACCGGCAACTAATAATCTAAACATTTTACTCCTTTACATATCATTAAAGATATCAAAATCCGATTGCTCATCTACAGAGTCCCAAAAATCTAGGGAATGCATTGAACCAATATTGCAAATTCTACTGGGCATGTTAAATTCTACCATAGAAACTACCTCTTGATCACATGGATCTACAGCAATTGTCGAAGTGTCATTTCTTAACATGCTGATTAGTTCGTTAGCATCATTTATAGACTTTGCTATATATATTCTTATATCTCCGTAAAGATTATTGATTTGAAAAGAGTTAACACCTTTTATAACATGAAGATAACGAGATATTTTTTCTTTAGTAATAAATCGTATTAGATTTGCTTGCTGTACAAAATTTAGTTTTGATCGAAATTCTTCTATTTGTTCTCCATAGACTGAACTGTATATATCACTAATTTTAGTTAGAATTTCTTGATTTGGTTCCCCAATAAATATATAGAATTTAGGAGATAATGAACCAAGCCCATAAAAATTGAAGAAATCAAAACAAATGTTATCAATTAATGTATCTGTTATAGAGTTACTATTGACTACTCCAAAGGATAGTTTATCTTCATGAGTGTGAATTCTACGATGCTTAGTTGCTAATGTCTTATAATATTCTATAGTTTCATAATTACCAAAAACTATAATATCTGTTGCATTATCAATTGTATTTCTCCAACTAGAAGATAACTCTACTTCTTGATCAGTGCCTATGTGTACACTAGTTTTAATTTCATAAGTATTATGATTTTTAATAATATTTTCTATAATTAAAGCTTCATCCAATGATGATGGCTTTATGTCTATAGTATCTGCACCACTAAGTTGCAGTGCCAAAAATACACTTTTAGAAATTGTTAGTGGTGTACCATCTGATCCTATTAGTACTATTTTTCGTTTGGTTTTATTATTATGCTGATTAAAGTAAGGTGGTATAAAACTATTACTAATTAATCGTTCATAATCACTTTCTAAAAATTCACCAAATTGACTTAAAATTGATGAAAGATTATTATCATTATTAATATAATAATTATTATTCATATTAATCTTACTTTGGCTTAATACCAGTTTTGATTATTTCATCAGATCGTCTGGTTATTTGTACTGTGCTATTACTATACTGAATGCCTAAATCATCACTAATTATGAATGGACAACTCCATACATTAGCTATATCAATAAAAGCTAAATTACCTTCAACTCCAGGTTCACATTCTTCTCCTGTAGTGGGATCTAGTACTCGTACAGAAATAGTAGGTGGCACATAATATGTGAGATTATCTCCCCATCTAAATAATTGACTTGATAGTTCAGTATTATAGTATATCTGAATTACATCATTTGTAGGAGTATTGAAGTATTTTTTTAGCCAATCATTTAATTCAAAAAGAGTTAAATCCATCTTTGATAACTCATAGTAATCCCCAAATTGAAGAATCATTGATGTACCAGAAGTTATATCTATAATAGGATTAGAAGTTAAAGTATCTAGTGTTAACTTAAATTGATAAAATTGATTTGGTGTACCTACAATCATTAGTGGTTCATCTGATATTAAACTCTTAGAAGATGTAAATGCTTCTACCGCCTTAGGATCAGTTGGATTTACAGTCTCATAGATTCCACGAGAACCATATATTAAGAATAAATATTCCCAGATATATGATAAGAGAGAATTAGGTTTTTTATCATCGAGAAAAACAATTCTATTAGAATTACTAATACTTATTACACTAAAATTAAAATTACTAGTTATTGATGCTCTAAGAAATTCAGTATCTCTTAACACATGATGCTTTGGTTTATTACTCTGTGAAATGAATTCAATTTCATTAGTAGGATCAAACCCATTAAAGTTATTTAACTGCAATTTTCTCTTAGAAAACTCATAAGAAGGTACTAATGGTATTTTACGCCAATCATCTAATTTACCAATAGAATATTTTTTATAGTTCTTATTATGTAAACGATGTAAATCATAGAGATCTAAGGCTATATCACCAAAATTAAATTTGTCTGGATTTTTGATATACTCTTTTGTATTATTTAGTATACTATTTATTTTATCGATTTTCATTGAAGTCTCTTACCAATATTAAATTTGTACCATAACAGCAAATTTTGCCAATCCTGTAATATTGTATGAAACTCTAATTGATTTAATAACTCTTTGAACTGGGGAGCCTTAAAGTCATCAGGCATAGTAGGATCAAACTTTAGATCTTCCATACTAACCGATGGGAACTCCTCTTGGTTATCTAGTTTGATTAGTTTATAAGCTAGCTCAACACTATTCTTTTGAGTTTTTATATACTCATCATTAGCTAATACATTATCAAGTGAACCATAGGTTTCCATTAAACCAGCAGCTTTAACTGGTCCAATATTTTTAGCACCAGCAATTCCGTCTGATTTATCGCCCATTAAACTCCATAATTCTGGTAATTGTTCTGGAGTTAAATTATATTTACTAATAACAGCATCATAATCAATTATCTCTTCTTTAATATTTTTACTAAGACCCAAAGAAGGTTTCAAAACTGTAACATTGGGTCGTATAAGTTGTAACATATCATGATCCAAAGAAACTATTATTACTTCATCGAACTCATCTGCAAAATCAATTGAGATTTTTGCAATTATATCATCTGCTTCTACACCACTGAACATCCTTTGGCATATATTTGCAGCATCCATCAAAGAATATACCATATCTCTTTGAGGAGAAAACTCATCTGGATAATCTGGATCGTTCTTTAAATTATCTTTTAATTTTTGTTGTCGTCTACGTTCACGATTAGCTTTATATTCTGGATATAAATCCCTTCGTTTTTGAGATCTACCTTTATCAAAGGCTACAATCATATGAGTTGGTTCTAAGCGTTTAGTTAAATAACTTATAGTATTTAGAAAACCATAAACACCCCAAGTTGGTTCGTTTTTGGAGTTACGAAGATCATGTACACGTAATGACGTGTAGGCTCTCAGCAACAATGAAGTGCCATCTAGAATTAATAGCTTTTTAATAGTTAATATATAGTATATAACATTTATGTTACTTTGTCAAATTAGCTAATATTTACTGTTCTGCAGGTAACATTCCTTTGGCCCTTTTGCCTGGTACTGGTGTCGCATGGCATTTATGTTCAACAGCAGATACGGGGATGGGAGATATGTAAACGAACTCACACTCTGCACATTTCCACTTTTTTGCGGTTTTTGAGACAACCTTCTTTTTTTCGGCATTATCCTTCACCTCTGGTAAGGGTTCCAATTTACTTTCTGTTTCTTCAATTACTGGTTTATCTGCGTTCATTATTTATTCCTTTTCCCACTTTTAACATCCTCTTTATAGCGCCTTACTGCGGATTTTTGCATTAATTTCCTATACTTTAGATCATCTGAATGAAGTCCGTGTCCAGAAACCCAACCGCATACTTGACATCCATTGCCCTTCTCACCCTGATGTTTATGGGGAATATGCTGCGTTCCAGTTTTCATCCATTTATCACGTCCCTGACTGCCGTGACGTTGATAGTTCTTATCGTGTTCAGTGCAATAATCAGTCAAACAAGGGAATCCACAGAAATCGTAGTGGTCGTCCCCATAACCCGAAGTAAGAACAAATGACAGTTCATTATTTGCGTTAAGAGTTTTATCGCAGGCATCACATTTTTTTTGTTCACTCATTATTCTGCCTCATCTTCTGGAGTGGCTACCGTTGTAAAACTATTATCACAATAGAGATTTTCATCTCTACCTTGCCAGCCCCAATGTATCCATTTCCCATATGACTTCATAATAGGAACATGACAGATTTGACATTCTTTAACTTCCAAGTTACTCACTCTCATTACTCTTCTCCTCGGTGGTCCCAATGGGGTCTGTATTTGCTAAATGGATCACTCTTCTTAACCTTCTTCTTAGTTGACTTTCTAGGCTTCACTAATGGTACTTCATGAGCCCACGGCTTCTTGCTATTGTCTATCCTAGCAGCTTTCTCTTTCTTATTCAAGACATACCACGTCTTTTTATGGACTAGGGTAGAAAATGAATCAAACCTTAGAGTCAGTATAGCATGCTGAGAGTTGTCGATGATATTTTTTCTGTGAAGACTTGCAGCCATTTCTCGAAAATCAGCAATGCAGTACATTCTAGCGAATGATTTGCCTACTCTTAGTGGTTCAATAGAACTACCATCACTGTAGTTAAAATTCTTACGGTAATGGTGAGCCATAAATGCAGCATAAGATAAATCAAAGAACTGTGCAGCCATATATGCACTAAACCTAGGTAGATTCTCTAAGTCATCTTGACTATAGGGAGTTTTTTCTATTTCATCTAAGAATAGGACCCAATTATTGGGATACTTATTACAGTTAGGATTTAATGGATTAGTATTAGGATCATCAGAGTAGAGGCCATCATATTTAGGGGCAGCAAGAAATCCTCCACCAGTAGTTGGTGGAGTATCCGTATCTTGATTACCATATATCTGACGATATTTTCTACTATTCAAAACTAGTGTTTTTCTTCCAGTTTCAAAACTGCATTCAGTGTTTCAGCAAGTATCTTAGTATCTTCCTGAGTGCGACCATCAACTGATGAAATACACCAAGTACGGTCGTATTCATTATCGAAAAGATACAGCCGATGCTTATCTGCCATCCAGTGAAGGTCTTGCGGAACGTCAGCCCATGCGTATTCAGCAGTATCGCTTCCTCCCCAATAACTCTTTTCAATTTTCCATTTCAACGGTTCTATCATTTAATTCTCCAAATCTCTAATATATATAGCACTTGTTCTCTTAGATTCAACAGAACTTAGGAATACATCTTCACTAAGAATATTTCCCTTTACCATCTCTGCTTCGAGAAACTTCTCATTTACTTCATAGGTAGTAGTAATAACTTCATCCATTTTACCATCAGGAGTTGTTGTTTCAACCGTAGTAGTAATAACATTAGTTACACTACTAAATTGATCGCCAGTTAATCTCTTCTTAAGACGATCTATATCGATGGTGAGTTTTCCACCCCTAATTTCTTTAGAAATCTTAAGTTTATGCTTCTGACTAACTAGTTCGCCGGAAGTTCTATCTGGTTCGATTTGATCTAGAGAGATTATATCTTTGGCAAATGTTTTAAGAGTCTCTTCTCGTGATGATAAAATATCATTTACCTTACGAACTGCCAGTAACTCTTCAACTAGAGTGTCTATTTCAAATTGAGATAAATGTCTAATGTGTGTATCAGTAAATCCTAGTTGATCATCCAAATTATCGATTGCTTCTTGAACTTCAACCATAGTATCTATATCTAGATTCACAAACTGTCTCTTAACAGAAGCTCTAGTTGGTAAAACTTCGATTTTTCCATCCCAATTTTCAATAGCTGATTCATAATCTTTTTGTAACTGTTCAATCGCTGCAGCATCAAATACTTGATCGTTATTTTTACTCATTTGTATCTCCTTTATCTATCTGTATATTTTGTAAAATACAGTATACATCCACATATCCACGTTATTCCTAGTGCAATATATTCTGCGACTAAATTAGGCTTTTTACTGTTTATTCCTTCAAGCAGGAACCCGAGACCACCACAGCTTATTAACCAAATAAAGTATCTTTGATAATGACTCATATTAATTTATCTTCTTTCCAACTGGAGCCAAAGTTTTTGGCTCTCCTTCTAGATCTGTGTAATAGGTAGCTTTTGAAATAGTATCACCTTTATATAATACCATAGCCCATGAAGGACGTAATTCAGTAACAACACCAAATTCTACTTCATCTAATTCTTTATTAGGAAAGTATGTAACCCTTTGTCCAACTTTACAGTTATCTTTATTCATTCTCCTAAATACTTCCTTTCGTTCTTTTTTGGCATTAGAAATGCTCGACAAGTACAATATCCCCAAAGATCGGCTCGTTTAAATATTTTATTACTAAAGTTATAATAACCACACTTACCATGGGGATTATATGAAGGATGCTTATACTTAGCATGTCCACAATAATCACAGAGTATTAACTGTCGTTTACGATACCACTGTCTAGGAGTTCTCATTATTTTCCTTTTTAATTACTTCTAATGTATTTATAAGTTTATCTATCATAAAATTTTCAAGTACAATTTCATTACCAGGATCTCCCCAACAAGAAGAACATCGTGAATGAACCGGATCATCTGGTCGAATTATAACGCCATCTTTAAGGCGAGCATATTCATAAATATTATTCATTTTCTTTTCCTTCATTAATTAGTTTACCATCTAAATGTCTAATTTCATGTAAAGCTACTCTTGCTTCAAAATCATGGAATATTTCATGATGTTCATTGCCTTCAATATCCTGATAGGATATAACTACTTCTTCAATAGAAGGGCGTATGTAGCCTTTCTTACCGTATTCGATAGAAAGACAGCCTTCTAATGCGTAGGTAATACTTCCTCGTTGATCAATAATAGTAGGATTAACTAAGAAATTATCTCCTACTAGACAGGCTCTAACGTTTTGGCCTAATTGATTAGCAGCAATACCTACTGCATTATATTCTTGCATCACTTCTGTTAGTGTTTGATGAACATGTGGTAAACCACCGAATTCGTCTATGTGTAATTCTGGTACTGGAACATTAAGAGATGGATCTGGATATTGAACTATATCAGTCATGGATATCTCAATTCAGGTTTTAATAAAGTCCAAGCTTTATTATCTATTGGTTTATTATCTAATAGAAAAAATACTAAAGCAGATGAAATTTCAGGATGACTCATAATATCAAGCGCAGCATCTTTTCGAGACTTACCTTCTTGTTTAGCAGCTAGATTTTTTGCAGCATCACAAATTTTTTGGTGTTTTTGTGTTAGTCCATTAACTATCTCTTTTATAAAATCATGTAGTTCATCAGGTAGATCTTGAATCAATTCATCTAATGACATACCGGCAGATAATGCCTCCCAAATAGTTACTGTAGATAATCCTGTTGCCAGTTTATGTAACCTCACATATTCAGAGAATTTAGCTTTAACTCTAGTAGAGGGTTCAGTTAATACTTCAGGAATAAACCTAACTACATATCCTTCAAATTCAACTTCTCCATCTTTACTGATTACTTCATTCAATTTTTCAAGATCATTGAGCCCTTCAAACTTTAAAGCTTTACGACCATTATATTGCACTTCAACATCTGCACCTGTTGCAATATCAATTGCTCCAAGATAAATAAGTTCTTCTTTGTCATATGGAATTACTATTCTATTCCATGGAGCAACATATTCAAATAAAACTGTTATTTCACCTATATTTTCTAAATCAATAAGATCCATATAGTTATTATTTAATAACCATAGTTTTGCCATCTTTGCTTGCTCAGATTCAAATGAACCTCTTGTTGCAAATTGCACTCCCTCATTATCAAAGTACATAATTACTAATGAGCCATCTACTTTTTCGGTTATTTCTACATCTAATCCAATAGGTAGTGGCCCCATAGTTGAACCTTCTTGATGTTCAGACATATTAGCAAATTTAGGAAATGGACGAGCTATAATATATGGATCATTATCAGGACTTTCTGAAATAATTAGTCCACGAGAGGCTTTAATTTCTTTATTCCACACTTTAGAATACTGAGCTCTATCAGTATAATTAAGTAAGTGAAAATTATTATTAGAATTAACCTTAACTGCAATCAAACCTTCTTTAATAGCTTTAAGAATAGTTGCTTTATTAAACTGTGAATATAAACGTGTTGGTATTCTTTTATTCATTATTTTATCTCCTCTATATATTTTATCTCCTCTATATATTTTATCTCCTCTCTATCAAGTGCTTTCAATAACTTTTCGCTCCATTTAGTTAATTCTTTTTTAAATTTACGAGAATGCCTATCACAAAGACAGTATTCTCTATTTAAAGTATGCAATTTCATTATTACTCCTTCCCTGTTATAAAACGCCATATTTCTAAAGCGTTCTCATCGGGTTCTTTTCCATTATTATGTTGTTTAAACCATTCAGGATAATCATTAGTAAAGAGTTCTTGTTCTTCATCAAGTTCTTTCTGGGATATCCAGTGTCCACTTTTACACGTTGAACAATCATAGTTTTTAACATGATGTACTGAACAAATCGAAATCCAAACTTTATCTTCAGTCATTATTCTACTTCTTTACTCGGCAACTGATAGGATTTATCACCAACTACTTCGTAGGGGTTCTTACACATACTACAAATATAACTGGTAACTTTTCGTCCAAATTCATTTAGAGTTCGTATGATTTCAGGCTTCTCCATACTTTCACACCATGGACATCCGACTCTTACACTCATATCACTTCCTTTATATATGGGGATCAAGAGGACCATCCCAGTCCACTCTATAGTTAAATCCGTAGTCTTCATCTGGTCCTAGACGTTCTGACATAACAATACGAGCAAGTGTTTCTGGCGACAGATGGCCATTCTCGTCAAGTTCATATTCCCATGTTGAAACAATATCTTCATTATTTGGACGCAAAGCATCATCGGGTACATCTACTATTACTTTATAAGTAAATCTTTGCATTTAATTTCCTCTCGAACTATTATTAAAACGATTATTTGCTTTTTTCTTCTGTATAATTATTTCATTCATAACTAAAAATAATGCAAATCCACATACTGCTATTACTAATTCACTACCAATGTGGAATAGAAAGTAGTATAATACTCCAAAAAACATTATTGATACTCCACAATTTCTCCAAAACTGCATTGTACGTAATTTCATTCTTTCTCCTTTAGTTGTCGTTCTAACTCTTCAATTCTATCTGCTGCTTCATGAGCATCTTTATAACTACCAACTGCTAATGCCATATAACCATCACTAGCTAGGAATGGACCACAATCCCGTAGTCGTTCAACTAATGGTCTTGCTAATCGTTCTTTTTCTTCTTGTTGTTGCCTTTGTAACCACTTTTCGTTGTCTGCATCGCGTTTAGCTTGTCGTTCTTCGAGTGTACTCATAGTTTACTCATTACATTATTAGTAATTTCACTTAATTCATCCATTATTACTTCATATGCTTCATCTTCAATATCTAATTTATGTTTAAGTATAGTTCCTGTCATTTGTCCTAATGCAAGAACTAAATGTTCAATCTTATTTTGCATTTCTGCACTAACACTAGGTTCTATGTTTATTGGTTTACTGTACTGGTGTCCATATTTTTTTGCAAGAGCTTGCTTATGTGTATCATTATAAGCCATTATTCCCACTCCTCTTTAGGTAAACCTTCTTCGTCAGTATTATTCAATGCTTGAGGTCCTTGGTGATAAATAGTTTTAGCCCGCTCTAAATCTTCTAATTCAGGCTTCTCTCCAATTTCTAGTGGCTTACAAGCACAAGAATCAGCAGTATCACAACTACATACAGATTTTTCATTACCTTCTGGTTCATCCTCAGAATTAACCAAGAACTCTTCAACAACTGCTTTAAAATTAGGTCCAATTACCTCTACGTAAAGCTCTCCAAATTTTTGATTCAAACTTTTTAGATCTTCTGTCGAATCGGTATAAAATTCTGCCCCGATAGACGGTTTGAAATAGTTGAATGAACCATTCGGATTCTGGACGGCTAATGTAGCATCCAGATTTACTGTTAACTTATATACTGTCATTTTATCTCCTTTAAAGATAAGTTCCAGGAATTTCAAATTCCTTCTTTTCTGCAACGATTTGTTTACTACTCTTTTCTTCATACAACTCAGCTAAGGTTGCTTCATTAAAATTACTTCCAAGCCATTGTGTTGCCTCTTCTTGAGAAAGCTTGGGAACATGAATTTTAGCCAAAGTTCTTCCAGGTCTAACTAGTGCTGGGTGCAACTTGTCTAATTTAACATTTGTTGTAATTAGGATCAATATCTTCAGTCCTTGACCAAGTAGACCATCTCCTATATTCAAGAGTCTCGAAACTGAAGGACTTACTGAACCTTTATCATCAGAGGCAATTAAATCTTCAGTATCTTCAAAAATTAATAGTCTAAACTTAGATGTTGGTGTTTTATCATCAGGTTTCGTAGAATTCAGACCCATAGCATTGAGTATGTCTTCAAAATCTTCATCATCATCAGAATCATTCCCAAGAACAACTTGAGTTAGATAATTAGAACTATTTAAGATAACTTCTGGATCAATAATGTATTCAACATCGCACCAATCCTTCCATTCTCTTATAAGAGCCCTAATCAGAGTCGTTTTACCAGTACCAGCAGGTCCATGAAGCAAAATTATTTTACCACCCTCACTTAAGGAAGATGAATCTAATTTCATTAAATCTTGAAGTGCATCATGAGATGATTCAGCATAGTTCTTCGTTATGTCTTCCCAAGTTGGAAGTTCCAGAAATTTGGAATCATACTTTGGACCATAACTAGCTAAACTCCAAAACTTAACCTTAACAGAATTTGCTGTTGCCGGTTCTATAGGCTTAGATATTTCTTCGAACTCTTCAAATACTGATTTTACACTCTCTCCGTTATCATCTTCATTATTGATAAAGGTAACGCTGATTGTATTACCTTTAAATGTACGTATATACATATATACATTTTTGTACAGCCATAACTCTGCTTCTTTAGATCTAGGACTTCCAGGGGATTTAGTTGAAGCTAATAATTTACCACCTTCTTTTAAGACATTTTTATTGAAGGTAACATCCTTTTTATAGTGATAAATCTGATGAACAGGAGCTTTCCTAGACACCTCAAATAAGAGTGCGCTAAGTGCAGCATCTTCTGCTTCAAATTCTGGGAGCGAATCATCAACTGAATAAGTACGTGACATGATACTATTATACTGCCTTTCTACTAATTGGGTACTACTTGAAGGTATCAACCGGTGAGGTTCTAACTCACAAACATGCGGGGACTACCCGCCTTGCTATCCCTTTGCATACGGTTGACAGAACTATTATATCACCTATAAAGGTGGATTACCAACATCAACGCCGATACCATTAGCTTGAAGAACCATTATAGCCTCTTGAACCAATGGGTTGTTGCTCATTCCAGTATAGCCAGATGCTAATCTTATAACTGACTTACACCACATACTATTAGCAGAAAAATTCTTAAAGGCAGCAATGTTACTGTCGATAACATCTATTTGAGCAGCCGATAGGATTATATAGATTGCTTGATCTAGAGTCATCTTTTATTGCTCGTATTGAACTTTCTCTTTACAATAACCTGGACCATGTAGTTGACCTTGATACGTATAATTACCACAATATTCACAAATCATATTGTGAACGTTTTGTCTCTCCATGATTGGATTAACAGAGTCACCAGTCATCTCAGTTATTGGTTCTGGTAATTGACCAAATTGCTCTTCAATCCACTCTGATTCCGGAGCGTCAACTTCAATGTCTGTGTATTCAGATGGTTCATCATTGTCGCGTCGTTCGATAGCCCCTCGTTCAATAGCCAACCTATCTCGGCGTTGCTCCCTCGTTTCGGGCTTATCATCAACTATCTCAGTCTTACGTTCTTTATTATACTTCTTTAGATTATTTAAAGTTTCTTCTTGTTTACTTTTAATTTCTTCTTCAGTCATTATTATACCTTCTTAATATATTTAGATAACTTATCGGTATTGTTGCGAATATATTCTGGAAAACTGTCATCAATAGCAACAGTCCTTAATACAAAGCCTCGTTCAAAAACATCTTTATTTTCATTCATCTTACGATGGATATCTTTAATAATAAACTCGTTATTATACTCTTGGTGAGCATAAGATTGGATCTTTCTTTCGACCATTTCTTTGCCACCTAAGAATGACCAATGCCATCCTGCATTAGGCAGAACGTTAGTCATGTATCGCTGACGCAATGTTTCTCCATCAATCCTTTTATAGTTTTCTAGTGAACATGCTCTAGTGCCAGCCCAAGGTTCTGAGGTATTAACTACATTAAGAAAATACTGAAACATAGTCTGCTCAAACGAGTAAATTTCATCACTATCGAAATTATCCTTTAGCCAAGCTAGAGCCTTTGGGTCTGGTACTTCATCCAAATCACTAGTTAGTATAATCCAATCGTCATCGACGCCATACTGGTCTAAGTCAAGAATATAGCCACGCTGATATCTGTCTCGGCCCCATGTATCTAGATGTTCTGGAAATTCAATAACTTCCGTCACAGTGTTGTCTTGATCCGCTACAAAGAGTTCACGAGGTAACCCACTGAATGTGGTATTAGCTTGCTTTACGATAAATAGATCCACAACGTCTTTAAGGATTTCTCGACGAATATCTAATAAAAACTTTTCTCCATTATACAAAATAATGTCACAGATTCGCCTAGCCATGATTATTAACTTTCTCTAAAATTTCATTATAGTAGTTGTCGAATTCTTCTTCAATCCAAACTATTCGGCAATTCCATCCTGCTTCAGCATACCAGGCAATAACCTCTTCTTCGGTTTCATGTCTTTGCCCTTCAGGAAGGATTTGACGACGATGAAAATAAGTTCCCCAAAGCTCTACAATTTCTTTAGTATCTTTATTATAAAAGTCTGGAACTTTTCTTCTTTTGTCTTTACCATTTACCCAATAATTTTCTTCAAGAGTATTTTGAAATCCTAATTTTTCCATCGAAGGAGCTATTTTATACTCATAAGAGCTAGATGTTGTTTTTACGTTATTAAAAACTCCTTCTTGCCATTCTTGCTTCTTCTTTTCACCAAGTCTTTTTCTACGCTCAGGAGTCCAAGATTTCTTTATACTAGCACGATGTTCGTCGCTAAATTTTTTGCCTTTATGAGCTTCAGATATTCTTTTTTTTACTTCGTTAGAATGAGGAGGTTGTTTTTTACCTTTAATCTTCTTTGAGATCGCATCTTTTACTTCTTGAGTACGAGGTATGCCTTTATTCCAAGGAATTCTCCCTAACAGTTTCTTATGTGCTTCCTCAGAAAGGGGTTTACCCTTCTTTGCTTCTGAAATCTTTCTTTTAGTTTCCTCTGTATGTGGGATTCCTTTAGGCCGTTTAGGTTGATAGTGCCAATAAATGTATTTATTACCAGGCTTAGCATAATCTCCACAACCGCATTCGCATAATTGTTGTTCATCTTCCATACTATCTAGATCGACATTTAACTGATTGTAGAGTACAATGTCGACTACCTTTTTAGTCATTATTACTTCTTCCATTGAATAAAGTTAGGCTGAACATTATTAGCATTGGCTAGATTTTCGGCAACCTTAGTTCGATTATAAGCCTTCTTAAATACTTCGTTCCACTGAGGCATAATTGACTGCCATGTTAAGTTAGAAGCCCACTTGTATGCTTCATCTGCTCTCAATAGAGCTTCATCATAATCATCCATAATATCCATAATTATATCTGCTGTTTTCTCAACATTAACCAGTGGCCTCATTCGATTGAGGTCATTCGGTCCTTGTACTACCCAATGGCTAGGGGTGTCACCAGAGGGGGCTAAATAGCCCCTGGTGCCATTATCTAAGATTTCAATGAGGGAAGTGTTGGCTGGAGCCACAACTGGTAGATGGCAGCACATAGCCTCAGTTACAGTTAGTCCCCAACCTTCTCCCCATGCAGTTGTTAAATATAAATCAACTGCATTGTAAATTTCATTTAATATATTAATTGGAAATCCAGTACCGGGATTAAAGCTACCTGGTTGTGGAATAAGAAAGTCTTGACCTGGAATTAGTTTAAGGTTCTTGGCTTGTTCTAGAAGGTCTCCACCAAAATCTTGATGAGCCATATGCAAGTACATTAAAGGATTATAACCTTTATCTTTTAGATTTCTTAATAGCATCAAAGATCTTGCAGGATCTTTTCTCGGTTGATTTCTATTAATATTAGCAATAATAAATCTATCAGCCAAAGGACCAAAAAATTTCTTGCGTAACTCCTTGCGTTGTTCTGGATTTTGAATCCAGAAAAAATCTTTTGGATTAGTTCCATGATAGATAACTTCTACCTTGGATGCAATCTCAGGCGACCAATTTTCCACTTCTTTCTTTGCATAGTTAGTATACGCAACTGGAAAATCAGCCATCGAGACTGATGCTCTTACCCATTCTTCGGGTGGAGATGAATCAAAAGGAAAATAATAAACTGTAGTAAATGGTTTATTAATTTTCCTCTGGACTTCAAGAATTTGTTCTACAATTGGTAAAATTACGAAAGTATCTTGATAAATAAAAACAATATCATAAGGTCTAGTCTGTAATAACTTTAAGAAAGTTTTAATACCATGAAAATCTGGAGGGCCACCATCCATTGTTGCAGTGTTGATTGCAGGCCAAACTTTTCCTGGCCATTCTTTAGGATCTAATGGTTCACTAGTCCAGTTAATACCTACGATTTCTATTTCGTATTCACCAGTAGCATCAAGGTTTTGTACAATGTTCTTGCCAACTGTAGCAAACCCTGTTGCAGCGCCGTAGTCACCCCAAACTAGTATTCGTTTTTTTTGAGTAGATTGAATAGTAGCTTTAACTGAGTTCAGTTGTTGAACAATGTTATTTTTTGGCTTTGGTTTAGTATTAACCTTAATAGCTGGTTTAGCGGGAGTTGTCATTAAAAATTTCTACCTTAGAATTATAAACACTTATAGTATATATTAGCATTAATTCCTAATGTTGTCAACTAGGCTTTTCTGACTTTTGGATCTTTAGTACTAACGTAATAAATATCTCCACCTACCCCTACTCCGGTAGTACTAGCTCTACGAACAGCTTCTATTACATCTTTTTTAGTCCAAGTGCCGCTATCCCCCAAAAATCCATAAACTTGAGCTTGACCAGCACCTATAGCTATTCTTCCATTAACTGCAGGCAAAATACTAAAATCAGTAGAGATCTGTATTAGATTTTCTTCCCAAGCCATAACTGTTAATATATCTAAGATATGAGAACCTTTCTTATCATTAAGAACTCCTAAGTCTTCAATTCCACTTTTAATGCTAGGAACTACTTCAGTAACAGCAAATTTCATAACATCATATTCATCAGGTCTCCATTTAGGCCATTCTACGTGATATTGAAGGGTTTGAAGTTCTCTAACTCCACCCGCTCCACCAAAGATATAGTTCTTATTAGTCCATAGTTTATATGGAAAACCATCTTCTTCTATTTCACCTTGAGTTACTCGGCTATCAGCAGCGATAACTATTCCATCTGCTTTAGTAAGAGCCGACACAATTACAGTCATGGTAAGTTAGCCATTATAATTGGGAATCCAATCTTTCGGAGATCTATTGGGGTCTCCATAAGGAGTTTGAAATCGCTCACCATCTGGCTCAAGACTTCTATTACAAGATCCCCACTTTTTAGTATAATACTGTTGAGACCTCATAGAATTTAGAGGTCTAGTTAATTTTTTAGTAGAAGTAGAACCTCTATGAATGTAGGGAACATTGAATTTTAAAACATCGTATCCCATCAGGGAAATTACCCTATGAAAACAGTTGTCTTCAAACCATGCAGGGTCGTAATTTTCATCAAATGTTCCAACTAACTCTACCGTTCTGGGAGTTATCATGAAACAACTAAATAATTCTTGTTCTCGAAATTTAAATTCTGTTGATTTTTTAGACCAAATAATTTCCAGTGGATCGTCAAAGGTTTCAGCCACGTCCAGTGGAGCAAATAAAACTGGTTCTTTAGCAGAACCATCTAACTTATAATTCGCTAGTGCCGATGACGTCTGCTTGACCATCTCATCTATTGTGAAAGGAGCAAACAGAACATCATCGTTACTAACGATTATATATTCACAACCATCTGCTATAGCTTCTCGAATACCATTATTCCAAGCTTTGGACAATGGTACTTGGTGTCTATTTTGTAGTTGAGGATAAATCTTCAATTCATTTTTATAAGTTTTTGCTGAAGCAACTAACTCAGTAAATTCCTCGAAATTGTTTAATACGGCACACACCAACGCTACTTTAGCCATTTTTACCTTCCATATTATAGTATACCGTTAATTTAACCAGTATACTATAATATGGAAGGTATTGCAACTCTTACTACAAAATTTCTTTAAACGGTTTTAAAATCTTTTACATGATACAAGTGATCTTCATCTCTTGCATGATATTTACAGTCTCCATTATATGTTCTGTCATCAATTGCCATAAAATACCAATCTTTACCTGGTCTTTTGAATCCATTATGGAATTCACCATCTGTTATAACCAAAACGTAAGGATTAGTATGTGTTTCGTTTTGAATCTGTTCAACATACCTGGAAACAGCATCAATATCTGTACCACCATTCGCTAATGGGCCTCCTGGCTCATAGGGAATCAAATATGTACCCCAAGTGCAAGGATATGCCTTAATTAGCTTTTCTGGGATATCTTCTAACAATCCCTGAAGCATTTTGACAAGAGTTCTTGGAATTGAACCAGATAGATCCAATGCTATTACGAACACTGGAATACTATCTCCCTTATCACTAGCTTTTGGATCTTTAGTTTTTACCTTAGGAACAATGGCTCTTGGATAGACAGAAACTAATCTACGGTTTTGTGAAGTCCAATCGTATTTAACTTTTGTCTTTTTGCCAGCTTCTAGAACTTTTGGATTAATCTTAGCTAAAAGCTGATTCCAATTCATTCTAGCAGGAGATGGAGCTCTTTTTTCGCCAATAAGACCACCAGTTGGAGAATATCCTCCACTTTTAGTATTATTGACTTCATCCATGAACTCATCAGAAGTCATGTTCTTTTCTTTAGCAGTTTTTTGAACTAAATCTTTCAAATAATCTTCAAGATCAAAAACATCTTCATCATCGATTTGAATTCCGCCACAGCCACCTTTCGGTTGCTGCTCATCTTCATCTTCCGATTCATCTCCTTCTCCACCACTTCCTTCACCATCTTCATCATCAGGTTCACCTTCTCCACTACCATCTGATTTACCTTTTCCGCCTTGTCCCTTTTGTCCTTTCTGACCTTTGGAACCATTTGGATCTCCTTCACCTTCTCCTTCTTGTGGAGGCATCTGGTCTACTATTAAATCATAGACCTGCTTTGTACTCATTGAAGTACAATCTTTATGCAGGAGTTGTTGACCTGTAATTGCATCATCTGGTAATGGTAATTGATAGATTGTTTCGATGATATCATTATTGATACATTCTTGAGCCATATGTAGAATTTTCTTGTCAGGAAAAACATGTTCTATTCGCTCAAGAACATGATCAAAGATTAAATGTTCTGTCTCATGAAGGATAACAGATGCAATCATTTCTTCATCTGCATTTTCAACAAAATCTTCATTAACAGTAAACATAATTCTTTTTTCTCTTTTATCCCATTTTAAAGATGCTGTTGAGACAGAGTTGTCTACTACAGGCATTCCTAATCCGCGAGCAATCGCTCCTAAATTAGGATCAAGATATAGTAACTCCAACAAACCATCTTTAAAGGATTTCTCGAAACTATTTAACATTTCTTCCTTTTAACTAGGGGTTGTTTATTGAGTTAATAATACTCTGAAAAGCATTAGCAACATTAGCAACATTAGCATTAGTATCTACTTTCATTGCTTCTGCTTGCTGGTCAGCAGAGTCAACAGCAGGAGTTGTATCCATTAGTTCAACTGCAACTTCGGGATTGTTCTGCAGATATACACGAAGAGCTTCATTGTAATTCTGTGTTTTCGTGTACTGCCAATTCTGTAGCAAAGTCCTTGCTTGGTTAGTATCAAGGTCTCTAACAATTGGACCATACTCTTCCACAATTCTACCTGTATTAATACCAGCATTTAAAGCTGCTGCAGTTGATGTCCTCAACTTATACATCAACTTTTCTTCCATAGAAGAACCAGTAATAGGTTGACCATTACCGTCTACTGGATTACCAATAGCATCTATTGTTTGATTCTTTTTCTGCTCAGCAACAAGTACCTTTAGATTTCCATAAGCCTTGATTAGAGGATCTTGATTCTGCTTCTTACGAAGATCAGAAGGACCCAACTTAATCAATTCCTTAGCATTAGCTACAGCTTCATCGGGATTGATATTAATTTTCTTAATACCAACAACTGCTTCCTCGATACGCTGAGCCCAATGTTTATGAGCAACAATGATATCATCTGGAAGAGATGCTGCAATAATTTCAGCGGTTTGAAAATGCATAAATGCATCAAGCACCTTCTCTAGTCTTCTAGGAGAAAAGTAGCCCAATGTATTCTTCTTACTTTTTCTATCATCCCTATAAGAAACTTGATATTCCTTAAAAAGATCGATAGCCGTTCTAGCTACTGCAGGACCATACTTAGCTTTGAAAAAAGCATAGTCAGCAACAACTTCAGAAGTCAAGAAGAAGTCAAACCTATCTCGAACAGCGATATCTAATTCTTCAGTATTATAACCCTTATCTACTGGGTTAATTGCAGCTACCACACATTTCAAATTCTTTAGTGGCTCACCATTAATACTTCTGAACTGGATAATTTCCATGACTGCATTAATAGTCTTGGGATCAGCACGGTTTAACTCATCGAAGAAAATGACTTGTGCTGCGTCAATCTCTCTTGGTCGATAGTACTCAACCAACTTATTGATTGTATCTGGAACTGGAATACCAACAAGGTCTGCAAACGGGTCTAGTGTGGAAGAACTATAGTACTTCATAGAAAGTCCCAACTCATTAGCAGCAGACCTTAACATTTCTGTTTTTCCGGTTCCAGCTTCACCAGCAATAAGAATATTCTTACTGGCGTCCATATATTGTTTTAACTGTTGAACAGTAATTGCCATATTATTTATTTTCCTTTATTTTGTTGAGATTCTACTCTGTCTTATTACTTCTCTTTGTTTTTCAGAAACGCCACCCCAGTTACCATAATTTTCGGGATATGCCAAAGCAAATTCCAAACATTCTTCTTGTACTGGGCATCTATTGCACATTTCTTTTACTTCTTCTGTAACAGCTTTACCAGTTGGCGGATAGAAATCATCACATGTATAAGGAATATGTTCTTTAGTTTCTGGAACGAATTTCTTTTCCTTTTTACAAAGACTATCTTTCTGCCAAGCATACTTAAGACTATTTGCTTTCATTAATCAACTTTCTTTAAAAAGTTAATAATATAATCTGCAAATACTGTTGCTTCAATAACATCTTTTTCACCCTTATCGCCATCTAAATTAATGATGATACCAACAAGGGTACTGTGTACTTCTCCACTACTTAGATAATCTACTATCTTTTTGTGTAACCTATCAAAATTATTTATTTCTGAGGGGTCACTTTTTGTTTTCTCCATTTTTTCCTTTCTTTGGTTGTGACGTTAGATGATAACCACGACAAACTCTACAAAAATAATAGCGTATTTCTTTACGCTTTTTTGTTTTGTCTGACATGCAATCAGCTAAAGCAATTTGGGCTGATAGTTCATACTTATAACTCTTTTTGTGTTGTTGATTACAGACTTCCATGTTAATACCTCTTCTTGGGTCTGCCATAAACTAATACAAAAATAATAAAACATATGAACATTATAAACCAAAACGCCATGACTACTCCTTTCTAAGTAATATTAAGGTTGATTTATAATTAAATTTTGTTTTCTTTAATTCGATATTCAATTTCTACTAAAACAGCTTTTATAACACGAAAATTTGAAAAGAATAATTCTTGACTAAATTCTCTTCTATGTTGTAAAAAATTTTCTATATATTCAGAAGTGCTTAATGATCTTTCACTTGCTAGATGAAAAATTTCTAGTAATTCATCTAGAGAAACATTTGGCAAATCATCAATTAAGTCTACTTCAGATTCTAGCATTTCTAGTTTAGCTTTTTCTAATTTTTTTTCTAGTTCATTTTCTAACATTTTTTCCTTTCCTTTAATTAAAGAAGAATACACCGGGACAACGATCTGCATCGCCATACCACTGTACTCCAAATCGTTTATTACGTTCATAATACCAAACTGCTACTTCACTCTGTTGATTTCCTGAAGCTAAATTTGCGCTCCATAATAAATTAACAGGAAAGTGCAGTGCTACTGCTGCAGAATGCCAAGTACTAGGGGTAAGTTGATACCAACCTTCACCAGTATTTGCATCTCCGTCAATACGGTGATTCCTTGATTCATACCGTCTAATGCATTGAAACGTTCTCTGTACACTAGCCGGTAACATTCTCGTAGGATCTGATTTATCAGGATAACTAATACCTGGACCATACGTTTTATATACTTCAGGAGTTATTAATACTCTCCCAAAAGGTTTTACTGCAAAAGCGGGTGAAGCAGAAAAAATAATACTTAATACCAATAAAATTGAAATAGTTACTTTCTTTAGCACATTGCTCCAATGTTCAGAAATTAAGGACTAAAAGTTACAATGTTTTTCAATTGAACTCCTTTCTTTCTCTATCTATTGCGATTTTATCTAACGTCGGCCTCTACGAAGATCATCTCTAATACCATCAGCATAATTAGAACATCTAGTTTCTAGTGCCTCTGCTAATGATAAAGCATCATCTAAGCTTAAAGGTTGAGCAGCATCTTCAAAATCTCTGAATACGTCTTCAGCCATCCTATCAATGTCATTCTCGTCCATTATTTCTCC
>Ga0182030_10000476_pt1 | contig 75379 bp, 61 predicted proteins | sample 812S3MmetaG_FD_121299 | JGI IMG/M metagenome (GOLD analysis project Ga0182030, IMG submission 121299) | Permafrost microbial communities from Stordalen Mire, Sweden - 812S3M metaG (Illumina Assembly) | ecosystem: Environmental > Terrestrial > Soil > Wetlands > Permafrost | place: Sweden...
CGGATCACAGCAGTTCGATGACTGGCTGGGACGGGCGGTGTGCCAAAGCGATATCCCGGCGCGCAACGCCGACCTGGCCAACTGGTCGCAGGCGCCGGCCGCACGCTATGCCCATCCGCGCGAAGAGCATCTGCTGCCGCTGATGGTTGCCGCCGGCGCTGGGGGTGAAGACATTGGCGTCCGGACCTTCAATGACGTGATGATGGGCTGGCGGATATCCGGCTTTCGCTTCGGTTAGATCATCCACCCTGTTGGCGTCGCACCTTCAGCGCCACCAGGATCTCCCGCACGCGCTCGCCAACCAACTCATAGATGGCCCGATTGGAGTACATCATCGCCTCCGCCGACGGCAGGTAAGCGTAAATCTCATAGTAATATACGTGGGGAGCCAATACATGGACGGGTGCAGGAGTGACCTGAAGTCCCGTTGCCAGAAATTCCCGTGTCGCGCGCGTCATATGGGAAGCGCTGGTCACGAGCAGGATCGAATTCACATGGTCGGCGCGCAGCAACAGCGCGGAATTGCGCGCGTTCTCAAACGTGTCATGCGATTTCAAGTCCACCCAGCGCGGTCGAACCTGGAAATCGCGGCTAAGCGATGCAGACATTGTGCGGGTATTTTCACCGATGCTCGAGACCAGAATCGGCAGATGAGTGGTGCGTGACAACCAGGCGCCATAGTTGACCCGCTCCAGCAATTCAAGCGACGCTGCGAACTGAATACCCGGGTATTCCGGCGCGCCATTGCGTTCCGCCGGACCTCCCAAGATTACGATGGCCTGGGCGTGAGTGGGGTTTGCCGAATCGAATGGTGGATACACTTGCGTCAGGCGCGTTAGTTCATCGGCAACCACCTGCATCGACAGCAGCCACAACGCAGCCAGCCCCGCAAGCAAACAACTCCACCCGCTGCGGCGATGCTTCAATGCGAGCAGTACGGCGCCCAGTACCGCCAGAATCAACAAACCCATTGGCGGCAGCAGTAAGGCGCGCGCGAGCATCTTGAACGTGTAAAAATGCACTATTCGGTACGCGTACGATCGACGATCAGCCACTTGCCGTCAATCTTCTTCAACGTGTCTGCATACCGACCGATTGCCGAAATGTGGATGTTCACATTGGTGTGCATCACCACCATCCACGTTGAAGTGTGGCGCGCCGTATTGTTGTCGAGAATGGCGATACGGTCATCACTGTTGCGGTTGAAGCGGCGCAAACTCGCAGGATCGTAGCTCAGGGTCTTGGGGTCGGTGTTGCGCGCCTTCTCGAGGCGGCTGGTGACGATGGTGCGGATCTCATCGCGCCCCTGATAGAGCATCTTGTCGTAGCCGAAGACCGGAGCCTTTTCGTCGAGCCGGTACACGCCATCGATGGCGAACAAACCCGCAAACAGATCCGCATCGCCGAGTTCGAAGCCGATATTGGCCCGCGACAGCACCTCCTCGATGGCCTCGCGATCAGCCAGCCGCGGCTCGCTGCCCGGCGCGGATCCATGGCCGGTAACGCAGCCCGCCAGCAACACTACCGTCACGCAGATCATCTGCCTGAACATTCGCACCGTCCCGATCACTGCGCCTTGCTGAGGCGTCGATAGTATTCAGCCACCGCATCCTGGTACCCCTCCGGTACCGGCAGCGATTCGGTATTGCGCACGACATCACGAGTATCGTCCGCGGGATCATGACCCAGCTGCAGTTCCAGTCGGTCCACGCCACTCCTGACTTCAGCGAACAACCGGTCCACTTCCTGCGGGTTGCCGGGGAAGCGGCGCGGATCCAGCTGCTGCATGGAGCGAATCAGCTCATCGACCTGATGCTTGGCCGCCGGATCATCAGCCACGGCGCGCCGCACGCTCTGCAAGTCCGCCAGGCCCTGGTCAAAATTCTTTTCACGATCTGCCGGGGTCGGACTGGTATCGCGCGCCGCCGCGCCCCGCGAACCTTGCGGGTTATTGCCCGTATTCCAGCCGCCATCGATGAACCCTCCGGTTCCGCCACCCGCACCGGTGACCTCGCCGCCGCGCAACGAGCCATTGCCCGCGTTGCGACCCTGACCTTGATTGCCGCCCTGGCCCTGCCCTTGTCCTTCGCCCTGTCGTTGCCCCTGACCTTGTCCCTGGCCCTGGCCCTGGTTCTGACCTTGCCCTTGAGCGCCGGCTGCGCCGCGGCCCGCATTGTCCAGCTGCGCCAGACGCACCCGGAAGCGTTGCACGGCGCTGAGCGCCGCATCGGTCGCCGGCCCATTGCCGGAGGCCCGCGCGGCCTGGCGCACCGACTCGCCCAGTCGCGCCAATGCATCGGGGATGTCGCTCTCCGAGGAGTCTGCGGCGGGGTTGTAGCCACGGCGCATGAGATCGGCGCTGCGCTGCAGCCGGGTCTGCACATCGGATTCATCAAGACTACTCAATGAATCGCGCAACTTGCCGGCCGCATCGCGATTGCCCTTGAGCGCTTCACGTTCTGCATCACGCAAAGACTGCTCCAGGCGTCCCACGTCATCCGCGAGCTGCTGTCGTGCATCGATCATGGCGTCCGCAGTGGGCTGCGGGCGACCCGAGCGGCCGGGTCCGATCGGATGATCGATCATGTCCTTCAACTGGTCCTGTTGCTGCCGCGCGCGACTGGCCAGCTGCTCCGCCTTCTTACCCAGCTCCTCGACCTGGTTGGCTGAATCATTGCGCTGCAGGCCGCCCAATGCGGCCATGGCATCGCGCAATCCTTCGGCGGCGCGCCGCGCGCCCGCGGCATCACGCTGATCGACGGCCCGGCGCATCGACTCCTGCGCCTCGCGCAACCGGTTCATTGCCTGCCGGATCGTGCTGGCGGCCGCGTCGCTCCCGGATTGTCCGGCCTGAGTCCCGGACTTTCCGGACTGTCCCGATTGGCCGGACTGGCCTGATTTTCCGGACTGACCTGATTGTCCGGACTGTCCTGACGCGCCCGACTGTGAGCCGGATTGTCCGTTGCGAGCCAGCTGCTCCAACTGCTGCTGCAGTTCCTCGGCCTGTCGGCGCAGCATTTCCTGCTGCCAGCGCTCACTGGCAGCGTCGGCGGCATTGGGATGTTCCTGCGCGAGCGCTTCCTGTTTGCGGGCGAGCTCATCGAGCTTGCGCAGCGCTTCGTCAATCTTCTGGTCGCGTTGCTGCGAAGGTGCGGCCGACTGGGCGGTCTCGTATTGATTCTTCTGGGTGTCCAGCTCCAGATCGGAAAGGCTCGCCAGGTCCTGCCCCATGCTGCCGCCGCCACCGCCACCGCCGGTGCTGCCGAAGGCGACCTGGATCTGGCGAAAGGTGGCTTCGGCGCGCAGCAGGTGTTGCAGGGCCTTCTGTTCATCGGGCAGCGCCTCGCGCCACTGCGACTGTGCCAGCCGTGTGGCCGCCGGGGTCATGGCCTCGGCGGCCGCGTTCATCTCCTTTTCAAAACCACTGAACTGCTCATTGGCCTCGGTGAGCGCGCGCATCTGCAGCCGGCCGCTCAGCGACATCGCCTGACCGTGCAGCGTGGTCTGCACGTCGGATAGAAACTTCGCCTGCTCGGCCTGGCGCGCCGCCGCGGCATGACCATCGACCTGGGCCCAGGTGCCGGCGATGATCTCTTTCTCGCGACGCGAGATGTCCATCTGGTCGTTGGCCCCACCACCGCCACCACCGCCACCGGCCTGCTGTGACTGTGAGAACTCACGCTCGAAGGGGTCGGCCTGCACGAAGACCATTTGCGATCGCGACTGGGCCCGCGCGTCTGTGGCTTCGGCGTAGACACTGACCAGATCCCCGGGCACCAGCTTCATGCTCTCCAGGCTGATGACTGCCCCGCCGCGCGCCTGCAGTGCCCCGGCGTGCGGCAGCAGGTTGATCCGCTGGTCGGGTCCGCCGTTCACCGAGTAATGCAGCGAGAACTCGCGCAATCCGAAGTCATCGGCCGCCTGCGCGTTGATGCTGATCTCTTCGATCGGACTGGCGCGGTAGTCACCGCCCGGTTTGACGATGGCCACCTGTGGCGCGGTCGGTTCGCTGGCTTCGATGAAATAGTCCTCGGTGATGCGCGTGGCATGCGCAGCATCCATCGTCGTCAGGTGGTAGGCCCCGTCCTTATCCAATGGCACGGTGACGCGGTAGGCATTGGCGGCGCCCGCAATCAGCGGCAACTGACGGCCGTCATCCAGTACCAGCACGCCATGCTGCAGCGGCTGATCGGTGAGAATCGAAAGTTCCGCGTGAGTGCCCTGCACGGCCCGCAGATCACCCCCGTGCTCATCGGTGCGATCCGGCAACTGGGTCCAGGCCGGGTAGTGATAGGTCACCTGGATTTGCCGCACCTGCGCGATGTCAACCACCCGCGCATTGAAATGGGCCGACTCGAGCGCTCCTGCCTCCACATAGTATTCGGCCCGGTCCGGCAACGCGGACACCAGGTAGCGGAAACCCCCTGATTGGGGCTGCGGCTGCATCGTGACCTGCTGCCAGGCGGCGTTGCCGATGCGCACATGCAGCCGTACGTCCCGGGTCGTCAGACCCACCAGACCGGCGGTCACGAGCAGATCAGAGTGACGCCGCAGGGTGGTGTCACCGGGGGCGACGTGCAGTTCGTAAATAGGGCCACTGCGTGGCACCGACCACAGCAGCGCGGCGCCGTAGCCCAGGTAACCTGGACCGGAGCGAATCAACCAGACCAGAAGTCCGACGCATACCAGCCCGCCACTGAGGAGTCCCGCGAGCAGCGCCGTGGACACGAGCGATGCGGGCCGGGCGCTGGAGGCCACGCGCAGTGTGTCCGCCGCGAGCAGTTCCCCAAAGGCATCGCGAGCCGCCCCGCTCCCCGTCGCCGCTTGCTGGTCAGCGCGTTGCACGAAGGTGCGCAGCCGCTCCTGGAACTGCGGAAATCTGGCTTCGGCGCGCTGGATCACGCGCAGCCGATTCAGCCGCCACAGGGGTATCGCCAGTCCCGCCAGCGCACCGAGCGCCAGCGCCAGCAACAACACCGCGCGCGAGCCGTGCACGCTGGCGGCGGAGAAGGCGAACTGATTGGCGAAAATCACCAGCAGCGGGGTCACGCCCAGTGCAACGCCGCACACGATCGCCACGCCGCGCGCGATGGCGCCCAGGCGCAACCGCGTGTGCAATCGCCCGACGTATTCCCGCAGTTCCTCGCTCGGCTTCATGAGGATTCCCGCAGCGTGTGGAGGTAGCGGCTGGCCAGCAGGGATTCGGCGACCACTGCCACGAGCAGCACGCACATAGCGTACCACCAGAGGTTGTGAATCGACGCTTCGCGCACCGATGCCGGTGTTTCGGGCACAGCAGTTGTGGCCGCATCAGCCGGGGCCGGACCGGCACTGGTCGCTTGCCAGAGCTTGAGCTTATCGGTACTGGCCGGGGTCAGATCGGACTCCAGTCGCGAGACATTGGCGGCCACCAGATCGTGGCGTGAATCGGCCAACGTGAGCGCGTAGAAACCGGCTGCCGGCAAGGGCCAGGTGCGTACCCGTGCCGCTTCGCGCAGATCCAGCGGATGCGTCCCGTCGGGCGCCAGGACATCGGCGCTGCCGCGCACACCCGGGTCCGTTCGCAGATCAACCGAATCCCCCACGCTCAGGGCGCTGATGCGGCTGGCACGGCCACTGAGGTAGCTGGCGAGGCGATCCACGAACGCGACGAACTGTGGGTGCAGCGGCAGATCCGTGGTCAGCCGGTCGAATCCGGATGCAAACAGCACGACCCGGCCCTTGCCGAGAGGCTTCTCCAGCAGCAGTGGCGTCTGATCGGCCAGTCGCAGCCCGACCTGTGCCTGTGGTGCATCGACCCGCGTCACGTAGAACACCTTTATTCCCAGCCACCCCGGCAGCGTGCCCGCTGGCGCGTAGGCATCGTCCACGGTGGCCACGGAGCTGAAACGGCTGTCGTCGCGCGTGAAGTCATGCGATCCGAGGATCGGTGCATCAAACACCGGCAGCCGCCGTTGTTGGGCGGCGGCCGTGCCCGCGCTGAGCAATGCGCGCCCACCCGCCTTCACCCAGGCCGTCAGGCGCGCTTCGAGCGCCGGTGACAGTCCGGCAACGTCGGACAGCACGATGAAAGCATAGGTTGACAGGTCGCGGCTGCGCAGCTGCTCGGGGGTGACCTCATCCAACACCACCGCCGCGTCGGCCGCGGATTCGAGCGCCGAACGGAAGTACAGTCCGGTCGCGCTGTCGGAGCCCTGGTGCACGAACAGCCCATGCACGCGCTCGCTGCGCTGGATCACAAAGTCATAGCGGTCATCGCCGCTGAGCGCATCGGCGCCGTCGATCTGGACACTCGCGCGCACCAGGCCATAGGGAATATCCGGGCCGGCGAACACCACCGAGGCGCGTCCGGCGGCCGGCACCTTGATGCTCTGGCTACCGGCGGGCTTGCCATTGATCAATAGCGTGACGATGCGAGTGGCGGTGGGCGTGCCAAATCCGGCCACCGTCGCCACGATCCGCGTCTTGGTCGGGTCCCAAACCTGCGCCGGAGCCGCGACGCTCTCCACCGTCCAGTTGGGCGTGATCGCCGCGCCGACCTCATGCAGCACCAGGGTCACGCCCGGCGGCAGGCGCAGTTCATTGAAGTCCGGCGGTAGCCCGGTGGCCTGCATGTCGCTGAACAGATGCAGCTCGATGGGCATGTGCGTGCCCGCCGCAAGCGTGCGCGCCATGCTCGTCAGCAACCCGAAGCTGCCGCGCGCGTCGGTCGCCGTAATGCCACGCAGCGCCGCGCGCAGCACGGCGGCATCCTGCACCTGCTCGGTCAGCACATCGGCTCGCGCGCCGAGGGCCACCACCTGGGCCTGGGTGTTCAGCGGCTTGGCCGCGACGATCGCCAGCGCCGCGCGCCGCGCATCCTCCAGGCGCGTGCCGACACGCATGCTGAAGGAGTCGTCCACCACCAGCACCAGCAGCTTTTCGGGGGCGGTGCCCGGCAGATGGCCGCGCACATACGGTTCGGCGAAGGCCGCCGCCACCAGCAGCAATACCGCGATCCGCAGCAGCAGCAGCAGCCAGTGATCAATCCGGCGGCGGCGCGTCGTACTGCGCAGCTGCGGCTCGAACAGCATCAGGGAACTGAACTGGCGCGGCTGGCTCGCGCTGCGCTTGAGCAGGTGCAGCCACACCGGTACGGCGATGGCCAGCGCGCCCAGCAGAAATCCCGGTGCCAGCCAGCCCATCAGTCCCGCCCCGTGCGCAGCCGCAGGTACTGCAGCAGGGCCTGATCCAGCGGCTGGTCGGTCTGCAGCAGGTGATAGCCGATGCCGGCCCGGCGCGCCTCACGCTGCAGGTGCGCCACATGCGCGTCAATGCGTTCGCGGTAGCGACCCCGCACATAGTCCTCCGACACCTCAAGCTGGGCCCCGGTCTCCAGATCAATGAGCATGGAGGAGCCATCCACCGTCGGCCGCAGTTCCTGCGGGTCGAGCACCTGGAACAGCACCACTTCGTTGCCATGAATGCGCAGCGGCGTAACGGCCTTGATGATATCGGCGGGCGGCGCGTAGAAATCCGACATCACGACCACCATGCCGCGGCGGCGCAGAAAGGCCTGCAGGTGGGTCAGGGGCGCGGCATAGGAGGTGTTCGCCTGCGGCTGCGCCTGCAGCAAGGACGCCAGCACGCGCTGCAGATGTCCCTGGCGCGAGGCGGGGGGCACGAAATCGCGCACCGTGTCGCCGAAGACGACCAGGCCGGTCGCATCGCGCTGCCGACGCGTCGCCAGATAGGCGAGCGCCGCGGCGATAAATCGCACGTACGCGAGCTTCGAAACGGCGTGCGAGGCGAAGCCCATGGAACTGCTGGCATCCACCAGCAGCATCAGCTGACTGTTCGTCTCGCCGTCGAAGAGCTTGATATAGGTCCGATCCGAGCGGGCGTAGACATTCCAGTCGACATGTCGCAGGTCATCCCCGGGTGCGTAGGCGCGGTATTCGGCGAATTCCTGGCTGAAGCCGAAGTCAGCCGAACGATGCAACCCGGCCACGAATCCGTCGACCACGGTCGCGGCCACCAGGTCCAGCCCGGAGATGGCATTCAGTACGGCCGGATCGAGCAGGTTCTGCACCGGATTTCTCTAGACGCGCGCGGTCTGCGCCAGCATCTGACGCAGGATGTCGTCGGCCTCGACGCGGTCGGACTGCGCGTGAAAATTCAGCAGAATGCGGTGACGCAGCACCGGCAGCACGTACGCATCGACATCGTCAAAATCGACATGGTAGCGACCGCGGGCAAGGGCGCGCGCCTTGGCCGCCAGCACGATGAACTGCGCGGCGCGCACACTCGCGCCGTAATTCACATAGCGGCGGATGATCTCCGGAGCTTCCGCGGACTTGAAACGCGTGGCGCGCACCAGCCGCACGACGTGACGTGCGATCTCATCGCTGACCGGCACCATGCGGATGAGCTGCTGGAACTCCAGAAGCTCGGCAGCGGAGGTGACGGCGGCCACGGTGGCTGCCTGCGTACTGGTGGTCCGGGCGACGACCTGCAGTTCGTGCTCCAGGCCCAGGTAGTCCAGCACGGTATTGAACAGGAAGCGGTCCAGCTGCGCTTCGGGCAGCGGATAGGTTCCCTCGAGCTCGATCGGATTCTGCGTCGCCAGCACGAAGAACGGTGCCGGCAGCTGGTGGACGGTGCCACGCACCGTGCAGGAGTGTTCCTGCATGGCCTCCAGCAGTGCCGACTGGGTTTTCGGTGGTGTGCGGTTGATCTCATCGGCCAGCACCACATTGCCAAACAGGGGGCCGGGCGCGAATGTCCAGCGCCGCCGCCCGGTCGTCTGATCGTCCTCGATGATGTCGGTACCGGTGATATCCGCCGGCATCAGATCCGGCGTGAATTGGATGCGGCTGAATGCGAGGCCCAGGGTCTGCGCGATGGTGCGCACCATGAGGGTCTTGGCGGTGCCCGGCAGGCCCGTGATCAGACAGTGTCCGCCGACCAGCAAGGCGGTCAGGATCTGATCCAGGACTTCGTCCTGGCCGACGATCACCTGGCCGACCTGGCCGAGGATTTCGGCACGTACCGCCCGGAACCGCTCCACCCGCGCCGCCAGCGCCGTGGCATCCAGGCTCGAAATGTCGGTTTGCGTCATGCGTGTTCTCTTTGCGGTTATTGACCAGTTAGTTCCAGCAGCAGCTTTTGCGCAGGCCGGAAATCGGGAGCGGCTTCCAGTGATGCCAGTACGGCATTCATCGCACACTCGGCATCGCCGGCGGCGTGGCAGGCGCGGGCCAGATCGAAGTTGGCCTGCGCCTTGTCCAGGGGGTGCAGCGCCAGCACCGCGGCAAATTCGCGGCGCGCGCCAGCGAAGTCGCGGCTGTCCATCAGCAGATCGCCCAGGTGACGGTGCGCGTCCGCATCGAAGACCGGATCGATCAGGTTGATCTTCTTCAGGGTCGCGATGGCCGCCGGCTTATCGCCCGCGTCCTGCTGCAGTTTTGCGAGCTGTTCGAGGGAAGCCGGATCGCGGCCGCGATGCTGGACGTAGCGCAGCAGCGCCTGGCTGGCGATTGCGGCGTTGCCCTGCGCCAGTGCCGCCTCGGCCAGCAGCTGGTAGGCATTGCCCGCATAGACATAGTCCGGATACAGGGCGATGACGGCATCGGCATGAGCGAGCACTTCCTCGTAATGCTTGGCGCGCGCGGCCACCACCAGCGCCGCCAGCTGTTTGTGCCAGCCCTCAAAGCCCGCCACCAGCGCTGCGGTGTCCTGATACAGCCAGCCCTGGAATTGTGCATCGAAGGCCGCCGGCTCCATCCCCAGGACCGTCTTGATGGCATCGGGTGTGCTGCGCGGAATCGCGAACTGCTGCACCAGGTCCAGCAGCTTCTGCTGGCCCCAGTGGTTCTGGATGTAATCACACATGCGTCCGGCTTCAAAGTACGATACCAGCACCTGGCCGTCGTACTCCGGGTGAATGAAGCCGCGATCCATATCGGCGACCGGCAGCAGCTTGTGATCGCGCAGCGCGACGATGATATCCGGTGTAATGGAGTCGCCCCATTCCGGCGAGGCCTCGGTCTCCTCGTGCACCGCCAGCCCTTCGGCAAACCAGCGCGGCACGCGGTGGTGCGTTGCCTTGAGAATGAACACGTGACTCATCTCGTGGCGCAGGGTACTGGCCCAGTGAAACTCGCCGGGCGTGCGTCCCGATGGGCTGTCCATGGCGACGACCTGGCCGAAGGTCACCCCCAGCGCGCCCAGCCCCGGCATGCCGAGGGTGCGCACCGCGAAGTCTTCGTGATCCGGATACACCTCCACCTGCACCGGACCGTCGAGCGTGATGTGATACTTGGTCTGGTAGTCGTTGAGGGCCTGCGTCAGGACATCGTGGAAGTATGGATACAGCAGCTGCGATTCCTTGCGACTTAATTTAAGGATGGTGGTGGCATCGGTGAAAGTCGCAAAGTCCTTGAGCGTGTCCAGCAGCCGCAGGCTGTTGACCGTGGCATCGTTCCGATAGCCGTTCTGGTAGCACTGCGTCAGCTGCTCGCGTGCTTCCTCATCCTGCCCCAGCCGCATGAGGTTGATGCCCAGCTGCGAGCGCGCCGACCACAACCTGGGTGACAGTTCCAGCGCCTTGCGATACAGCGCGACGCCATCCTGGTAGCGGCGATTGAGAATCAGCTGCTCCGCAGCGATGGCATAGCCTTGCCCATACACCGGATTGATGCCATGGAGCCGTGCCCACCACTCATCGGGGGAGCGGTCGGCGAGGATCTCGATGACCGCATGGATCGCCATGGCATCCAGCGACTGTGGATCCACCGCGAGCGCCGCGTCCGCCTCCTGGGTGGCAAGCTCCGGGTGATTGTCCTCCAGCGCGAGACTGGCGAGCAGTTCGTGAGCCGCGGCCAACTTCGGGTCCACCGCCAATGCCTTGCCGGCCCAGCTCACCGCCTGATTGTCGAAGCCATCGGCGCTGACGCGTGCCAGACCCAGCATCGCTTGCGCATCCTTCGGATCACGCTGCAATGCTTCGTTGAACAGCCCCGCCGCATCGACATTATTGAATCGCTCATGGAGCAGCTCACCCCAGCGGGTGCGGTACAGGGCGTTGCCGGCATCCTGGGCGACGGCCGCGCGAAACTCGGTGTTGGCAGCCTCGTAGTCGGCCAGCCCCCAGGCGCCCTCCGCGCGCAGATACGGTGCGGCGGCGCTCCTGAGTGCCAGGAAGCACTTCTGCGCCGCCGGGTCCTGTCCGTGCAAACGCTGCTGCAGACACTGGCGCACTTCGCCCGGTGGCGCAGCAGCCCGGCAGATGGATGCGGCCGAGAGCGCCAAGCCAGCCGCGACGCTGGCGCGCAGCGCAATACTCGCCCGACACCTGGACTTCACTTGTCCAGCTCCTGCTGCACTTTCGCCAGCGCGACCAGCGCCTGACTCAAGAGGCTGCGGTACTCCTCCGGCGACATCGCGGCGCGCTGATACTTGAGCAGATCGACTTTCTGCTCCAGCTGCTCCTTTTGCTTGAGCAGTGCAAGCTTCGCCGGATCGGTCGCCACCTGCGAGCCGCCACCCAAACGCACCAGGGCGAAGGAAGCCAGCATGCGTCCCGCATCGCCATCGGCCGCCGCGTCTCGCACTGGCGCGCTCTTGCCGCCCTCCTCGAAGATGGCATGTTCGGTGGCCAGACGCTTTTCGGTTTCGTAGAACGCCGCGGTCTTGCGGGTGGCGTACTGGAAGGCCTCCAGGCCGGTGATGATCTGATTCTTGTCGGTGTCAGCCCCTGGATCCTGCAGCGCTTCGACCCAGTAACGCGCAAACACGGTGGCGTTCTTCTCGGTGCCCGACTTGGTGGCGGCGATCACGACCCGATCGTGGCGCTGCAATGCCTTGATCGAACCCCCGCTCGCGCTGGTGGTGTTGATGATCAGCTGGCGGGTGGCGGCAATGTGGTCGCACCAGGCCGCGAGCTGCTCAGATGAAACATCCGGACCCGGCAGGTTGAATTTGTACTGCATACCATCAAAGGATCCGTGGCCCACGAGCGTGACGACCAGTACATCATCCGCGTGGGCCTGGCCTGCGATATCGATGAAGGCCTGCTGGAGATGCTCGCGCGTGGCTTGCGGACCGGACAACGTGATCACATGTGCCGTGGCACCGCCACCGCGGCTGATGCGGTCGAGGTCCGCCGCCTGCGCGACGAAGCGCTGCTCGTAGTCCGGCTCACCGCCAAGGCCCGCGACATTCACGTAATAGATATCGGCGTGCGCGAGCCCAGCACCGATCAGGCTGGCAAATGCCACGCCACGTGCCATCCAGTTGCCCGTCATACGACACCCCAGCGGCGTCGCAGCAGCCATTCGCCCATGCGCAGCGTGATCAGCAGGAGGAACAGGACGGGCATGTTCCACAGATCCTGGAACCTCTGGACCGAGACTCCGGCATTGGAAAACGGTATCGCGCGAGCCAGCGCATCCAGATCGTCCGGCGACCAGTACCGCCCGCCCGTATCCGCCGCGAGCGACTTGAGCAAGGTGACGTTCTGGCCGGTGTGGAAATTCTCGGCGACCTCGTCCTGGCGCTGGAAGGCGATGGTGTCGCGGCCGGCACTGAGCGCACCTTCGTTTGCCGCGATATCCGCGACATACAAACCGACAGCCGGAGCGGTCCAGTCAGCCTGGTACCGACCGGGAATGCCTGGCATGGCCCGCAGGGACACATCCGCCTGCAGGCGATCCGGTCCGATCAGATGGGCATTGACGGTGGCGTCGGCGGCCGGCAGGTAGTTGCGGTCGCGCACGTCCGCCTGAAGTTGCACCTGCCCATCATCCTGCAGAATGCCGGCCGACACCTGGGCGCTGAGCTGACCACGCGTGTCCGCCACCAGCCAGTGCAGCAGCTGGTGCCAGAACACCGAGTGCGTCGGATCGCCGAGTGGCAGACTCATCTGCCAGCGCCAGGTACCCCCGGTGGCCAGCACCGCGGTGCGGCCGCGCCCATAGTTTTCCGTAACCAGCAACGGCATGGTGCGGCCGCCCGCATGCATCTGCGCCAGCTCCGAGGCGCCCGGCTTCGCCCTGCCGGGGTCCTGGAAGTCCATCAGGTAGGGCAGCTTGGTCCAGAGCGCGAGATTCGCCGCCCGATCATCGACCAGCCGGGTGATCGGGCTGTCGGCGCCGAGGCCGGTCAAACCCACCGTCGCCGGTTCACGGTGAAAGGTGCCGCTCATCTGCGGCAGTGACACCGGCAATAGATCATTCAGCTGCGAGCCGCCCCATACCCCATCAGCCAGGGATTGGCGCCCGCCCAGCAGCAGCAGACCGCCGCCGCGCCGATCAACGAATTCGCGCATCAGCGTCTGTTGCGCGGCGGTAAAATATCCGGCATCCACCGAACCGATGATCAATGCATCGAACCCGAAGAGGTCCTCGGGTTTGGTCGGGAAACCTTGCGCCAGTTCCAGCGAGTCCTTGACCCCCTGGCGGTAGATCTTGTTCTCCGTGGTGCGCAGCATGGACACCAGCTGCACTGCCGTATCGTCCTCCTCGGCGCGCCGGATGAACTTGTATTCCCAGCGCGGCTCGCCTTCCACATAAAGAATGCGCCGCGGTCCCGCCTCGACGTTGACCAGCCTGCTCAATTCGTTGTTGCGCGTGTTGGCTTCACCCGCCAAAGGCGTCACCTGGAAGCGCAGCACCCGCGGGCCCGCATCGGGCAGATCAAACGTCAGATCGGTGCGGACGGTTGCGCCGTCGGCACCCAGCACCAGCTCGCGGGTGGCCAGCAGCTTATCGGCGTCCCTGACCGTCACGTTGACGTGGCGGCTGGCGAAACCGGCCTGCACGACCTCGACCACGGCCGTGACCCGCGAGTGCGCCAGTGCGCGAGTGGTCAGCGCGGCGCTTTCAATTTCGACATCCTGCGGAACCTGGGTCGAACCAAACCCGACCGTGTGCACCGGGATGCGACGCTGGCGCAATACTTCGATGGTGTTCCGGTCGATGCGCCCGCTGTTGTCGCCGCCGTCGGAGAGCAGCACCACCGCACCGACCGGCACACTGGCCGTGTCACTGGCGAATTGATTCAACACCGCATTGATGTGCGTCGCGGCGCCCGCGGCGCTCAGCGCCGGCGTGACGCCCGTCATCCGCACCAGGCCCGAATCAAAACGGTACAGACGGGTCTGAAAGGTGCGCCCCAGGCTCGCCAGCCAGCTGCCCTGCAGCGCCTGGGAGACCTGCTGGATCCGGCTGGACCCGTGCTCGATGATACCCATGCTGCGGGAGTCATCGACCAGCACCGCGATGACATTGGCCTGCGGCACCAGCTCGCTGATGGCAACTGCGGGGCGCCACAGCAGCAACATGACCAGCGACGCCATGATCCATTGCACGAGCCAGATCAGGGGCACGCGCCAGCGCCCCGTCAGCTGGGTGTTTGCGGCGCGCCGGCCGTGCAATGCCCAGGCCAGCAGCAGCCCGACGCTGATCAGCCCCAGCACCAGCAGCCAACGTGGCCAGGCGCTGCGCAGCAACAGCTGTCCGTGCAGGAACACGGACGGTGGATATTTGAACAGCCATTCAAACATCGACGTCAATGCGTCATGCCATAGACGATGTAGTTGATGCCGACGCGAAACGCCATGGAGGAGAAGTTCTCCGGATACTCGGCCATGTCAGCCCATTCCCAGGCATCTCCCAGGTGCATGTTGTGGCAGATCACGACCATGATCCGGCCCTTGTCATCGCGGATGGCGCGCCACTTGGGCACATAGCCGTCCTTTTCATAGGTGCGACCGGTGTTCACATACTGTTCACCGGGAATCTGCATGCGATCGGACAGGTCGTACAGGACATGGAAGATTTCATCGCCGTCGGCGAGATCCTCAACCGGCCGATCCGGCAGCACCTGGCGCATGCCGGCCATGAATCGTTCCCAGTCATCGGTGCCGTGGAAGTCATCCACCATCAGAAAACCGCCCTTCAGCAGATACTCGCGCAGGCGTTTGGCTTCCGCGTCAGTGAAGGTCCAGTTGGCCACCTGTACGGCGTACACCCACGGGTAGTTGAAGATGTCATCGCTATCGAGATCGACCACCTGCTCATAGGAGCGCATCTGAATGCGGGTGAGCCGTTTCAGGGCTTCGAGAAACTGCCGATCGGCCTTGGGATAGTCGCGCGACCAGCCGGAGAAACTGTAGCCATAGCCAAAGCCGCGACCACCACCGCCGTAGTCATTGGCCGAGGTGTAGCGCAGGCGCGACCAATAGAACTCCGCCTTCTCACCGGCATCGTCACTGGTCTGCAGGTCCTGCTGTGAGCGCGCGTGCGCCACCCACAACCACCCGCACAACACTGTTGTGACGAGCATCATCGGCCGCCATGATTCTCGAATCCGCATGATCGCCGCCCTCGCTATGAGCCTGCGCCACCAGTGTAGCGACTTGCTCCCCGCAGTGGTGCGCTTCGACCTGCGCCCATCGGTCACAAGCCGCTTGTCGCCGCGGTCATGACATGCCACCATTTTTGACCCGACAACTGCCTTGCACCGCACATGAAACGCCGTGACTTCGTAACACTGGCTGCAGCGACACTGGGCCAGGCCGGCGCCGGACAACTGTGGGCGCAGGCAGGCGGCGCGCCAGCGATGGACATGGGAGGCTCGGATCCGGGCCCCCACGCGGCGCCGGCCGATTTCACTTTACGGATCGCACCGGTGGCCGTGGAGATCGCGCCCAGCCACTTCGTCAGCACCGTGGGCTACAACGGCACCTCGCCCGGGCCCGTATTGCGCATGCGCGAAGGCAAGCCGGTCACGGTCGATGTGATCAATGACTCCGATGCTCCCGAACTGGTGCATTGGCATGGCATGTTTCTGCCGGCACAGATCGACGGGGCCGAAGAGGAAGGCACCCCGGTCATCCCGCCGGGGACCCGGCGCCGTTACCGCTTTACGCCGCGCCCGGCCGGCACACGCTGGTACCACTCCCACGCGATGGCGATGGGGGACCTGCACCGCGGCGCCTATACCGGCCAGTACGGCTTTGTCGTCATTGATTCGGGTGGCGATCCGGGCTCCTACGACCAGGAAGTATTTCTCGCGCTGCGCGACTGGGAACATTTCTATACCGATCAGTTCGTGGATATGGATGATCAGGATGCGCCGGGACCCCAACCCGAAAAGCCCGCAAAACTGGACACCCGTCCGAATGGGCTTGAAGTGATGAGCCAGATTTATTCGATCAACGACAAGGCACTGCGTGCCGGAGAACCGATCCGGGTCCGGCCGGGCAGTCGCGTGCTGATGCATCTGCTCAACGCCAGTGCCGTGGAGAACCGCACCATCGCCCTGCCCGGCCATCAGTTCATGGTGCTGGCTCTGGATGGCAATCCGGTCCCGAACCCGAAGTCGGTCAAGGTCCTCACCCTGGCGCCGGGCGAGCGCATCGATGCCGTTGTGGAAATGAATCAGCCGGGCGTATGGATACTGGGGGCTACCGATGATGCCACCCGCCAGGGCGGCCTGGGCGTCGTCATCGAATACGCCGGCCAGCACCGGCCGCCGCAATGGGTCGCGCAACCGGGCGTCTTCTGGGATTACACCGTGTTCGGTGCTGCGCCGACCAGCAAGGCTCCCGACCAGACCATTGAGATGATTTTCGAAAAAGTCCCCGGTGGCGCCCGCCCCTTCAACCTGTACACCGTCAATGGCAAGCCCTATCCGCATGATCGCGAGTTCGTGCTGCAGCAAGGACGTCGCTACCGGCTGCTGTTCCGCAATCGCACCGACGATGCTCACCCCCTGCATCTGCACCGCCACAACTTCGAGTTGGTGAATGTCAACGGCAAACTGACCAGTGGTATTCTCAAGGACACGGTGATCGTGCCCATGTACGGTCGGGTTGCGGTCGATTTCACGGCCGACCAGCCGGGGCCCGCGCTGTTCCACTGCCACATCCAGCACCACATGGACTACGGTTTCAAGGCGCTGTTCCGGTACGCTTGAACACTTTGTTCGGTAAAGTATTGCCTCATGATTGTGACTCGTAAAGCCGCGCGGGCCGTTGTGTGCACCCTCATCCTCGGGGGAGTGTTTTTCGGCCTGACAAATGCCTGGGCCGCACCGTGGGCCGAGGTCGGCGATGTGCAGCTGCGTTCGGATATCGAAACCCTGGCCATGGCCGGCGTCATCGACAATCTCACCACCCAGTGGCCGATCCCCTGGACGCGCATTCTTGAGCGTCTGTCCGCGAGCCAGTCGCTGGCCGGCCAGCCCAACTGGGTCGTGGACGCGGCCGAGCGCGTCCGACTCCAGGCCGCGGGGCAGATGGTCCCGGACACGACCAGCTTCTCGGCCTATTTCGACGCCACCAACGCCCCGGAAGTGGTCCGCGGATTCGATGCGCTGGGCCGCGAGAATGCGCAAACGCAAGGCACGCTGTCCTGGAACGGCGATTCCACCTTCATCCAGCTGTCTGCCGGCGTGCAGTCGCATGATCATTTCGATGGCCAGACGCTGCTTCTGGACGGCACCTACATCGCAACGCAGATCGCCAACACGGCCGTGTACGCCGGCTACCTGACGCATTGGTGGGGCCCGGGTTGGATTTCGGCGCTCTCGCTGTCGAACAATGCGCACCCGATTCCGCAAATCGGCTTCTCACGCCTCGCCACCAAACCGTCCGATTCCAAGTGGTTTTCCTGGATGGGCCCCTGGCAGGCCGAGTTCTTCATCGGGGTGCTGCATGGTGACCTGATCCCCAGTAACACGCTGATCGATGGCCTGCGCTTCAATTTCAATCCCGCACCGGGGCTGGACATCGGGCTGGAACGCATGGACGAGTCATGTGGTCACGGCCACCCCTGCAACCCCGCCAACTACTTCAACCTGAGCAACAGCACCACCAGTCCCAGCAAGACCAACGATGAAGGCGACATTGACATCAAGTACACCCGTCATCTGGGTGAAGTCGATCTGTCAGCCTACCTGCAGGTGATGAACGAGGACTCCAACCCGTTCTACCACTCCGGAACGAGCCATCTGTTCGGGCTCACCGGCTGGGTGCCGGTGGGTCAGACACGCGTGCGCATCACCGCTGAATTCACCGACAGCATCGCCACGCAGCAGATCTTCGGCTTCGGCGATTACTTCTACGGCTTCGCCTACAACGACTACAAGTACCTGGGCGGGATGCGCAACTGGGATCGCGCGCTGGGCTTCAGCCTGGATACCGATTCAAAGCTGGCCACGCTGCAGGCGAGCTGGCTGGGTGCCCACAACATCACCTGGACGCTCAGCTATCATCACGCCGATCTGAACGTGGCGCCCTCAATTGCGGCCGATGTTTACAGCACCGTCGATTTCGTCAGTTCGGCCCCCGTCCCCATCAACATCGGCGAAGTGCGCGCGAGCTTTCCGCTGCTGGAGCATTTCACCGTGGATATCGAAGCGCGCTATTCGAGCGATCAGCCGCGGCCCGCACATGGGTCACAGGGCGCTGGCGAAGTGCGCCTGAAATATTCGCTGTGATCAGGGTTGCTTCACGGGTTGGGTGAGTACCTGATCCCAGTACAGGCCGCGCTGCGAACCTTGCCCGGAAGCCTGCCCGAGTCCCATCTCGGCGAACCTCGGTTCCATGATGTTCTCGCAGTGCCCCGTGCTGTGCAGCCACCCCGCCACCACCTCTTCGGCTGAAGTCGGTCCGTAGGCAATGTTCTCGCCGACGAGTTTCTCCCGGTAACCGATGGCTCGCACCCGATCTGCCGGCGTATGGCCACTCAGATCGACGTGCTCGAAGTAATCGTGTCGCGCCATATCCGCCGCGTGCTGGTAGGCGACCGTGTCCAAGGTGGACGACTCCTGCAGCGGCGGCGCCGCAGCGAATGTCCTGTCACCACACCGCGTCCCATTCGCACGGACCTCATTGACGAGCTGCAATACACGTGTTGCTGACCAGGAGTTCCGCACGGCGCGCGGTGCTGCCTCCGAGCGCGAGGTCGGGATGTTCTCCCCGGCGCGTGCGGCGATCAGCATCCAGGTATCCGGTCCGTTGCGGTAGACCCCGACGTCGCGCAGTGCTTGATCGGCAAATACGCGGCAGCGATTCTTGCGCAGCGCCTGCAGCACCGAATCGTCGGAGCCGCTGATGCGAAGACCCGCAGCCTGGCGGGCCCGATAGCCGGTTTGCTCAGCCGCGCTCAACGGTGATCCGCCGGCGGCCCACAGGGCCGCCGCCCGATCCAGCTGCCGGCTCAGCTGCAGGGGCCGAATCGCCGGCACGAGCCCGCCACAGCCGCTGACACGCAGCAACTGTACGGTCGACACCGGGTCCGCCCACGAGGGGTGCGGACCAAGTGTCCCGATCAGGATCGACAGGCACAGCAGCTGCCCCAGCGGTGGAAGTTTCAACGGTACTTACCCCAGACTTTTCGGTATTGACCTGACAGAACGCCCGGCGGCGGGATCGGCTGACTACCGGGTGCGGAACCGCATCACAGAATCTGCGGCCAGATAATCGCTAGGGATCCTGTTCGGCGCGGCAGGCCATCGCGAGCCTCTCGGCATCGACCCAGTCATATGGAATGCCTTCGAGCCGCTCGAAGAACTCCTGGCCCACGACGCCGTTGCGACGTGGCGGACTGCTGAAGGCATCGCTGTCGTCGGTGCCTGAAAGGGCCAATGCCGCTGCCAGTGCTGACAAGGTGTTGAAGCGCGTAACGCCGGCCAGTTCGGGGGTATGGTGGTGCGCAATCGCCTCGACCAGGGTATTGGGCATGCCCCACAGCCCGAGCAGGTAGGCACCGATCTCGGCGTGCGAGGTACCCAATACACACCGTTCCGCCTCCTGCAGCGGGATGTCCCGGCTCACGGCCAGCGCGGCGGCCTGATTGAGTTGCGCCGGCCGCTCCTGGACCAGCACCCAGTAGCCGATATCGTGCAGGAATGCGGCCAGCACGGCCTCGTCTGCGCAGGGGCTGCCGGCCGTCAGGGCGGCCGTCACACGCGCCACCTGCTGCACATGTGCCTGCATGGACTCCAGATCCAGCTCGCTGCGGACCGCGCGCTGCCAACCGGTAAGTACCTCCGCGCACATCACCAGGTTGCGTACCCCCAGGAACCCGAGGCGGGTGAGTGCCTGTTCGATGTTCTTGATGCGGTCCCGTTCATGAAACATCGCGCAATTGGCCAGCTGCAGCAGCTTTGCGGTGATCGCCGCGTCGGCCTCGATGACCGCGCAGATTTTCTTCGGTGTGACATTCTTGTGACTCATCATCACCTGCAGCCGGGCAAAGGTTCGCGGCCGCGGTGGCAGCCGATGCACACTGCCGATGAGGGCGCGCAGCCCGGGCTGGGACAGCAGATCCTGCAGTCGCAGGCAGCGTGCGACTGCCTCGTGAAACTCACTGGCCGCGGATTCGCGGAAAATATATTGGTGAGCCGCGGGAAACGGCACCTGGTAGGCCTGACTGGAGCAATCCAGGCTGCCGCAAAGTGCAATCCTTGAAGTGCTCGGCCAGCGTTCGCTTACGGCGCACAGCAATGACGCAGCGTCCGCGACCCAGGCATCGACATCGGCAACCACGACATCCTGCGACTGACGCGCGAGTTCCAGTAGCGCCTGCGAACCGGTGGCGGCCACGGTGAGGATCCACTGCTCGGAACGTGGCAACGGCAGCAGGTCTTGCAGCCGCCGCGCATCATCGCCAATTAACAGAATTTTCCGTGGCATTACATTGCCGCAGGAGTCTCACCCATGGGAGAAACCATATCACCTGCCTGCGGCCTATCTGTCAGGCAGCACGTCACAGTCTGGCGCGCCCGGAGAGATTCGAACTCCCGACCCTCAGGTTCGAAGCCTGATGCTCTATCCAACTGAGCTACGGGCGCTTAGGATCCGGACGAATACCGGAAGTCGTATAGGCTACCGAATTCCAAACCGGATTGGGAACTGTGCTTGGCCGCCCCGCTCACTCGACGTCGTCTGCTGAATCTGATCGGTCTCACGGCCGGTTCCGCCGCCGCCTATCAAGCCGCCATGGGCATGGGTCTGGCGCCGGCGGGGGCCGCCGAATCACTGCCCGATATTGTCGCGTTGGGATCACAGCGGCGTCGGGTGCTGATCCTCGGCGCCGGCATTGCCGGTCTCACGGCGGCGTACGAGCTGAGTCGCAAGGGCTACGAATGCCTGATTCTCGAACCTTCGCAGCGAGTCGGAGGACGCAATCTGACCCTGCGCCACGGCGATGTGCTCGATGAAATCGATCAGCCGCAGGTGTGTCGTTTCGATGCCCATCCGGATCTGTACCTGAACGCAGGTCCGGCGCGCATCTCCGCGCTGCACACCTCGGTGCTGGGCTATTGCCGCGATTTTGGCGTCGCCCTGGAACCCTTCGTTAACCAGAATCGCAATGCCTGGGTCCAGGATGAGGCCCTTGCCGAGGGGCGCCCGGTGCGGATCCGCGAGTGCATGGCCGACATCCGTGGGTTTCTGGCGGAACTGACGGCGAAGGGCTTTCACTCGGGGCGGCTGGATCTGCCCGTTGAGGAGTCCGACGCCGAGAACGTGCTCGAGTTCCTGCGTATTTTCGGGGGGCTGGATGCGGATAACCGCTACGACCCGCAGGTCCGGGCCGTGCTCCGGGGCGATACGACCCTGCCGCTGCCGCTGCGCGCAGCCCACGGCCTGTCCGAGCTGATGCGAATGCATCTGTGGACCCAGCTGATCAACATCGAAGAGGCCCCGGACCAGGCCCCGACCATGCTCACGCCGGTGGGTGGCATGGATAATCTGGTTCGCGGCTTCCAGCGGCACCTTGCACCGGTGCGTACGGGATGCCAGGTGCGCTCGATCACCCTGCGCGAGAAACAGGTGGAGGTCACCTACCAGGGGCCCGAGGGGTTGCGGCAGGAGACGGGCGATTTCTGCCTCAACAGCATACCGGCGCACCTTATGCGAGGCGTCACGCATAACTTTGATCCGGCCTATGCGCAGGCTTTTGATAGCCTGGAGCCGGGCAACCTGATCAAGATCGGTCTGCAGATGCGCGAGCGCTTCTGGGAGGGTGAGCAGATCTATGGCGGCACCTCTTGGACCACGCAGGACATCACCCAGATCTGGTACCCGGGGCATGGCATCCATGGAGCCAAGGGCGTGGTCCTGGGCGCCTATGTGTTCGGCGGCGAGGCGGCCCAGCGGTTCGAACAGCTGACACCGACACAACGGCTGGCCGCGGCCGTCGCCCAGGCCAGCAAGGTGCACCCCCGATTCGGAGAATATGTCGAGAACGGTATCAGCGTGGTATGGCGCCGCATGCGCTACCTGGAAGGCTGTGCCCCATTGTGGACCGCGGCGGGGCGCAGCGAGTTTTTTGCCATCCTGCGCGCGGCCCACGGTCGACACTACATGGTCGGTGACCAGGTGAGCTTCGCGAGCGGGTGGCAGCAGGGTGCCATGGACTCGGCCTGGGCGGCGGTTCGGGACATCGACGCGCGAGTCCGCGCCGAAATCGCTTAAGATGGGCCTCGGGCACAGGGGTGCTCGGATGCGACAAATTCTTACATTCTCAGGGGGGATCCCAATGAAGTTCCGTTCCACCGTGCTGGCCTCGTCGTTGGCCATTGCTGCCTTGGTCGTCGCAACGCAGGCATCGGCCGCCTGCGGCTACCCGAAGACGCCGGACAAAATTCCGGATGGCACCAAGGCGACCAAGGAGGAGATGATCGCCGGCATGAAGATGATGCGCGCGTATAACGACCTGATCAAACAGTACACGGACTGTCTGAAATCGGAACACGACGCCGCGGTAACAAAGATTGATGCGACCCCCGCGTCCGACAAGGCCGCGCAGGACAAGAAAGATGCGCAGAAGGCCGACCTCGACAAGGTGCTGGCGCAGAAGAACGATGCGGCCGTGGATGAGGCCTCGGCCGTGACCGGTCGATTCAACGAGCAGATCAAGGCCTTCAACGCCGCGCACAAGAGCTGAGCGGGCGCGCCGCGACCCAAGGCCTTGCGCATCAGTGAACACACCGGCAACCGCGCCGACTGATTCCGCCACGCCGGGACTGATCCTCCCGGCGCAGGCCGATCGTCTCATCGGCGAGAATCTGCGGGGTCTGCCGATCGAGTCGCTGCCACTGGTGCAATGTTCCGGCGCCGTATTGCGCGAGAACATCTACGGCGAGCGCGATCAGCCACCTTTTGATCGCGTCACCATGGATGGCATCGCGCTCGACAGTTCCGCCGTGCATGCGGGCCAGCGCAGTTTTGCCATCGAGGCAGTTCAGGCGGCGGGCGATGCGCAGCGCACTTTGACCCAGCGCAGCGGCTGCATCGAGGCCATGACCGGGGCCGTGCTGCCCCTGGGGTGCGACACCGTGATTCCGGTGGAGGAGATCGCCGTAGCCTCCGGCATTGCCCATCTCAGGGACGGGGTGAGCATCGAGGCGTGGGACAATGTGCACCGCCGGGGCACGGATTCGCGCCAGGGCGCTTTGCTGCTGGAGGCGGGCACGCGTTTGAGCCCACCGGAAGTGGCGATCGCGGCCAGTGCGGGCATGGCGCGTGTGCGGGTCAGCGCGCAGCCCATGCTGGCGGTGCTGTCGACCGGCAATGAACTCATCGAACCCGGCGAGCCGGTGCTGCCGCACCAGGTGCGCCGCTCCAATGTGTACGGCGTCATCGCCGCCCTGCGCCGCCACGGCTTCCAGCGTGTCGCGGATGACCACGTGCGCGATGAGCCCGCCGAAATGCGCGCCCGATTGAAACAGCACCTGGACACGCACGATGTCCTGATCCTCAGCGGTGGCGTGTCCATGGGGCGCTTCGACCTGGTGCCCAGCCTGCTCACCGAACTGGGGGTGCGCATGGTGTTTCATAAGGTCGCCCAGCGGCCCGGCAAACCCCTGTGGTTTGGGGTCGCGCAGTCCGGACCTGCGGTCTTTGCCCTGCCCGGCAACCCGGTGTCCACGCTGGTGTGCCTGAGCCGCTACGTGATACCGGCGTTGCTGGCGGCGATGGGTGAAAACACCCCCGCCGTCCGCAAGATCCCGCTGGGGGCACCCGTGAGCGTTGCGTCGAAATTCATGCAGTTCGTGCCGGTGCGCACCGAAGTCGATGATTGGGGCCGGGATTGGGCGCTGCCGCGGGTCACGAATGGCTCAGGCGATTTCACCTCCCTGGCCGGCACCGACGGCTTTGTCGAGCTTCCGGCTGGGCCGAATACCTACCCGAAGGGCTTCGTGACGCGACTGTTCCGCTGGTAATCGCGCCATGACGCCCAAATAATCGCGGCATGGCGAGCAAAGAAGTCATTGTCCCGCTCAAGGCCCTGCGCCCGCGCGATCGGCTGGAGCGCCCGCTGCGGGACTTGCGCATTTCGGTCATGGACCGGTGCAACTTCCGTTGCCCCTACTGCATGCCGCGCGAGCAGTTTCACGAGAGCTACCGCTTTCTGAAGTCTTCGCAGCGTCTGTCGTTCGAGGAAATCCTGCGGCTGGCACGGCTGTTCGTCGCCCAGGGCGTGCGCAAGATCCGCCTCACCGGCGGGGAGCCGTTGCTGCGCGCGAATCTCGCCGATCTGATCGGCGACCTGACGAGCATCGCCGGAATCGAGGATGTCGCCCTGACGACCAACGGCATCCTGCTGGAGCGGCACGCGGCGGAACTGAAAGCCGCGGGTCTCAATCGCATCACGGTGAGCCTCGACAGCCTGGATCCTGAGGTGTTTGCCCGCATGAGCGGTGGCTTCGGCGGCGTCAACGAAGTGCTGGCCGGCATCGAGGCGGCCCGGCGCGCCGACCTCACGCCCATCAAAATCAACGCGGTGATACAGCGCGGCGTCAACGATCATACGGTGCTCGATCTGGTCGAGCGCTTTCGCGGCAGTGGCGTGATCGTGCGGTTCATCGAATACATGGATGTTGGTAACCGCAACCAGTGGGAAGCGCAGCGCGTGGTTGCCTCCAAAGAGCTGGTCGAGCTCATCGATGCGCGCTGGCCCATCGCGCCGCTGGACCAGAATTACCGCGGCGAGGTCGCGCGCCGCTACGGTTTCACGGACGGTGCTGGTGAAGTGGGCTTCATCTCCTCGGTCACCCAGGCGTTCTGCGGCGATTGCTCACGCGCACGCCTGTCCTCCGACGGCGCCCTGTACACCTGCCTGTTTGCGGCACACGGCACCACGTTGCGCGATCCGCTGCGGGCCGGCGCCACGGACGATGAACTGGCACAGATTATCCGCACGGTCTGGTCCGGACGTGAGGATCGCTACAGCGAGCTGCGCGCCAACCTGCGCGATGCCAGCGGCGATCACACCAAGGTTGAGATGTACTACATCGGCGGTTGAACATGGCATCGGGACTCACACATCTGACGGCGCGCAATCAACCGACCATGGTCGACGTCGGCGACAAGGCAATCACCCGGCGCGTCGCGAGCGCCGAAGCGCGCATCCGCCTGCCGCGCGCCGTGCTGCTGGCGCTGCGCAAGAGCGGCCACCGCACCAAGAAAGGCCCGATCTTCGATACCGCGATCATCGCCGGCGTCATGGCGGCCAAACGCACTTCCGAATTGATTCCGTTCTGCCATCCCCTGAGCCTGGACAACTGCAAGCTGGAGGTCGCAGCGGCCCCGGGGGGCATTCGTATCCTGTGCACCGCCTCGGTCCAGGGCCGCACGGGAGTCGAAATGGAGGCTTTGACCGGCGCCACCGTTGCCGCCCTGACGGTCTACGACATGTGCAAAGCCCTCTCCCACGATATCGAGATCACCGGCGTGCGGCTGCTGGCCAAGAGCGGCGGAAAATACGCTTTCAGCCGCGGTTCGACCCGGCGGGCCTCCCGGCCGTAAAATCCCCCCATGGCTCCTCCCCTCTATGGCCTGGTACTGGCCGGCGGCCAAAGCACGCGCATGCGGCGTGACAAGGCCACCTTGACCTACCAGGGCCGAAATCAGCTCGCCCGCGCCATGGAATTGCTCAATTCCTGCGTCGAGCGGGCCTTTGTGTCGGTGCGCGCCGATCAGCGCGCCGATGCGGCGCGCGCGCCCTACCCGCAGGTGGTCGATGCACATGAGGGTCTGGGCCCGATTGCGGGCATTGCGGCCGCCCAGGCCCTGGCGCCGGCCGCGGCGTGGCTGGTGCTGGGTTGTGACCTGCCCTACGTTGACTCGCGCACCGTGACGCACTTAATCGCACATCGGGATCCGACGCGCAGCGCGACCGCGTATCGGTCCAGCCATGACGGCCTGCCCGAACCCCTGTGCGCCATCTACGAGCCGCGCAGTGCCGCCGGGATCCTCGAACGCATCAACGCCGGCAAGTCCTGCCCGCGCAAATTCCTGATTCGATCTGATGCGCTGATACTCGAGCAGCCCGATCCGCGCGCGCTGGACAACATCAACACGCCCGAGGAGTACACCGCGGCCAGCGGGACACTGCTCGGGACGCAAGGAACGGACTCCATGCAGATCAAAGTGCAGTACTACGCCATTTTGCGTGAGCAGGCCGGGCGCAGCGAAGAGACCGTCGCGACGGCGGCCCGCACGCCGCGCGACCTGTACACCGAGCTGCAGCGACGCCATCCGTTCTCCCTCGGCGCCGAGAGCCTGCGCGTCGCCATCAATGCCGAGTTCAGCGACTGGTCCCAGCCGCTGGCGGAGGGTGATGCCGTGGTGTTCATTCCGCCGGTGGCCGGCGGCTGACGGCACTGGTGATCCACCGTGAAATCCTTCCGCTTCACCAAGACTCCCATCGACACCGAAGTCGAACGCCAGCAGGTCATTGATCCGGCATGCGGCGGCTACGCCTCGTTTGAAGGCTGGGTCCGCGACCACAACGAAGGCCAGCAGGTGCGGCATCTCGAGTACGAGGCCTTCGAGTTGCTGGCGAACAAGGAAGCCGAGCACATCATCGCGGAGGCCGTGGAGCGCTTCGGTGTCGAACACGCCGCCTGCGTACACCGCCTCGGTGATCTGCAGCTGGGCGAGATGGCCGTGTGGGTGGGGGCCAGCGCGCGACACCGCCAGGAGGCCTTTCTGGCCTGCCGCTACATCATCGACGAAGTCAAACATCGCGTCCCGATCTGGAAAAAGGAGCACTACCTCAACGGTGACTCCGGCTGGGTGAACTGCGAACGGTGCGCGGCGGTCGTGCACGATCATGCTCATGACGCGGGCCACGGGCCCCACCCCCACCCTGTCCATACCCAAGCCGCCCAGGCGCGCCCCACCGCCGACTACTCACGCCAGCAGGCGTTGAAGGAAGTGGGCGCGGAAGGGCAGGCCAAGCTGCGGGCCGCGCGGGTCCTGGTCGTGGGCGCTGGCGGACTGGGCGTGCCGGTGCTCAGCTATCTGGCCGGCGCCGGCATTGGCCGCATCGGCATTGTCGACGGTGACAAGCTGGAAGCCTCGAACCTGCATCGCCAGCCGCTATATAGTTTTGCGGCCGTCGGTCAACCCAAGGCGCAGCTGGCGGCCGAGCGGCTGCGGGCGCTCAATCCCGATGTGGACGTGCAGATTTACGGCCTGCGCCTCACCGCGGCCAATGCGGCCGAACTGATTTCAGCCTGGGATCTGGTCATTGATTGCACCGACAACTTCAGCACCAAGTTCCTGATCAACGATGTGTGCGTGAGTGCGCGCAAGCCGGCCATTCTGTCCAGCATCTATCAATATGAGGGCCAGCTGCAGGTGATCCGGCCGGATTCGCATGGCGCCTGCCTGCGCTGCATCTGGCCGGAAGCCACCCGCGATGGCCTGGTCGGCAATTGCGCCGAAGCGGGCGTATTGGGGCCGGTGCCGGGTGTCTTCGGCAGCCTGCAGGCGCTCGAAGCGTTGAAGATCCTGCTCGGTTTGCCGGGGCAACTCGGGGACGAATTGCTGGTGATGGATCTGCTGACGCTGCAGATCTCGCGCATGAAGGCGCGGCGCGCCGGCGTGTGCGCCTCGGGGCGCTGCGCCCGTATCCCTGCTGCTTCGACACTCGCGAGCACCGCGCTGGAAATCGATTTTGATTCGCTGCAGGCGGCACAGGCGGCGGGCTATGCGGTGATCGATATCCGCGAGCCGGATGAGGTCACCGAGGAGCCATTGCCCGGCACGGGCATCCGTCTCATGCCCATGCAGCAGCTGCTGCGCAGCGATACCAGTTTGTCCAAGAACGAACGCTTCTTGCTGGTGTGCGCCACCGGCCGGCGCAGTCACGCCTGCGCGCAAACGCTGCACGAGCGCGGGTACACGGATGTGGTTTCGCTCAGCGGTGGTCTGCGCGGCCTGCTGGCCCACGAAATCTAGTTCTAGGGTCGAAGCTGCCCGGTGCCGCGCACGATGTACTTGTAACTGGTCAGCTGCTCGACCCCCACGGGCCCGCGGGCATGGAAGCGGTCGGTCGAAATGCCAATCTCCGCGCCCATGCCAAACTCGCCGCCGTCGGCGAACTGCGTCGAGGCATTGTGCAGCACGATGGCGCTGTCCACCCGCGCCAGGAAGCGGGCGGCGGTGGCGGCATTGCCGGTCACAATCGATTCGGTGTGTGCCGAACCGTAGCGCGCGATGTGCGCGATGGCCTCGTCCACGCCATCCACGACGCGCACCGCGATGATCGAATCCAGATACTCGGTGTACCAGTCCGCCTCGGTCGCCGCGCGCACCCGCGCGTCGACCTGCTGCACGGTGGCATCGCCGCGTACTTCGCAGCCGGCGTCGAGCAGATCCTTGACCAGGGGTGCCAGGTGCAGCGCGACACCGGCGCGATCCACCAGCAAGGTCTCGGCGGCACCGCAGATGCCGGTACGCCGCAGCTTGGCATTCAGCACGATGCCACGCGCCATCCCCAGGTCGGCATCCCGGTCCACGTACACATGGCAGTTACCCTCCAGATGGCCGATCACCGGTACGCGCGCCTCCTTCTGTACTCGCGCCACCAGGCTCTTGCCGCCGCGCGGCACGAGCACGTCGATGAATTCAGTCATCTCGGACAGCATCAGGCCCACCGCGGCACGATCCGTGGTGGGCACCAATTGGATGCACGCCTCAGGCAGGCCGGCGGCGGTCAGCCCCGCCACCAGGCAGCCATGAATGGCGCGATTGGAGCGCTCGCTCTCCGAGCCGCCGCGCAGGATGACGGCGTTGCCCGACTTCAGGCACAGCGCGCCAGCATCCGCGGTCACATTTGGCCGGCTCTCGTAGATGATGCCGATGACGCCCAGTGGCACGCGCACCCGAGAAATATCGAGTCCGTTGGGCCGCGTCCAGTGAGCCGAAACGGAGCCGATGGGATCGGCCAGCGCGATGATGTCCTCCAGCCCCTTGGCCATCGACTCGACCCGCTGGGCATTGAGTTCGAGGCGGTCCAGCAGCGCCGAAGTCAGCTGCCGCTCGCGCGCCCGGGCCAGATCCAGCGCATTGGCGCCAAGAATGTCGGCCTGGTGAGCCCGGATGGCCGCCGCCGCCACCTGCAGTGCATGATTCTTGGTCTGCGTACTGGCAACGCTCAAGGCATCGGAGGCCGCCAGCGCCGCCTGGCCCATCTTGCGCATGAGTTCAGTCAGCATTTCATTCGGCGCGGTACTCACGAGGCCTCCTGGGCGGGCTGCACCTGCCAATCCTTGCGCAGGACCACCAGGTCATCGCGGTGCACGAGGGCATCGCCGCTACGATAGCCCAGGATGCCTTCGATTTCGGTCGACTTGCGGCCCATGATGCGGGCCACATCAGCGTCCGCATAGGCGCTGATGCCACGGGCGACCTCGGTGCCGTCGGAGGCGAGGATACTGATGGTGTCACCCTGGTCAAAGCGGCCGGCCAGACGCACCACGCCGGCCGGAAGCAGGCTCTTGCCCGCATTCAGCGCCTTGAGTGCGCCCGCATCGATGCTCAGGGCGCCGGCCGGACGCAAGGTCCCGGCGATCCACTGCTTGCGCGCCGCCACGGGCGTCTCGGAGGGCACAAACCAGGTGCAGCGACCCCCTTCCTCCAGCCGCCGCACCGGGTGCGCGGGCTGTCCGGCCGCGATGCACATGTGGCAACCGGCGGCGATCGCGATCTTGGCAGCCAGGATCTTGGTGGTCATGCCGCCGGACCCCACGGCGGAGGCTGACCGGCCCGCCATCGCCTCGATCTCCGGCGTCACGGCCGTGACCCGCGCGATGAAGCGGGCGTCCGCGTTGCGGTTCGGGTCGGCCGTGAACAGGCCCTCGACATCCGAAAGCAGGACCAGGCAGTCCGCCGCGGCCATCTGCGCGACGCGGGCGCCCAGGCGGTCGTTGTCGCCGTAGCGGATTTCGGCCGTCGCCACCGTGTCGTTTTCGTTGATGACCGGCAGCGCCCCCAGGGCCAGCAGCGATTCCAGCGTGGCGCGTGCGTTCAAATAGCGCTGCCGCTGCTCGCTGTCCTCCAGTGTCAGCAGCACCTGTGCCACCGTGACGCCGTGCTCGCCCAGCAACTCCTTGTAGGCGTGTGCCAGTCGAATCTGCCCGACGGCCGCAGCCGCCTGGCTCTCATCCAGTCGCAGGGCCCCCGGGGCAAGCCCCAGCTCACGTCGGCCCAGGGCAATCGCGCCGGAGGACACCAGCAGCACCTGCTGTCCGCGCTGCCGCAGGCGCATGAGATCCTCGACCAGGCCGGTCAACCAACCCCGGCGCAGCTGGCCCGTTTCGGGGTCGACCAGCAGGGCGGAACCCACCTTGACGACAATGCGTCGGGCGGCGAGCAGCGGGGACACGACATTCTCACCAGTGGCGCTCATGGCAAAAACTATACGGGATCGGCGCCGGGTGGGCGAATCTCACGTCCAACGCCGTTGCCACCCGCAACTGTCCCCCCTTAAACTGACGCCAATCGTTCAACAATTGAGCCCTCGAGGACCAAAGCGGTGAGCAGAGATTACGAACCGGCAGCAGGACAGTGGTACCAGAACATCGAAGAAGAGGAATCCTTCCGCGTGCTGTCGGTGGACGAGGACTCCGAACTCGTCGAAATCGAATACGTCGACGGGGACATCGAGGAACTCGACATCGAAGCCTGGCACGAGATGGATCTTGAAAAGACCACCGCGCCGGAGGGCTGGTCCGAATCCGAGGCGGAGGAGGAGGACGATGAAGACGAAGACGATGACGATGACGACTGGGATGATGACGACGACGACGATGAAGACGACGATGAGGATGAAGACGAGGACGAGTGACCGGGCCGGCCTCTAGCGCACCGGCGGTCGCTCAACTCGCCGGCCTCCTCGGAGCCGATTGTGTCCGCACGGCTGCGGGCGAGCTTGGTCCGCTGCTCGTCGATCATCGCGACCTGTATCACGGCAGTGCCGCGGCCCTGATCCTGCCGCGCTCGGTGGCGCAGGTCGCGACCACCCTGGCTTTCTGCAACACACACCACCTGGGTGTGGTGCCGCAGGGCGGCAACACCAGCTACTGCGGCGGAGCCACGCCCGATGCCTCCGGCAGGCAGGTCATCGTTTCCTTGAGCCGGCTGAACCGGGTCCGCGAGGTCGACCCTCTCAACTACTCACTGACGGCGGAGGCCGGGTGCTTGCTGAGCGAGGTGCAGCGCGCCGCGGCGGACGCAGAGCGATTCTTTCCCCTGAGCCTGGGGTCGGAGGGCAGCTGCCAGATCGGCGGCAATCTGTCCACCAATGCCGGCGGCACCAGTGTCCTGCGCTATGGCATGATGCGCGAGCTGGTACTTGGACTTGAAGTGGTGCTCCCCGACGGGCGGGTGCTGGACCGTCTGACCACCCTGCGCAAGGACAACACCGGTTACGACGTGAAGTCGCTGTTCCTCGGGGCCGAAGGCACCCTCGGCATCATCACCGCCGCGACGCTCAAACTGTTTCCGGCGATTCGCAGCAGCGCGACCGCATTTGTCGCCGTGGCGAGCGTGCAGGCGGCGGTCGAACTGCTCAGTCGCCTGCGCACTGCCAGTGGCGATCGGGTCAGTTCCTTCGAACTGATCCCACAGTTGGCGGTGGATCTGACCGTGCAGCACATCCCGTCCGCAATCGATCCATTATCCGAGCGTCACGACTGGTACGTGCTGTGCGAACTGACTTCGCCGCGCGCCGAAGATCCCCTGGACGTCGTGCTCGAGGAGGCGCTGGCACAGGCACTGACCGCGGGCCTGGTGCAGGATGCCGCCATCGCGCAAAGCGGCCGTGAGGCTGCCAGCTTCTGGTTCCTGCGCGAGAATATTCCGCGCGCCCAGCGCCTCGATGGCGCGAGTCTCAAACACGATATTTCCGTGCCGGTTGCCGCGCTGCCGCAGTTCGTGCGGCAGGCCGCCGCCTGGATCGAGCGCCATGTGCCCGAGGGTCGGCTGATCGCCTACGGACACCTCGGTGATGGCAATCTGCATTTCAACCTCAACCAGGATCCACGGGTGGCGGCCGACATTTTCCTGGCCCGCGCCGAGGAGGTGCAACGGGCGATCCATGATCTGGTGCATGAATTCGGCGGCAGCTTCAGCGCCGAGCACGGCATCGGGCAGCTGAAGGTTGCGGAGCTGGAGCGCTATGCGCCGCCGGTTGAACTGGAGCTGATGCGGGCCATCAAGCACGCCTTCGACCCCAACGGCATCATGAATCCCGGCAAGGTCCTCAAAGCCGGCGCTGAAACCTAAGTGAAATCGTGCCGCGTGCTGGTCTGCGCCGGGTTGGCCACCCTCGCCGCCTGCGGGTCCACTCAACCGGATGCAGGTGCGGCCAACGGCACGAGTGCCCCGGCGGCAAGTGCGTCTGGCGCGGCCGCCTCGATGCCGGCGGCTGCCACGCAGTGGGTCCCATCGGCCGATGGGGTGATGATCGCCTGGCGCCAGTACGGCGCGGGCGAGCCTGTCATCGTGCTGATTCACGGCTGGGCCACCAATTCCTCGATCTGGCGCGAACAGCTGGCGCCGCTGGCGCGTCACCACAGCGTCGTGACGGTTGATCTGGGCGGCGCGGGTGCCTCAGGCAGCAATCGCCAGAGCTGGTCGCTGGCGAACTTCGCCCAGGATGTCGCGGCGGTGGCCGCCAAGCTGCCCCACGCTCACATCATCCTGGTAGGCGATGGGCTCGGCGGTCCCGTCGCCCTGGAGGCGGCGCCACTCATCGGGGCGCGGGTGGCCGGCATCATTGGGACGGAGACCTTTCGCACCCTCGGCCAGCCCGCCCTTCTGCCCTCACAGATCGATCAGTACCTGCAGCCCTTCCGCAATGACTTTGCGGCGGCTACCCGACGGTTTGTCTCCGGGACCCTGTTTCATGCGCAAAGCGATCCGGCCGTGGTGCGCGCCGTCGCGGACCTGGCGGCGCAGAGCGCGCCGGAGCGTGCGCTGGCGACGCTCAGCGAGTTGAACAGGTTCGACTACGGCTCAATCCTGCCCGCCGTGAAGGTCCCGATCGTTGTCATCGATTCGGATCTGGGCGGCGCGGTGGATGAGGCGCGTGTGCGCCAAGTCGTGCCGCAGCTGCGCCTCATCACCCTGAACGGCGACGACAGTTTCCCCATGCTCGATGACACTCAGCGCTTCAATTCGACATTGATGCAGGCGATTGATTCGCTGGCGCGATAGGACTACAGCGCGCATCCATAACCTTCATGGAGGCGGTGACCTGGCGGGCGACGGAGGGGGTCCAGCCGCGCACGGTGGCGCCTCCGGGCGAGAGATCCTGCAGGATCAGGATCAGCGCCTGATTGCTGGCGTCGAACGGCCAGTCATCGCTGTGCAGAATCAGGCGGAACGGGCGCCCGTCGGGCAGCGAAAAATCGGCTCGCCCACCGCGATCCGCCACATCGACATTGAGCAACGGCGCCAGATCGGCCGGCTGGCCGGTTGCCGACCAACGGATCTGGCAGCTGTACAGCCGCGCCAGATGCAGCGCCGGCCAGTCGTAACCGGCGCTCTCCTGCACCAGCGCATCATCCTCGAAGCGGAACAGGCGCGTGCGAAACCAGTACTGTCCGGCGCCCACCTGCAGGCTGTAATCCACGTAGCGCTGCGGATCCGCTGCCGGCCACACGCAGCCGCGACCGAGCGTGCCGCCATTGAACTGGTCGCCATCGCGCCTGAGCAGCAGGTCACAACCCGGCAGCGTATCGATGTCCGTGCGACGCAGCGCCTGCTGTGCCTGGGTGTCGGCAAAGAACCCGCGCCACTGGCCCGGGTCTTTGAAAGTGTACTGTCGCACCCGGATGCGCTGCGGGCGCAATTGGGAGTCGATCGACAGGCGCAGCAGCACCTGGCGCCGCGGCGCGCCCGGCACATCGTGCAGGGTTTCCTCCTCGTAGAGCACGATCGGCCCGAGCCACGGCAATTCGACCGGCTCGATCACGGTGCGCAGGCGCGACACATCCGCGGCGGCGGCCTGCGGGGAGTGATCATCCAGGATGACCTGCACGGCGCTGTCGTGGACGCCGGACCAGAGTCGCATCAGGTCGGTGATTTCGGCCGGCGTGTCCGGGGCCCCTTTGGGCGCCGGGCCGGCGCCCAGCGCGGCGGCGGCGGACAGGCACAGGCTCAGGCTCAGCGCCGCACGGCTGCGTCTCACGGCGCCGGCTCGACCAGCCGCACCAGGCCTTCCTGCGCGGTACTGGCCACCAGCGTGCCATCCCGCGCGAACACATTGGCACGCGCAAAGCCGCGCGCCCCGGAGGCGCTGGGACTTTCGACGTCATACAGCAGCCAGTCATCCACCCGCAGTGAACGATGAAACCACATGGCGTGATCGATACTCGCCACCTGTGCCTTGCCGCTCAGATGCGAAATACCATGCGGCAGCGTGGCAGTTTCGAGCAGATTGAAATCCGACACGTAGGCGAGCAGGCAACGCTGCAGGGTCTGATCTTCGGGCACCGTGGCGACCGCCCTGAACCACACCCGACGGGCGGGTGCGTGGCCGGGAGCCGGCACGGCACTGAGCGGACCGACGGCGCGGAATTCAAACGGACGTGCCGTCTCAAGCAGACGTCGCACCCGCTCGGGCAATCTGGCGAGAAGATCCGGCGCCACCCGCGAGGTATCCGCCAGTTCCTCAGGGGCCGGCACCCGCGGCATGGACACCTGATGCTCCAGACCCGACTCGGCCACCTGGAATGAGCAGGTCATGTTGAAGATCTGTTCGCCGTGCTGGATGGCGACCACCCGACGATTGGAAAAGCTGTGACCGTCGCGGCTGCGATCCACCTGGTAGATGATCGGCGCCTTGAAATCTCCACGGCGCAGAAAGTATGCGTGCAGGGAATGCACCATGCGGCCGCTCACGGTGCGCGAAGCGGCGTTGAGGGCCTGCCCAAGCACCTGGCCCCCGAAGACCTGCGGACTGCCGATATCGCGGCTTTCGCCGCGAAACAGGTTGACCTCGAGCGTCTCAAGCTCAAGCAGGGCCAGCAGATCCGCAATTCGCTGGTCCATGCTCGCGCCACCGTGCCTCACAGGGGCTGCCGATCAGCCGAACTTCAATACGCCCTTCATGATCACGTAGTGACCGGGGAACGTGCAGATGAACGTGTAGTCCCCGCCCTTGGTCAGCTTGGCGGTCGGAAACGTGACCGAAGCGCTCTGACCGCCGCCGACGACCTTGGTGCTGGCGATGACGCGCGGATCATTGGGAGTCAGGTAGTTGTTGGTCAGACCGGCCGACATGCCGGCATTGGCCACCGCGGTCACATCCGCGGTCTTCACCAGCACCCAGTTGTGGCCCATCGCGGCCGCGGGCAGCTTGCCAGTGTGCGTGAGGGTGAGTTCGACCTGGGTGCAATCGGCAGCCACATCCAGTTCCTTCTTGTCGTACTGCATGGCGTCATTGCCGGAAATCTCGAGCTTGCAGACCTTGTCGGCGGCGAATGCGGCGTGAGTGCCTCCTGCCAGGAACACGGTGGCAATCGCCAGCGCGGCCAGAACGGAATGTCTACGAATCATCGGGGACTCCTTAAACTCGAACAGATCGTTGATTGGATGGTCAATCTTATCGAAGAACGGTTCAATCCGGGACGCCCAGGCGTTTGTGCATGATCGGACTGGTGGTCGTGTACTGCAGGAACTGTTTCTTCTGCGGGAACAGGTAGTGCTGGATGCCAAAGGCCGCCAGTGCGGCCTCGTGGAATCCGGACAGGATGAGTTTCTTCTTGCCGGGGTAAGTGTTGATGTCACCCACGGCAAAGATGCCGGGTACGCTTGTTTGAAACTGCTCGGTATCGACCGCCAGGGCCTTGCGTTCCAGGGCCAGGCCCCACTGGGCAATGGGGCCGAGCTTCGGATGCAGGCCAAAAAATACCAGGATCTGGTCGGCATGCACCTCGTGCGCAATGCCGTCATTGCCCTTGATACGCACGCCGTGCAGCGCATCGCCATCGTGAAGCAACGACTCGGCGGTTCCTTCAATATATTGCACGCGGCCCGCGGCCTGCAGCTCGCGCATGCGGGCAACCGTGGCCGGCGCGCCACGAAACTGGGCGCGCCGATGCACCAGAGTCACGCTGCGCGCCGCCGGCGCCAGCGCCACCGTCCAATCCAGCGCCGAGTCACCACCGCCAAAAATGACCAGTCGCTGGCCGGCCAGCTGCTGGGCATCGCGCACCCGGTACTGGATCTGTGTGCCTTCAAACGCTTCCGCACCCGGCACCCCGAGGCGACGGGGCTGGAAGGCGCCCAGGCCGGCCGCAATGACCACCGCACCAACGCTCAGTTCGGTACCGCCCGCGGTGCCCACCGTGAAGCGGCCCGCACCATCCGGCAGAACGGTCGTCACCTCCTCGCCGAGGTGGAATTGGGGCTTGAAGGGGTGGATCTGCTGCATGAGTCGATCCACGAGCTCCTGCGCTCCGCACACCGGCAACGCCGGTATGTCGTAGATCGGCTTGTCGGGATACAGCTCGGCGCACTGTCCACCCACGACCTTGAGTGAGTCGAAAACATGCGCCTGAATCCCGAGCAGACCCAGCTCGAAGACCTGAAACAGGCCACACGGACCCGCCCCAATGACGGCCACGGACGTGGCCGGATCGCCCTCAGGCACGTCCGGCATTGGCGTCAGTGGGGGTGTGAAAGTATTCGCTTTCCGCAGCCAGCTGGTCCACGAGTCGCTTCAGCTCGGCCATCCGCCCCTCGGCGGTGCTGATGGGCATGCAATCCTGGCAACGCGGGTCGCCACAGGGTTGACGGGAATACAGCCAGTACTGGAGTGCCCCGGCCAGCAGCCCATCGGCGATGTCCCACAGGTCGGCGTCTTTATCCTTGTCTGCCAGACGGTTGCCAAGGTCCACCGCCTTGGCAAAGGCCGAATCGAAAGTATCCGCGAGTTCTGTCATCTGGCGAGTATAAAGCAACTGGCGCGGGGATCCGCCAAAGGCGGGGTCGTCAATCTTCGGCAACTTCTGCGATGTCGGCCACGGACCTGCCGGGTTTCCTTCAGGCAGCATGGGCGTCTTGGCATAGCACCCGTAATTATCGGTTACAGGGCTTATGTCTCATGCTACGGAACGGTGTGATGCAGTCGGACCTCGAAACGGCCCCCGACCCCGCTCCCCGCCGCCATGCCTGGCGGCTGGGCGTCGGCGCGCACCTGGCGCTCGGCATGGCGATCATGGGCGCCGTGGTACTCGCCGGCCAAGTCGTCACGGACCGGATCACGCACACGGCGGTTGAGGCCGTCAATTCTCTGCAGCTGCGTTACGAGCCGGAGGCGCGCCGCGCCGGCGCTATCATCGAAAAGCTCGCGGCATTTGACCGCCAGGTCGAGGAGTCGCTGGGACCCGAAGGCAGTTCGACTGAGGCCAAGCGCTCCGACCAGGCTGATCTGGAAACGGCGACCAGCGATCTGCGTCAGGCCATGAATGCCTGGTTCCTCGAGCCGCAGGGTCGCCCCCAGATGCTGCTGAAACAGCAGATCAGCGCCCACATGACGGCCGGTGCCGAACTGGTCGGCAAATCCGGACAACGTCAGCAGTGGTTGAGTGAACGTCATCGGTTGCTCGAGGCCGAAGGGCGTCGCATCGCGAAGGCCGGAGGCGCCGGCAATTCGATCAACAACAACGAGGTGGTGGCGCGCAAGTCCCTGGTCGAACTTTCGCAGGCCGCAGCGGCACTGCGGGCCGTCGTGGACCTCGGCGATGACGGGGCGCGCGCCGAACATGATTTCGCGGCAGCCCTCGATCGCAACAACGCCGAACTGATGCGCTCCCCGGGCGTGGCCTGGATGGAGATCATTCGCGAGGACTTCAAGGATGCGGTGAATCTGCGCAACGAAGTCAATCGCTTCGATGCCAGCAACGAGCGCAACCGCCACGAGTTCCTGCGCAATGGCGCGCGGCTGATCAGCGATGCGCAGACCCTGCTGCAGGTGCCGGCGCGCAATGCGCTGGCCGCCGCGGCGCAACGAGCCGCGCAGGCGGCAAATAACGCCCAGCACGCCCTGGTCACGACCGGCATCACCGTCGAGGGGGTGGTCGTGCTGGTGTCACTGGTGCTGGCGCTGCGCATTTCGGTGCCGGTCAAGAGGCTCACGGTGGCCACCCGGCGCCTGGCAGCCGGTGAACGCTCCGTCAGCGCGCACAGCAGCGGTTCGGCCGAAATCGCCGAGCTGGCCGATGCCTTCAACACGATGGCCAGCAAGATCAGCGCCGCGGAGGGCGGCCTGCGCGCCCATCAGGCGGTGCTCGAACAACACGTCGAGGATCGCACCCGCGCCCTGCACCACCTCGCCCATCATGACCCGCTGACCGAACTGCCCAACCGCCGGCACCTGGCCGCCCGTCTGTCGACGGCACTGAACGCCGCGGCGCACAGCGGGACACGCATCGCCCTGCTGTTCGTGGACCTGGATAACTTCAAGTCCGTCAACGATACGCTGGGCCACAGGTTCGGCGATCGGGTGCTGCAGATGGTGGGCCTGCGACTGCAGGAGGCGCTGGGGAGCCAGGCCTTCATCGCCCGCCTGGGCGGCGATGAATTCACGGTGCTGATCGAAGACGCGTTGAGCGCCGATCATGTCTGCGAGCAGGCCGCCAAGGTCATTGAGGCGCTGCAGAAGCCGCTCGCCGTGGACGGGCGGCAGTTATCCACCAGCGCCAGCATCGGGGCGACCATCTATCCGGATCATGCGCGCGACGCCGACGCGCTGCTGCGCACGGCTGACGTTGCGCTGTTCCACGCCAAGGACCTCGGCCGCAACCGGTATGCGCTGTACACGCCGGAACTCTATGACGTGGCTGCGCACCGCTTCCGACTCGAGCAGGCTTTGCGTCGCGCCGTGGAGGCCGGTGATCTGCTGCTGATGTACCAGCCCCAGGTGGCACTGCATACCATGGAAGCCGTCGGCGTCGAGGCGCTGCTGCGCTGGCGCAAGTCGGATGGACGCATCGCCAGCGCCAGTGAGTTCATCGAAATCGCCGAAGCCACCGGCCTGATGCGCGAACTCACCACCTGGGCGCTGCGCTCCGCAACGTCCACCGTCAAGGCCTGGCGGGCCATGGGCTGGCACAACGCCTGCGTGGCCATCAATGTCTCGGCGATGCAGTTGCTGGATGGCAGTTTTGTGGACCATGTCATCGAGGCGCTGTCGGTGACGGGCCTGCCGGGCAATGCACTTGAGATCGAAATCACCGAGACCGTGATCCAAACAGGTCCGGCCACACTCGTTGCGCTGCAACGCTTACGGACCCTCGGCGTCGCCGTGGCACTGGATGACTTCGGCACCGGGTACTCATCGTTGGCCTCACTGGCACAGCTACCCATCACGCGGGTGAAGCTGGATCGGACACTCATCGAAGGCATTGACCGCAGCCCGCGCAGCGCCGCCATCGCCCGTTCGGTGATCGCCCTGTGTCATGGGCTGGGACTGGAGGTGGTGGCCGAGGGTGTCGAGCGGCCCGGACAGCTGACCCTGCTGGCGCAGTGCGGACCCCTCACCGTGCAGGGCTTCCTGCTGTCGGAAGCCGTGGAAATGCAGATCGCGCCACAAACCGCGGAAAGCGCCGCGAACAAGGCCCGCTTGCTGCTGGAAGGGGCCATCGATCCTGCCAGCGACAGTACCCGCGCCGCCGATGGGTCACTGCTGTTTATCGGCGCGAAAGGCCGGCGCCGACCCTAGGAAGGCTCGCGCGTCGTCAGCAGTGCATCGCGTGTGTACACGCCAAGATTCGGCTGGTCGATGAAGACGCCATCCAGACCCGCTTTGAAATAGGCGGTCAGTTCGCCCGCGAGGTCGCCGAAATCCACCGGGTTCGCACCCCGGCGCAGCGGTGCCGGCAGAAAATGATTCTCGGCGCGGAATGTCCAGGCATGCACCAGCAGCCCTTGCGCATGGGCATCATCGACCAGCGCGGTGGGCGAGCCGAGCGCATCCTGCGCGGTGCGGGGGATCACCAGAGTCTTGTCGACTCCCAACGCATCGGCATAGTCGGCGACCTGCGCCAGTCCGCGACGCGTGATCATGCCCGCATAATTGCGCGCGTCGCCAGCGAGCACCCAGTCGAAGGGCGCACCGGCCGCCGCCACCAGCTGCACCAGCGCCGTCTCCGTGAGGCTGCGCAACAACTGCAGATTGCCTGCTTCAAAAGACTGGATGAAGACCGGGGCTTCCCGGCCCTCGTAGCCGTGACGGGCCAGCGTTGCCAGCAACGGTCCCTCCAGGGCCAGGCCGATCCCGGCAAAGTAACTGGGATGCTTGGTCTCAGGATAGATCCCGATGCGCTGCGGCGCCGGCTCGTGACGGGCGCGCGCCGCATGCGCACGCGTCACATCGGCGCCATGGGCCAGATCGAGGATCTCATCCAGTGTCGGAATTTCGAACTGGCCATCAAAGCGTGCGTTCGCCGGCCGCAACTGCGCGATGCGCTCGCGCACCCGCAAGCGCTTCAGTTCCGCGAGGGTGAAGTCCTCGGTGAACCAGCCCTCGATGCTGACCCCGTCGATGACCTTGGTGGTGCGACGCTCGGCGAACTCCAGATGCTGTTCGACATCGGTGGTGCCACCGATCTCGTTCTCATGGCGCGCCACCAGCACCCCATCGCGGGTGCTGACCAGGTCCGGTTCGATGAAGTCCGCCCCCTGCTGGATGGCCAGGAAGTAGGACAGCAGGGTGTGCTCGGGAACATACCCGCTGGCACCCCGGTGGCCGATGATGAGCGGCACCAGCGCAATGGTCTGTCCGGTATCGTTGGTATCAGTCATTGCCCTGATCGCAAGTTAAGGAAATCCTACAACAATAGTCGATTCTGCAATGGCGCAACAAGCCACACCCAAAAGTGTACGATCAATGGGGAAAACCGGCACGACCGATGGATGAAGCGAATTCATGAGTGATCTGACCGAGACCGATATTTACCACTTTCGCGAAGGGACGTTCTTTCGTGCCTACGACAAGCTCGGGGCGCACCCGCAGACGCTGGACGGTATCGAGGGTACGCGCTTTGCGGTATGGGCGCCTAATGCGGCCGCCGTGCATGTGATCGGCGATTTCAATGGCTGGAGCCACGATGCCCACCCGATGAGCGTCCGCCCCGACGAATCGGGAATCTGGGAGCTGTTCATTCCGCAGGTCCGCAAGGGCGCCGTCTACAAATACTTCGTGCGCTCGCGCTACGCCGGCTATGCGGTGGAAAAGAGCGATCCGTACGCCTTCATGTGCGAAGAGCCGCCACGTACGGGCGCAGTCGTCTGGGACAACGGCTACGAATGGAATGACATCGAGTGGCAGCGCAACTGTGCGCGGGTCAATGCCCTTGATGCGCCCTGGTCCATCTACGAGGTGCATCTGGGTTCCTGGCGGCGCGTCATCGAAGACGGCAACCGCTCGCTCAACTATCGCGAAGTCGCGCATGAACTGGCCGACTACGTGGTCGAGATGGGATTCACGCATGTCGAGTTGATGCCCGTCATGGAGCATCCATTCTTTGGCTCCTGGGGCTACCAGATCACCGGTTACTTCGCCCCCTCCTCGCGCTATGGCACGCCGCAGGATTTCATGTATCTCATCGAGCACCTGCATGCCATGGGCATCGGTGTGATCCTCGACTGGGTGCCTTCGCACTTCCCGAGCGATCAGCATGGCCTGGCCTTCTTTGACGGCACCCATCTCTACGAACACGCCGATCCGCGCCAGGGTTTTCACCCGGAGTGGAGCAGCTCCATCTTCAACTACGGTCGCGCCGAGGTCCGCAATTTCCTCGGCAGCAATGCGCTGTACTGGCTGCAGACCTACCGCGCCGATGCACTGCGCGTGGACGCCGTGGCCTCCATGCTCTACCTGGACTACGGCCGCAAGGCCGGCGAGTGGATTCCGAACACCTTCGGCGGCCACGAGAATCTTGAGGCCCGCGACTTCCTGAAGTCGCTGAACGAGGCCATCTACCGCGATCATCCCGGCACCCAGACGATTGCCGAGGAATCCACGGCGTGGCCGCAGGTGTCGCGACCCGTCTACCTGGGCGGGCTGGGCTTCGGTTTGAAGTGGAACATGGGCTGGATGCACGACACCTTGAAGTTCTTCCAGACCGATCCGCTGTTCCGGCGCCATCATTTCAATCAGATCACCTTTTCGATCTGGTATGCGTTCACCGAAAACTTCGTGCTGGCGCTGTCACACGATGAGGTGGTGCACGGCAAAGGCTCGCTGATCGGCAAGATGCCGGGCGATGAATGGCAACAGTTCGCCAACCTGCGCCTGCTGTTCGGGTATATGTGGGGCCATCCCGGCAAGAAGCTGATCTTCATGGGATGCGAGTTCGGCCAGAAGCGCGAATGGCAGCACGACGGCAGCCTCGAATGGCACGTGCTGCAGTATCCGCTGCATGCGGGTGCGCAGCGCTGGGTGCGCGACCTGAACCGCTTTTATCGCGAGACACCCGCGCTGTACGAGCAGGACTTCGTCCCGGACGGATTTGAATGGGTGGATTGCAATGACGCGGATTCCAGCGTGCTGTCATTTCTGCGCAAGGATCGCACGCGCGGCACGATCGTCCTGATCATCTGCAACTTCACACCGATCGTGCGCAATGCGTACCGGGTCGGCGTACCGCGTGGCGGGCCGTGGCGCGAATGCCTCAACAGCGACGCCACGTACTATGGAGGGAGCGGTCAGGGCAATCAGGGCCTGGTGCTGGCAGATGATCACAGTACCCATGGGCGCCCGCACTCCCTGACGTTGACCCTGCCACCCCTGGGCGTGCTGTTCCTGTCCCCGCAATGACCGCGGTCTGGCCCGGGCATCCTTATCCACGTGGCGCCACCTGGGATGGTGAGGGCGTCAACTTTTCGCTGTTTTCGGAAAACGCGACCAAGGTGGAGCTGTGCCTGTTCGATCCGACCGGTCGGCACGAACAGCAGCGCATCGCACTGAACGAATACAGCGATCAGATCTGGCACTGCTACCTCCCCGAGGCGCGACCGGGACTGTTGTATGGCTACCGCTGCCACGGGCCTTACGATCCGGCGCGCGGTCACCGCTTCAATCCCAACAAACTGTTGATTGAACCGTATGCCAAGCTGCTGGCCGGGCGCATGCGCTGGAGCGATGCGCATTTTGGGTATGCGTACAAGGATCCCCAGCTCGATCTTTCATTCGACGAGCGTGACAGCGCGTCCGGCACGCCCAAGTGCCGCGTCATCGATCCGGCCTTCACCTGGGGCAATGACCGGGCGCCGCGCACGCCGTGGCATGACACCGTCATCTACGAGGTGCACGTGCGCGGCATGACCATGCGCCACCCGCAGGTACCGCCCGCACTGCGCGGCACTTACGCCGGGCTCGCGACGGCGCCGGTCATCGACCATCTCAGGCGCCTCGGTGTCACGGCGGTCGAGTTGATGCCCGTGCATGCCTTCCTCGATGACCGCCACCTGCTGCAGCAGGGACTGCGCAATTACTGGGGCTATAACACCATCGGCTTCCTCGCCCCGGAAATGCGCTACAGCGCCAGCGGCCAGGTCGAGGAGTTCAAGACCATGGTGAAGAGCCTGCACTCCGCGGGCATCGAGGTCATCCTGGATGTGGTCTACAACCACACCGCCGAGGGCAATGAACGCGGGCCGACCTTGAGCTTCCGCGGCATCGACAATGCCGCCTACTACCGGCTGATGCCGGACAATCCACGCCATTACATGGACTTCACGGGTACCGGCAATACGCTCAATCTGCAGCATCCACGGGTGCTGCAGCTGATCATGGACTCGCTGCGCTACTGGGTGCAGGACATGCACGTCGATGGCTTCCGCTTCGACCTGGCCTCGGCGCTCGCGCGCGAACTGTTCGAGGTCGACCGGCTCGGTTCGTTCTTCGACACGATCGCCCAGGACCCGGTGCTGTCGCAGGTCAAGCTCATCGCCGAACCGTGGGATGTCGGGGAAGGCGGCTACCAGGTGGGCAATTTTCCGCCGGGCTGGAACGAGTGGAACGACAAGTACCGCGACAGCGTGCGCGCCTATTGGAAGGGCGATGGCGGCCTCATCGGCGAATTCGCCCAGCGCTTCACCGGCTCTGCGGACCTGTACGAGGCCAGCGGCCGCAAGCCGCACGCCAGCATCAATTTCGTGACCGCGCATGACGGCTTCACGCTTGCGGACCTGGTCGCCTATAATCAGAAGCACAACGAAGCCAATGGCGAGGACAACCGCGACGGCAGCGACAACAACCGCTCCTGGAACTGGGGCGTTGAAGGCCCCACCGATGATCCGCAGATCACGCAACTGCGCGAGCGCCAGAAGCGCAACCTGATCGCGACGCTGCTGCTCTCGCAGGGCGTGCCCATGCTGCTGGCCGGGGATGAACTCGGTCGCACCCAGGGCGGCAACAACAACCCCTACTGCCAGGACAACGAGACCTCCTGGATCAACTGGGAGCTGGATTCGCGGCAGCTGAACTTCCTGGAGTTCGTCGAGCGGGTCATCGCCCTGCGGCGCAATCACGCGATCTTCTCGCGCCGCCACTTCCTGACGGGCAAGCCGGTGGCCGGGGAAACCTTCAAGGACATCACCTGGTTTACGCCGGCCGGCACCGAGATGACCGACAGCGACTGGCAGCAAGGCTATGCCCGCTGCCTGAGCGTGCACCTGTGCGGTGCAGCGGTTCACCGCACCGACCCGCGCGGCCATCCGGTGCGCGATGAAAACTTCACGCTGCTGTTCAATGCGCATCACGACACGATGGACTTCGTACTGCCGCGGCTGCCGGCAGGGCGCCGCTGGCGCGTGGAGCTGGACACCGATCAGCAAACCGGTCTGATGGCCGACCCGAAAGCCAGCCAGGGTGGCCGCAGCAAGCCAGCGTTGCTGGCGGGCCGCACCACGCGCACCCTGCCGGCCCGCGCCATCGTGCTGCTGATGGAAGTGAGCGCCCGCTCATCATTCGGGTCACCGGTTCAGCGATAGCCGCGCGCCTGCAGGGCGAATAACGCGGCGTAGTGCCCGTCCAGGCGCATGAGCTCCTCGTGGCTGCCGCGTTCCAGGATGCGTCCATTTTCCAGCACCGCAATCTGATCGGCCATGCGCACCGTGGAGAAGCGATGCGAGATCAGTATCGTCATCCGGTCCGCCCCCAGCTGCCGGAAGCGCTCGAACACCATGGCCTCGGCGCGCGCATCCATGGCCGCGGTGGGCTCATCCAACACCAGCACATCGGCACGGATGCGCATGAAGGCGCGCGACAGCGCAATCTTCTGCCACTGACCGCCTGAGAGCTCGCGTCCGTCCTTGAACCACTTGCCCAGCTGGGTGTGGTAGCCGGCCGGCAGGGTCTGGATGAAATCATCCGCCTGACCCTTGCCGGCGGCCTCGCGCCAGCGCGACTCATCGAGGAAGAACGGCTCATCGCCGGCACCGACGTTCTCACCCACCAGCATCTGGTAGCGGGCGAAGTCCTGGAAGATGACGCCGATGCGCTCGCGCAGCCGGACCTCATCCCACAGTTGCAGATCCAGTCCGTCCAGCAGCACGCGCCCGGAGGTCGGCCGATACAGGCGCGTCAGGAGCTTGATGAGCGTGGTCTTGCCCGAGCCGTTCTCCCCGACCAGCGCGAGACTGCCGCCCGGGGCCAGGTGCAGCGAGATATCCGCGAGCGCCGGTTCGGTTGCGCCGGGATAGACGAAGCTGACATTTTCAAAGCGGATGCCGTCTTCGGGATGCGGGCCCTTCAGCAACTCGCCCTGCGTCTCCGGTACCGGGGTTTCGAGATACTCATACAGCGTCGACAGGTACAGATTGTCCTCATACATGCCGCCGATGGAGGACAGCGCGGCGGACACGGCGGACTGTCCCTGGCGAAACAGCCCCAGATACATGGTCATCTTGCCCAGGGTGATGAGGCCGTGAACCGTGGCGAGTGCGATCCAGGCATACGCCAGGTACAGCGCGCCGGTTCCGATCAGGCCGAGGAAAAAGCCCCAGACATCGCGCCGGACGGTCAACGCGCGATCCTCGCGATACAGCTTGGTGAAGATGCTGCGATAACGATCGAGCAGTCGCGCCCCCAGACCGAACAGCCGCACCTCCTTGGCATGCTCCTCGCGCCCCAGCACCGACTCCAGGTACAGCTGCATGCGCGTTTCCGGCGAGCGCCAGCGAAACAGGCGGAAGGCATCACCGGAGAAGCGCGCTTCGGCGATGAACGCCGGCAGTCCGGACAGCAGCAGCACCGCGACCGCCCACGGGGAGAAATGGAACAGCACGCCGCCGTAGCTCACCAGCGAAATCGCGTTCTGTGCCAGCCCAAAGGTGCGCATCACCAGACTCAACGGACGGCTGGAGGCCTCGCGGCGCGCGCGCGTGAGCTTGTCGTAGAACTCCGAGTCCTCGAAGTGCGCGAGCTCCAGGGTCAGCGCCTTCTCCAGGATCATCACGTTCACGCGCTGGCCGAGCTGGGCCCGCAACAGCGACTGGCTCAGCGACAGGCCACGCTGTGCAGCGGCCATCACCGCCACCAGCACCCCCTCGAGCACTACAAAATGCAGGACTCGGTGCGCATCGCCATTGCCGACCCGGATAGCCGTCACGACGGCATCGACCAGCTGCGATGTGACCGAGAGGATGCCCACCGGTATGGTGCCGGCGATAATGGTCAGCACCGCCAGGGACAGGGCAAGCGGGCGGCTGGTGCTCAGCACCAGTGCCATGGCCTGGCGGCTATAGCGAAAGACGCCGAAGAAACCGGCCAGCGTGAAGTCCACGGTGGCGGATGTGGCGGGCGCGGTTCGAGTCTTGGCCAAAGGGCTCCCTATTAGGCGCTGTCCGGCAAGCATCTTACCGTGGCAAAATGTGCGGATGGCCCTGACATCCGCTCTGTCCGTTGACGTCGCGCACATCATCCAGCTGGCCGTGGCGCCGGTGTTCCTGCTCTCCGGGGTCGGCGTCACCCTGACGCTGTTCACGAACCGGCTGGCCCGGATCGTGGATCGCGCGCGCATCCTCGAGGATCGGCTGCGCGATGATCCACTTCTCAATCTGCACGAGGCGCTGGCGGTGTTGGCAAAACGGGCCCGTTACATCAATTATTCAATGGCCCTCGGCACCATCTCCGGCCTGCTGGTGACGACCACCGTCATTCTGCTGTTCACGGCGGCCCTGCTCGACAACAACCTGACCGTACTCATCGCGGTGGTCTTCAGTGCGGCCATGCTCACGCTCACCGCGTCGCTGCTGGTATTCTTCGTCGAGGTGCGCTACGCGACCCGTAATCTGCGCATCGGCAATCTGCCGGGGGCCGATAATCGTCAAATCGGACCTCCCTAGCGGGCCCGAGAAGCCGTATCAGCTTGTTTTCTATGGGCTGCAGCATTCTTCTGGTACTCTTCGCGGCCCTTTCGAGACCTTGTAGAAGCCCATGAACCGCCCCATCCGCAATATCGCAATCATCGCGCACGTCGATCATGGCAAGACGACTCTGGTGGATTGCCTGCTCAAGCAATCCGGAACCTTCGAAGCGCACGAGAAGGTGGGCGAGCGCGTCATGGACTCCAATGACATTGAACGCGAGCGTGGCATCACCATCCTCGCCAAGAACTGCGCCATCGAGTACGGCGGCACCCGCATCAACATCGTCGACACCCCGGGGCACGCCGACTTCGGCGGCGAGGTCGAGCGCGTGCTGTCCATGGTGGACGGCGTGCTGCTGCTCGTGGACGCCGTGGAAGGCCCGATGCCGCAGACCCGGTTCGTCACCCGCAAAGCCTTGGGGCTGGGTCACAAGGCGATCGTCGTCGTCAACAAGATCGACCGCCCGGGCGCACGTCCGGGCTGGGTCGTGGACAAGACCTTCGAACTGTTCGACCGCCTCGGCGCCACCGATGAGCAGCTGGACTTCCCGGTGGTCTACGCCTCGGCCCTGCAAGGCTGGGCGAGCCTGGACCGCACCGAGCGTCTCCAGGACATGACCGCGCTGTTTGAAGCGGTGCTGCAATACGTTCCGGCCCCACCGAGTGATGCGACCGCCCCTCTGCAGCTGCAGATCTCCACCCTGGATTATAACTCCTACGTGGGCCGTATCGGCATTGGCCGCGTGCGTCGCGGCACCATCCGCACGGGTCAAACCGTCGCATTGCGCCATGGCGATGAGAATCGCGGGGAAGCCAAGGTCGTGCAGGTGCTGACCTTCCAGGGGCTGCAGCGCCAGGCCGTCACCGAAGCCGTGGCCGGCGATATCGTCGCCATCACCGGCATTGAAGGTGTCAACATCGGCCTGACCGTCTGCGATCGCGACCATCCGGAAGGCTTGCCGCCGATCAGCGTCGATGAGCCGACGTTGTCGATGAATTTCCAGGTCAACACCTCGCCGCTGGCAGGGCGCGAAGGCAAGTACGTGACCAGCCGTCAGATCCGCGAGCGGCTGTACCGCGAACTGCAGAGCAATGTCGCATTGCGGGTCGAGGACACCGCGGAGCCGGATATTTTCCGCGTGTCCGGTCGCGGCGAACTGCACCTGACCATTCTCATCGAGAATATGCGCCGCGAGGGCTATGAGCTGGCGGTCGGCAAGCCGCAGGTGCTCAACCGCATGGTCGAAGGCGTGCAGCACGAGCCGTATGAGGCCCTGACCATCGACATCGACGCCGAACACCAGGGCGCCGTGATGGAGGCCTTGGGCACACGCCGTGCTGATCTGACCGATATGATCATCGATGACATGGGGCGCGTGCGCCTCGAATATCGGGTCCCGGCCCGTGGCCTGATCGGGTTCCAGGGTGAGTTCATGACGCTGACCCGCGGCAATGGGCTGATCAGTCACATTTTCGATGGCTATGCGCCGGTGAAGGGCGACATCCCGGAGCGCCGCAATGGCGTGCTCATCAGCAATGAAATGGGTGAGGCCGTGGCCTACTCACTGTTCAACCTGCAGGAGCGCGGACGCATGTTCGTGCACCCGGGTGAGAAGCTGTACCCCGGCATGGTCATTGGCATCCACACCCGCGAAAACGACCTGGTCGTCAATCCGATCAAGACCAAGAAGCTCACCAATATCCGCGCGGCCGGCAAGGATGAGGCGATATTGCTGACCCCGCCCATCCAGATGACGCTCGAGTACGCGGTGGAGTTCATCGACGAGGACGAGCTGGTGGAAGTGACCCCGGAATCCATCCGCATCCGCAAGCGCTTCCTGAGCGAGCATGACCGCAAGCGCGCCTCGCGCGGCTCGGAGAGCGCGGTCAGCTGAAGGCCGTGCGGCTCACTGCAGCTCGCGCAATCCCTGCTCGATCGTGCGCTGCCACTGGGCGCGCTCATTGGCCGGCGCGGCCGCCTGCTGGCTGCCCGCACCGGCCCACGCCTGGACCGCCCGTTGTGCTTGGGTGAAGGTTGCGCGCGCCTGCGGCGCACTCGCGCCTTTTGCTTCGGCCTGCGCGAGCGTGATCAGGTTCGGCGGATAGGTCGAATCGCGCCGCACCGCCCGCTGTGCGGCGACCACGGCGCCGTCCACATCACCGGGCCCGAGCGGCCAGGGCGGTGCCCGCATCAGCACGACGGCCGTGAGGCGAGCCGGTCCGGCATGATCGAGTGCGGGATCCAGGCTTTCCGCCTTGGTCAGGTAGGCCAGCATCTGCTTGAGCAGCGCCGCGGCCTGGAGGGGATGCTCGCGCGCAGTCAGGCCCAGCACCTGTGCCTGCGCGTACTGGCAGCTGGCATGATCCGCGGCCAGCGCCAGGCACTGCTGCGCACTCTGCGTCGCCGCAGCGAGCAGCTGCGCGCGTTGCGCGGAATCCTGAATCTGATCGATTCGCTCCGCATCGCTTTGTACCGCCGCCAGCAGTTGTTCGGGGGTCAGCACGGCAGCGCCGGTTGTGGCCGGCTGCGTGGCCGGACGCGGCAGGCTGCAGGCGGCCAGTAACAACACTGCGAGCAGGGCCGCGCGGCGCATGAGGCTCATGATCCGGGGGTGGGCAATCGCGGTGACGCAAAGCCATTCAATTTCAGACGATTCAAGGTGGCGGCACCCTGCGGCGTGGCCGACAGGTGCAAGAGCGCCTGGCTGAGCTCCTGGGCGCGAGCCTGCGCAATGCGGCCGTCCACGACCACAATCAGTGCCACCGGCACGGGCGCGGATGGCCCGAACGTCGCAAGATTCGCGGCGAACGGCAAACTGGCGAGCGCATCGGCCTGCTCCTGGTCGAGCAGCACCGCGACCGGGTCCCCGTTGGCCGCACGGCGCAGCGCCGAGAGCACCTGGCCGGTGGCGGTAATGGTGGCGTCCGCGGCCAGTGCAGGCGGATTGTGCAGGACATTGCGGACGAAATTGGGCGCGTAGCCGGCGGTGCTGATGATCGTCACACCCGCCAGACCCGCCGGCGGCAGTGCATGGCCTTTATGCAGCACCAATGTCCAGCGCTGCTGCAGACCCGCCGGCGCGACATCGGCCTGCGCCAGCGGCACCATATGCAGCTGCGCCGCATACTGCACATAGAATGGATACGGCACGAAGGCCAGCCCGGCCTCGGGCGCCGCAAGCCGTGTCAGATCGCTTTTGTCGCTGGCATCGTATACCGCCGTCAGGCTGCCGGCGGGCCAGCCAGCCGCTGCGGCCAGCGTGGCGGCGAATTCTCCTACAAGAGGTTGCGCATCCGCGCTGCTACCCGGATAGCCCGGCGCACAGAACACCAGCAGGGAAGCGGCGGCGGCGATCAGTGTGCTCATATCAGTAGGCTATCATTCCAACACATGAAGTGCCTCGCCCGAAACCTGCTGCTGACACCCAGGCCCGCGACGTGACCGTAGCGGCTTCCCCGCTCGCGATGCGGCTGTTCACGCGCGTACTGGCCGCACGGTACGTCATTGTGCTGCTGTTCCTGATCCTGGGTGGCCTGGGGATCTACGGCGCGACCCGCATCCCGGATGACAACGCCATCGGCAGCCTCTCGGTGGCGGACGACCCCGACGCACAGGCCACCATTGCGTTTCAAAAAATGTTTCCGGAAGGCATCCAGGCGCTGCTGATGCTGGAGACACCCGATCCGCTCGCCCTCACGGCGCTGCAGGGGGCCGATCAACTGGAGCACCGGCTGGCAAAGATTGCGGGGGTGGACCCGCAAAGTCTGCTCACGATCTATCGCTCCGCCCATCCCGGCACGACGCTTGGAAGTGCGGATGCCGAGCCGCTGCGCCAGTTCGCCACGGGCACCCACCTTTTCACACGCGCCGGGCTGCTCGGTCCGCACTTCCTGGGCATCGCCCTGGAGCTGCACGTGCGCTCACCCGCCGATCGGGATCGTATGCTCGGCGCCATTGATGCGGCCACTGAACCGGTGCTGCGCAGCCACGGCGGTCCCTTCGAGCGCATTCGTCGCGTGGGCTCACCCTGGCTGGATGCATGGCTGGAGCATGAGACCCAGATGGCGACGCAGCGCTCGATGCCGCTGTTCGGCCTGTTCCTGGTCGCCCTGGTGTTTGTGCTGTATCGCTCCTGGCGCGCATTGCTGGCCATCGTCATCACGCTGGGCGTGGTGGTATCCATTGCCATCGGACTGGCCGCGCTGACCGGCTGGACGCACACCATCGTCTCATCCCTGGTGCCGCTCACGGTGCTGGTGACGGCCACCGCTACGCTGGTGTACATCCACTCCCGCTACATCGATCGACCCGCCGGCGAGGATCTGGCCGTGCACCACGCACGGGTACTGGCCAACAAGTTTCTGCCCAGCACGGCCTCGATTTTCGCAACCGCGACCGGCTTCGCCGCGCTGGCGGTATCCAATATCCGTCCGGTGCGCGAAATGGGGCTGTGGACCGCAGCGGGCCTGGTGGTGGCCTGGCTGGCCAGCTTCACGTTGTTTCCGGCACTGCAGCAGCTGCTGCGCACCCCCACGCAGTCGGAGATTGCGGCGGCCGGCCGGTGGTACCCGGCCTTGATGGACCGCTGGATCCCGCTCACCCGGACGCTGCGCTGGCCGCTGGTCGGGACCGCAATCGCCGGCATGATGGCCGGTGTCATCGCCCTGGTGGGCATTCCCGGGCACGTCGCTCCCCTGGCGCTGCAGACCGATACGCTCACCTACATCGACCCACGCGTCGCGGCGGCCCAGGACACCCGGTACTTTGAAGCGCAGAACGGTCTGGGCGTCTACCAGCTGTGGCTCAAGGTGCCCAACGCCGGCGCCTTGGATCCGCAGTTCCTGCAAAGCATCGATCAGCTGGTGCGGCGGCTGGAGAGCGATCCGCGCATCACGGCCGTGGATGGCCCGACCTCGCTGCTGCGCTGGGCGCGGTATGTGCAGTCGGGCCAGGATCAGCTCCCGGCGGACCCCGCCGCGTGGGAGGAACTGGCCGGGCAACTCCAGCAGGTCCTGCTCACCACGCCGGCGACCCGCGGCTATGTCGATGTGAATACTCTGGGCGATGTGCGTCTGAGCATCCGCGGCCGGGACCGGGCCTTTGGCAACATTGGCCTCATGCGTCGATACATTGAGAACACCTGGGCTGCGGTGCACAAACAGCAGCCGGCACTGGCGGGGGTGACGGCGCGCGTGGTGGGCGCAAGCGTCCTGTCCGATCAGATCACCCTGCAGCTGGTGCCGACCCTCATGGAGAGCTTCGCGCTGACGGCGAGCATCATCTTCTGCGCCTTCCTGGTGGTGTTCCGCAGCCCGCTGGCGCGACTGATGGCGATGATCCCCTCGCTGTTCGCCATTCTGGCCGCCTTTCTTCTGATGCGGGGGGTTGGAATCTCCCTGAACATCGCCACCATCCTCATCGGCTCAACGGTGTTGGGCGCGACCGAGAATGACCAGGTGCATTTCTTCTACCACTATCAGGAAGGTCGTCAGGAGGGTTCAACCCTGGCAGCCCTGCGCCATGCGTTCCTGGTAGCCGGTAAGCCGATACTGTTCGCGACGCTGATCAACGCCGCCGGATTCCTGGCATTGGCCTTCTCGCCCCTGCCGCCGATGCGACAGTTCGGCACGGTATCCTCCGCGGCCTTTGTCCTGGCACTGCTGGCCGATTTCACGGCCTTGCCCGCCGCACTTTGGATCTGTACCCGCTCGCCGAAGACCCCGAGGAGCTCACCATGACCGCCACCCGAAGCCTGTTGCGCTGGAATGATGTACTGGCGATTGCCCACAACGGCAACCCGGCGCCGCCGCGGCGCGTCGAGAAGCCCGCAACCGAATGGCGCAAGCTGCTGGATCCACAAGTGTTCCATGTCGCCCGCGAGAAGGGCACCGAGCGTCCCCACAGCTCGGAAATGTGCGACCTGTTCGAGCCGGGGCAGTACTGCTGTGTGTGCTGCAACACCCTGCTGTTCGACAGCGCCGAGAAATTCCAGAGCGGCACCGGCTGGCCTTCCTTCACGCAGGCCGTCACAGCCAATGTCGTTGCGTATCACGAGGACAACAGCGCGGGCCGCGTCCGCATCGAGGTGGTCTGTAACGTCTGCGACGCACACCTGGGCCATGTGTTCCCGGACGGACCGCCGCCCAGCGGTTTGCGCTATTGCATCAATGCGCTGTCGCTGAGCAAGGCAAAGACCTGAAAATCGCTAGATAGCCCGCGAGCCGCGGATGTCGATGAACTGCAGAAACTCCGCGCGGGTGCGTGCGTCACTGCGGAAGATGCCGACCATGCGGCTGGTGACCATGGAGACGCCGCGCTTGTGGACGCCGCGGGTGGTCATGCACTGATGCTCTGAATCAATGACCACACCCACGCCGCGCGGTTTGAGCACCTCATCGATGCAGGCCGCGATCTGCGCCGTGAGTTTTTCCTGCACCTGGAAGCGTCGGGCGTAGCCATCGACGACGCGCGCCAGCTTGCTGATGCCCACCACCTTGTTCGAAGGCAGATAGCCGACATGAGCGCGGCCGATGATCGGCGCCATGTGGTGCTCGCAGTAGCTCTCGAAGGCGATATCGCGCAGCACCACCATTTCATCGTAGCCATCGACTTCCTCGAAGGTGCGCCGCATGTACTCACGCGGATCCACGGAGTAACCGGAGAACCAGTCGCCATACGCCTTGACCACACGCTTGGGTGTGTCGATGAGGCCTTCACGGCTGGGGTCATCGCCGGCCCAGCGCAGCAGGATTTTGACGGCTTCCTCGGCCTGCTCGCGTGAGACCGTGCCCACGCCAGCGTCCCGCCCCGCGCTGCGGATCGGCGGGGCCCGGCGGGCGGGTGCTGCCTTGCGATGGGATCTGGCCATGTGGAATCACTCTTTGGTTGAAGCAGCCTGAGCGGCGATGTTACCGGACCCAGGTGATGAGGAAATGGTTTAGAATCGTTGATCATGGGGGTGACACACGAGCAGTTCCAGGTCCTGGCCGCCGGCGATTGCGCGGCCATCCGGTTGTTGCTTCAACACGGCCCGGTCGCGCAGCGCTTCCGGCTGGACTGCTGTACCTTGCACTCCGACATCATGGCGAGCATCGACCGGGTTGCTCCGGACCTGATCCTGGTAGATGCCGACGGCCATGATCTGGGAGGTCTGGAAGCCTGCCGGGCCTTGAAGGCCCACCCCGCGACCCTGATGCTGCCCGTCGTGGTGGTCAGCCTCAATTCGGATCTACAGATGGCTGCCTATGCGGCCGGTGCTGATGATTTCGTCGCCGCCAACGGCGGCGACACGGTGCTGCTGGCCAGGCTCGAAGCTCTCGCCCGCGCCGGCTCACGGCGCCGCAAGGTCGCCACGGCGGCGCGCAACAGCGACGAACGGCGCGGCGAGGAACTGCAGGCAACGTTCCGTCGCTATGTGTCCCCGCAGCTGGCCGATCGCATTCTCGACAACTCCCGCCTGCGCGACAGCATCCTGACCGCGGCCGACATCCGCACTCACGCGGTCATCATGTTTGCCGACCTGCGCGGCTTCACCGGTATCTCCGAGCGCCTCAGTCCCCACGAAGTGGTGCCGCTGCTGAACGAATACTTCTCATTGCTCACGGAGATCACCTTCCAGCACGAGGGCACGGTGTTTCACATGGCCGGCGACTGCCTCATGGTGGGTTTCGGCGTGCCGTTCGAGCAGGACGACAGTCCGCAGCGCGCCGTACGCGCGGCGCGCGAAATGCTCGACCGCTTCGCGGTGCTGGCGGAGGGCTGGCGCAGCCGCCTCAACATCGAAACGGGTCTGGGGATCGGCATCAATGAAGGGGACGTCGTGGCCGGCAATGTCGGCTCGGCGATGTTCATGAACTACACCATCATCGGTGATGCCGTGAACGTGGCGTCGCGCCTGTGCCAACGCGCTCGCGCCGGCGAAATCGTGCTCTCGCGCACTTTGAAACATTCACTGGACGCGCGTGGCCTTGACATCAACGCCGTCGAGCTTCCCGCCATGACCCTGCGCGGCCGCACTTCTCCCATTGATATATATTGCGTGCCAATCACCAAGCGCCTGCACATCCCCGAAGTGCTGCCGTCATCGTCGTTAACCGCATGACCAGTTCTGCGGATACCACCAATCTCGCGTTGTTCTGCGATTTCGAGAACATCGCCCTGGGTGTGCGCGATGCCCGCTACGCGCAGTTCGATATCAACCGTGTGCTCGAACGACTGCTGCTCAAGGGCTCGATAGTCGTCAAGAAAGCCTACTGCGACTGGGAGCGGTACAAGGAATTCAAGGCCGGCATGCACCAGGCCGGCTTCGAGCTCATCGAGATTCCCCACGTCAAGCAGTCGGGCAAGAATTCTGCCGACATTCGCATGGTCGTGGACGCACTGGACCTGTGCTACACCAAACCGCACGTGGAGACTTTTGTCATCATCAGCGGCGACTCGGATTTCTCACCGCTGGTCAGCAAGCTGCGTGAGAACGACAAAGGCGTGATCGGCATTGGCGTCAAGAACTCCACCTCCGACCTGCTGACGGCCAGCTGCGACGAATTCATCTTCTACGATGATCTGGTACGCGAGGTACGTGAGCAGAAAGCGCGGCGTACCGGCCGGCGCAAGGCACCGGCCCCGGCCGCAGCGACGGCTGCGGCGGCGAGCTCCGCCACGGCCGCCGATGCGCCCGCCGGCAAGGAAGAGGATCACGAGCATGACCGTGAACATGATGCCTTCGACCTGGTGCTGGCTACGATCGACGCGCTGATCGCCGAACGTGGCGAGGATGAAAAGATCTGGGGCTCGATGGTCAAACAGGCACTCAAACGCCGCAAGCCCGGCTTCAACGAAAGCTATTACGGCTTCCGCTCCTTCAACAAACTGCTGGAAGAGGCGGCGGCACGGCGCCTGCTCACGCTGGAACGCGACGAGAAATCCGGTGGCTACGTGATCCATAGCGTGGCCGACGCGGCCTGATGGCCCTGATCGTGCTGTTCCTCGCGGCGCTTTGGGCGGGAGTCCAGAATGCGCTTGCGGGCGGGGGCTCCTTTGTCACGCTGCCCGCGCTGATGTTCACGGGAATGGATGCCCGCGCGGCCAATATCACCTCGACCATTGCGCTGTTCCCCGCCCAGATCGCCACCGCAATGACCGGCCGCCGCCTCGTCACCGGCGCCGCCGGCCTGTCATTTCGCGCGCTGGTGGTGATCAGCTTGGCGGGTGGCGCGCTCGGTGCCATCCTGTTGCTGGTCACGCCGCCGCGCTTCTTTGCGCACCTGGTACCGTGGCTGGTGCTGTTTGCGACCATCGTCTTCGCCTGGGGGAGCTTCGGGCCCAAGCGCGCCGCGCGGGCGCAGCTGTCGCGCCATGGTGCCGCGGCCGCGCAATTTGCCATTTCGATTTACGGCGGCTACTTCGGCGGCGGCATCGGCTTTCTGATGCTGGCCGCGCTGACCGCCGCGGGCCTGCTGATGCGCAACGCCGGCGCGACCAAGAACGCGCTGGCCGGGGTGATGAACGCCTCGGCGGTGCTGATTTTCCTGTTCTCCCCGGAAGTTCGCTGGCTGCAGGCGGGCATTGCCAGCGCGGGGGCCATCGCCGGTGGCGTCATGGGCGGCCTGCTGCTGCACAAACTGAACGAACGCATCCTGCGCCTGGGCATCGTCCTGATTGGCATCGCCCTGAGCATCGGACTTTTCTTTCGTTGACATCCCACCCCGGACCACAATATCTTGTGGTCAACAGCGGTGCTTACCCCAAGGGGTAGGCCTAAGAGGGAATCCGGTGCGGCATCAATGCCTACTCCGGAGCTGCCCCGCAGCGGTAATCGGGAACGACCGGCGCCATCGCACTGGGCTCGCAAGGGCCACGGGAAGCGGCGTCCACTAGATCGGCCACTCCTTGAAAACGGGTGAGCTCGCCCGAGAGTCCGAAGACCTGCCGTTGTGACCGCGGCTGCGCGGTATGGCTCGGGCTCTCGTGGGAGGAGCTGCCGGAATCGGGAACGGACCGCGGGGTCCGTGGCGCCCGCATTCCCTCGATCCCCCCGCATCGCCCGCAACAAGGCCCGTGGGCGTGACCTGCGGGCGCATCCAGGGGGACATGTATGACTTTGGAAACTTCCGACCCGGTCGCGGCGGCCGCACGCACTCAATCCAGCTTTCGCCTGACCCAGCCCAACGCGGCCCGCCATCCCATGGCCGTGACCAAGCGCAATGGCAGCCGCGAGGCGGTGGATGTCAACAAGATCGTCCGGGCCGTGACGCGCTGCTGCGAGGGTCTGCACGATGTGGATCCGATGCGCGTGGCGCTCAAGACCATCGCGGGGCTGTATGACGGGGCGAGCACGCGCGAGCTGGACGAGCTGTCGATCCGCACCGCGGCCTCGTTCATCTTCGAGGAACCCGAATATTCACGGCTGGCCGCCCGCCTGCTGTCCGCCTTCCTCGACAAGGAGGTGCAGGGCCCCGGCGTGCACTCCTTCTCGCAGTCGATCCGCCAGGGCTTCGATGTCGGACTGATCAACGAACGAGTACTGGCGTTCGTCGAAGCCAATGCGCGCAAGCTCAACGCAGCCATCGATGCCACCCGTACCCACAAACTCGAGTACTTCGGCCTAAGAACCCTGTATGACCGCTACCTGCTGCGCCATCCGACGCGCCGCAGCGTGCTGGAGAATCCGCAGTACTTCTGGATGCGGATCGCGGTTGCGCTCACACCGGGCGTGCACGAAGCCATCGAGCTCTACGAGCTGTGCTCGGCCCTGGACTACATCCCCAGCTCCCCGACGCTGTTCAATGCGGGCACGCGCCACGAGCAGCTCTCGAGCTGTTTCCTGCTCGACTCGCCGCAAGACTCGCTGGAGTCGATCTACGACCGCTACAAGGACATCGCCTTGCTGTCGAAGTTCTCCGGTGGTATCGGCATTGCCTGGCACCGGGTCCGCTCGGAAGGCTCGCTGATCCGCGCCACCAATGGCCTCTCGAATGGGATCGTGCCGTGGCTGAAGACCCTCGATTCCTCGGTGGCGGCGGTCAATCAGGGGGGCAAGCGCAAGGGTGCCGCCTGCGCCTACCTCGAGCCCTGGCACGCCGACATCGAGTCCTTCCTGGAGCTGCGTGACAACACGGGTGATGACGGACGACGCACTCACCATCTGAACCTGGCCAACTGGATACCGGATCTGTTCATGCGCCGGGTCGAGGCGGACCAACAGTGGTCGCTGTTCGACCCGAGCACGGTGCCGGATCTGCCCGATCTGTTCGGCGCGGCCTTTGATGCCGCCTATGCCCAGGCGGAGGCCCAGGGCCTGGCCAGGAAGACCCTGCGGGCCCGTGACCTGTATGGCCGGATGATGCGCACCCTGGCGCAGACCGGCAACGGCTGGATGACCTTCAAGGACAAATCCAACCGCGCCTGCAACCAGACGGCCCAGCCCGGTCACACCGTGCACCTGTCCAACCTGTGCACGGAAATCCTCGAAGTCACCAGCGGTGGCGAGACTGCCGTGTGCAATCTGGGCTCCATCAATCTCGCCCACCATCTGGAGCGGCACGGCTTTGACTTCGAGAAGCTTGCGCACACGGTGGAAATCGCCGTACGGCAGCTGGACCGGGTGATCGACCTGAACTTCTATCCGATCGGTAGCACGCGGGCATCGAATATGCGCTGGCGTCCGGTCGGATTGGGGATCATGGGTCTGCAGGATGTGTTCTTCAGGCTACGCCTCGCCTTCGACAGCGCCGCTGCGCGCGAGCTGTCCACGCGGATCTCGCGCACGATCTACTTCCACGCCCTGCATGCCTCCACGCAGCTGGCCCGCGAATCCGGGCCCCATGAGGCATTCGCGCTGACGCGCGCCGCGCGCGGTGAACTGCAGCCGGAAGCCTGGGATGTGGTGCCCGACACCGATCTGCCGTGGGAGACGCTGCGCGCGGATATCGCTGCGCATGGCTTGCGCAACAGCCTGCTCATCGCGATCGCACCGACGGCGACGATCGCCTCGATTGCCGGCTGCTACGAGTGCATCGAACCGCAGATCTCCAACCTCTTCAAGCGTGAAACGCTCTCCGGAGATTTCCTGCAGGTCAACCGCTACCTGGTCGAGGAACTCAAGCATCTGGGTCTGTGGACCGAAGAGCTGCGCAATGCGATAAAGATCGCCGACGGCTCCATCCTGGGCCTTGAGGCACTGCCCCAGGAGTTGCGGGACATCTACCGCACCGCCTGGGAAGTCCCCATGCGCGCGCTCATTGATCTGGCCGCGGATCGCGGGCCTTACATAGACCAGAGTCAGTCCTTGAACCTGTTCATGGAGAATCCGGAAATCGGGCGCCTGTCCTCGATGTACATGTACGCGTGGAAGCGCGGCCTGAAGACCACTTACTACCTGCGGTCCCGCCCCGCCACGCAGATCGCCAAGACCACGGTGCGCGCGAGCGCACCGGTGACCCCAAGCCAGGTCATTGCCTGCTCCTTGGAAAATCCGGGCAGCTGCGAGGCGTGCCAATGAGCACCTCGCCATGCCTGCTCGATGCTGGATTTGATCTCACGCTGCGCCCCATGCGCTATCCGCGCTTCTACGAGATGTACCGTGCGGCCATCAAGAACACCTGGTCCGTCGAGGAGATCGACTTCCAGATCGACTTAGGACAGCTGCGCACCCGCATGACCCCCGCCGAACGGCATCTCATCGAACGCCTCGTGGCCTTCTTTGCGACCGGCGATTCGATCGTATCGAACAATCTGGTGATCAGCCTCTACCGGCATATCAATGCGCCCGAAGCGCGTATGTACCTGTCACGCCAGCTGTACGAGGAGGCGCTGCATGTGCAGTTCTACCTGACGCTGCTGGACAACTACGTCGGCGATCCGGAACGGCGCGCGCAGGCCTTTGCGGCCATCGAGAACATCCCCTCGATACGCCGCAAGGCGCAGTTCTGCCAGCGCTGGATCGATGAAGTCGCGAGGCTCCCGCGCATCAGTGACGCCGACGACAAGCGCCGTTTCCTGCTGAACCTGACTTGCTTTGCCGCCTGCATCGAAGGCCTGTTCTTCTTTGGCGCCTTCGCCTACGTGTACTTTCTGCGCTCGCGGGGGCTGCTGCCGGGACTGGCGGCCGGCACCGCCTGGGTATTTCGTGATGAAAGCGCCCATATGTCCTTCGCCTTCGAAGTGATCAAGACGGTTCGTGCCGAGGAGCCTGGCCTGTTCGATGCCGAATGGGCCCGCCAGGTGCTGCAGATGATTGAAGAGGCGGTGGAGTGCGAAAGCGAATTCGCCGCGGATGTGCTGGCCGGCGGCGTCGTCGGCATGACCCGGGCCGAGATGCGTCAATATCTGGAATATGTCGCCGACCAGCGCCTGACCATGCTCGGTCTGCCGGCCCGCTTCAATGCCCGCAATCCGTTCTCGTTCATGGAACTGCAGGACGTTCAGGAACTCACCAACTTCTTTGAACGGCGCGTCTCGGCCTACCAGGTCGGCGTCAAGGGGGACATTTGTTTTGATGCCGCCTTCTAGGCGCGCAGGACACCGCCGCGTGGCCCGGTGTAGCATGCCCGCGAGCGTAAGGGGGTGACGCATGGCAACATTTTTGTCCCGGTCCCGCACCATCGCGGGTCCGGGTTTCAATCGCTGGCTGGTGCCCCCCGCCGCGCTGTGCATCCATCTGTGCATCGGACAGGCGTACGCGTTCAGCGTTTTCAACCTGCCGCTCACCCGACTGCTGGGCATCAGCCAGTCAATGCCGGGTGACTGGAAACTGACCGATGTCGGCTGGATCTTCTCCCTCGCGATCGTGTTCCTGGGTGCCTCGGCGGCCGTGTTCGGGCGCTGGGTGGAGGAAGGCGGACCGCGACGTTCCATGTTCACGGCGGGCCTGTGCTTCGGTCTGGGGTTCGTGGTCTCGGCCGTCGGCGTCAACCTGCACCAGCTGTGGCTGATATTCATCGGTTACGGAGTGCTGGGCGGAACCGGTCTGGGGTTAGGCTATATCTCCCCGGTGTCGACGCTGATCAAGTGGTTTCCCGACCGGCCCGGCATGGCCACCGGCATGGCCATCATGGGCTTCGGCGGCGGCGCCTTGATTGCCTCGCCCCTGTCGGTGTGGCTGATGCGGAAGTTTTCGACTCCCGTGCATCTGGGCATCGCCGAGACTTTTCTGATTCTGGGTGCCGGCTATTTCGTATTCATGATGATCGGCGCGGCCCTGGTGCGCGTACCGGGTGCGGACTTCAAGCCTGCCGCTGCCATCCCCGCACCCAGCAGACTCGTCAGCACGCATGACGTTTACGTCTATGACGCCCTGCGCACGCCGCAGTTCTGGCTGCTGTGGGGCGTGCTGTGCATGAACGTGACCGCCGGAATCGGGGTGCTGGGCCAGGCCTCGGCGATGAGCCAGGAGATCTTCCCGGGACGGGTCACCGTCGTGGCGGCCGCGGGCTTCGTCGGCTTGCTCAGTCTGTTCAACATGCTCGGACGGTTCTTCTGGGCCTCGACCTCCGATCTGATCGGTCGGCGCAGCACCTACTTCTGCTTCTTCATTCTTGGCATCGTTCTGTATGCCCTGGTGCCCCAGACGGGGACCATGGGCAGCGTCGCGCTGTTCGTGGCCTGCTTTGCCGTCATTCTCAGCATGTACGGGGGCGGTTTCGCCACCATCCCGGCCTACCTGCGCGATATGTTCGGAACCCGTTATGTGGGTGCCATTCACGGCATGCTCATCACCGCCTGGTCGGTTGCCGGTGTACTCGGCCCGGTACTGGTCAATTACATCCGCCAGTACCAGATCAATCACGGCGTCGCGAAGGCGCAGTCGTACAACATCACTTTGTACATCATGGCCGTGTTGCTGCTGGTGGGACTGGTGTGCAATCTGCTGGTCAAGCCCGTCGATGCGCGCTTTCACTTGAAGCCCGAGCCGCAGCGCGCACCGGCGCCACAGGTCGCGGTGCAGGACTCGCATCCGGCGGGCGCGTATGCCGCTTGGACGAATCCGGTCTTGGTGCTCCTGGCCTGGACCCTGGTGGGTATACCGTTGCTGTGGGGCGTCTACCAGACCCTGCTCAACGCCATGAAACTTTTTCAGTAAGTTGCGCGGCACGCCCGTTGCGGGCGTGCGCAACAAACACCGGCACCTTGACGGGTGCCGGTGTACCGGTCGGACCGGTTTACTGCGCGGGCGCGGCGGCTGGCGGGCGCTGCGGCAGCTTCGCCAGGGCGTCTTTGCAAGGAGCGCTCAACTTGTCGGTGTTGGCACGCAGGCACTGGAACATTTCACGTCCCGTCTTGCCAGTGCACGCCGCTTCATTTGAGCAAGCCTTGGTGACCGCGTCGCGCGCAGCCTGCATTTCAGGTGATGGCGCCGGCGGCGCCTGGGCATACAGTACTGGTGCGGCCATCGCGGCGGCCAGCAGAACCAGTGTTCGTAACTTCATGATCGTCCCCTCTTAAAATGATCCGAAAACTTTAGCCTCGAGCGAGGGGATTCTGGCACACCTGCCGCAAGGGCGACACGGGTTGTGGGCGGCCGCGAAGCGTTGCGTTTGCAACAAGGTGTTCTGTCAAGGCACTTGTTACTGATCGTCACTCCGGGCGGCGGCCTGCCATTCGAGGATCATTGCGCTGGTGTCGCGCACCTGCCCCAAAATGTTGCCCTCGCCGGCAATGCACTTGAGCATGGCGGCATGGACGTCCGGATCCGCGGCTGCGCAGGCATCAGCCACGGTGGTACAGAAGAAGCCACGATCAATGGCCTCCCGAAGGGTTGTATGCACACAGATGTCCGTGGTCACGCCCGCGAGCGCCAGGTGCGTGATTCCCCCCGCGCGCAGCAGCAGCTCCAGGTCGGTGGCGTAGAACGCACCAAATCCGGGCTTGTCGATCACATCCTCGGCTGGCCATGGGGCCACCTCATCGATAATGCCGTGGCCCACCTCACCCCGGACCAGCAGCCGCCCCAATGGGCCCATGCTGCCGATGGCCGCACCGCTTCCGGCCGTGCGCTGGCGCTTGAACTGGGTCAAATCCGTCAGATCCGGCCGATGGCCCTCGCGGGTATGAATGACGCGGATGCCCAGCGCACGGGCGCCGGCCAGCAGCCGTTGCACCGGCTCGATGGCCACGCGCAGCTGATTCACATCCACGCCGCTCTGGGCCACATAGCCGCGCGGATCCAGGAAGTCGCGCTGCATGTCGATGACAATGAGCGCCCAGCGCCGCAGCCCCGCGGTGATATTCATGTGCGTCAGTGTCCGGACTGCAGAGCCTGGACAAAGCGCATATCCAAAGTTGACTCGATGGGCGCCACTTTCTTTATCTGTCCGGACTTGAGCACGATGTCGCCGATGATCCTGCCGCTGACATAGAACGACGGCAGCGTCGCACTCTTCTGATAGACATCGCCCAGATGCGCGAGATCCGGATTCTCGATCAGCGGCAGCTGCCGAGTCACCTCACTGGCCGGGATCCCCAGCGCCTTGGCAATGATCGCGGCCGCCTGTTGCGGATTGCTGTGCATGAAGGCCAGGCCATCGAGAGTGCCACGCATCAATCCTTCGACAAGCTTCGGATTGCGCGCAATGGTCGCATCCGTGACGGCCAGGACATCCGTGATCATGCCGCGGGCCTCGCGCGAGCTCAGCAGCGTATGAAACCGCCGCCCGCCCTCGAGATTAAGGACGGTCGACACATTGGGCTCGTAGGTGACCCCGACATCGACCGCATGGCTGACCAGCATGGCCGGCACGCCTTCCGGAGTCGAGGTGACGGGGCCGATGTCGCCCTCGGACAGACCGACCGTGCCCAGCGCGTACCCCAGCAGGAACTCGGAGGTGGAGCCTGGCTGGAATGCGACCTTGTGGCCTTTGAGGTCCCGCAGCGAGCGTATCGAAGTGGCGGCGATGATGGCATCGCCACCGACCGAATAATCCACCGGCATGACCACCTTGAGGGTCAGGCCGCGCGAGTCGGAGAGCAGCACCTGATCGTAGGTCAGGGTGGTCGCATCCAGCACACCGCCCTGTGCCGCACCCGGCATCAGTGAGTTGTCACTGAATGTGACGAGGTGCACGTCAGGACCGTACTTGCGGTAGTAGCCATTGGCGGCCGCCACGTAGATGGGCCCATAGCCGATCCAATTGACTACACCCAGATTCAGATCACGGGCCGCACCTGCGTGGGGCAAGAGCAGTGCCCAGATGAACACAAACAGTGCAAGCGATTGAGTCCATGGGTTTTTCAATTGCATCGACCCAAATCCCCTGCTATCCAGGAGTTCGCGATACTGGCACACCTGCGGCGAGCATTTCCATGTCGGCGATGAAACTTCGAATTTTCCGCGATGTACGCACCGCCGGCATCAACTCGCTGGTGATGGCCGCAACCCTCAGCGGCTGGCTGGGTTCGTTCTATCTGATGGCACGGCCGCAGGGTCTGCTGGATCTGCTGGGCGTACTGCTGTGCGCCCAGAGCATGCTGTGGGCGGCGTACCTGATCCACGAGGCCGCGCACCAGGCACTGTTTGCAGGTCCGCGCTTGAACCGGCTCGCCGGTGAAACCACGAGCTTCATCGCCGGGTCCTGCTATGCGTCGTTTGAACGCATCCGCACACTTCACATCCGCCACCATGTTGAGCGGCTCGATCCTGTCTGCTTTGATTACCGGGACTTCATCCGCCGCCATCCGCGACTGTGTCGCGTGCTGCAAGCGCTCGAATGGGCCTACCTTCCGGCAACCGAGGTGCTGATGCACCTGCAGGTGATCTGGCGACCGCTAGGCGTGAAGTCGCAGCGGGCCTATCTGCCGCGCGCCATGTGGATGCTGGCCGCTCGTGGGGTACTGCTGGCGCTGTTGGCGTTCTGGTCGCTCAAGTCGCTGCTGCTGTACTGCGTGGCCTACGGGGTATTGCTGCAGGCGCTGAATTTCTTCGACTGCTTTCAGCACAGCTTTGAGAATCTTACGGTGCGGGAGGATGAACCCGTCCCCCTGAACCAGCGCGACCGGGCCTACGAGCAGGCCAATACCTATTCGAACCTGGTGTCCATCCGCTACCCGTGGCTGAATCTCATCATCCTGAACTTCGCCTACCACAACGCACATCACTATCGGGCATCCCTGCCCTGGTTCCGACTGCCGGCGCTGCACCGGCAGCTGTTCGGTGCGGATGCGCGCCAGGTCCTGCCGGCGCGGGGGCTGCTCGCCAACTGGCACCGCTACCGGGTGCTGCGTGTGACGACCTCGGACTATGGTGAGCCGCAGCCCGGTGCGGACAGTGCCGCCGGCTTCATCGGTGCCCACGGCGTCTCGTTCCTAACGGTGATTTGAGCTTCGTTACTCGTAGCGCAGCGCGTCGATGGGATCCAGCAGTGAGGCGCGCCGGGCCGGATAGAAGCCGAAGAACACACCGATCGAGAAGCTCACGGAGAAGGCGAGCACGATGGATCCCATGGTGACGATGGGCTTGAAGGTCGAGACGGCCGCAATCAGCCGCGTCACGCCCACGCCGAGCAGTACCCCGACCAGGCCACCGAGCAGACTGAGCGTGATCGCCTCGATCAGAAACTGGATGCGGATGTCCCCGGGCTGAGCGCCCACCGAGATGCGGATGCCAATCTCGCGGGTTCGCTCGGTCACACTGACGAGCATGATATTCATGATGCCGATGCCGCCGACGACCAGCGACAGGCCGGCGATGGCACCCAGCAGCAGCGTCAGTGTCGAGGTCACCGTATTGACGGTGTCGGCGATTTCCTGCTGATTGAAGATGTTGAAGTCATCCGCGTCTCCGGCCAGGATCCGATGCCGCTGCCGCAGTAGACGCGTGATCTGGTCCTGCGCGATCGGAATGCGCTCGGCCTCCCCGATCTGCAGATAGACCGAACGCAGATACTTGTCGCCCGTGATGCGTTTCATGGCGGTGGTGTAGGGAATCACCACCCGATCGTCCTGGTTCTGGCCGCCGACGCCCGCACCCTTGCTGGCCAGTACCCCGATGATCACGAAGGGCATGTTGCCGACGCGCACGGTCTGTCCCACCGGATCGAGCACCCCGAACAGCTCATGGGCAGTCTTGTCGCCCAACACGGCCACCTTGGCCGCTGCGCGCACTTCGCGATCGGTGAACATAGATCCGGAGGCCATGGTCCAGTCGCGGATGATCAGATACTCGGGCGCCTCCCCGGCGATGGTGGTCGACCAGTTGCGTCCATTGGCGATGGCCTGGGCGGTGGTCGTGACCTCGGGGCTGGAAGCCACCACATCCGGGATCTCCCGGCGCAGCGCTGCGGCGTCCTCCAGCGTAATGGCGCTGGCACTGCCCACGCCGCTATTGACGCCACCGGAGCGGCGGCTGCCGGCGAACACCATCAGCATGTTCTGGCCAAGACCGGCAACCTGGGATTCGATGCTGGCTCGGGTGCCATTGCCCAGGGCGACCATCGCGACCACGGCGAAAACCCCGATGATGATGCCCAGCGCCGTGAGACTGGAGCGCAGCTTGTTGCGGCGCAGGGCGCGCAGCGCCGTCAGTGCCGTGAGCGCCGTGCGCAGCAGTGTTCCGCGTAGCCACTCGAACTTCACAGCGCCGCCTGCTTTTCCACGCCCGGTTTTTCGGCGAGCTGTTTTTCACCGATCTGGGCGTCGCGCTCTTCCTGATCCAGCCGGGCGCGCAGCACCTCCGCACGATTGGGGTTGGCATTGACGCGGTCCTCGAGCACCCGACCGTCGCGCATGATGACGATGCGTCTGCAGTAGGCGGCAATATCGAGTTCGTGGGTCACCATGACGACCGTGATGCCGGAGTCGTTCAATGCCTGGAACAGCCCCATGATCTCAATGCTGGTGCGGGTATCAAGATTGCCCGTGGGCTCATCTGCCAGCAACAGGTCCGGGCTGTTGACGAGCGCGCGGGCGATGGCGATGCGCTGCTGCTGACCGCCGGAGAGCTGACTGGGCCGGTTATGCAGGCGCGCGCCCAGCCCGACCTTCTCCAATGCTTCGCGGGCACGACGATGACGATCCTTCAGGGGCACCGCCGGTTCGCTGTAGAACAAGGGCAGTTCGACATTCTCCATGGCCGTCGTGCGCGCGAGCAGATTGAAGCTCTGGAATACGAAGCCGATCTTGCGATTGCGCAGCTGCGCCAGCTCTTTGCGATTGAGGCCGGCCACGTCCACATCATCAAGCAGGTAGCGCCCCGCCGTGGGGCGGTCCAGGCAGCCGAGAATATTCATCATGGTGGACTTGCCCGAACCACTCGCGCCCATGATGGCGACGAACTCACCCCGGAGGATGTCCAGACTCACTCCGGCGACTGCCCTGACTTCGACTTCCCCGGTCGTGTAGACCTTGGTGATGTCGCGCAGCGCGATGACGTGTTGATTCACTTCGCGCGCCCTACATCGGCGGCGGCGCGCCGCCGTTGGACTGGCCAAACGCTGCGCCGGCGGATGGTCCCGACTTGAGCGTCGCGGTGACGACACGCTCTGCCTGGACCAAGCCATCCACTATTTCCGTGCTGACCCCATCCGTCGCCCCGATGTGCACGATCTTCGGCGCCAGCGTCGTATTGTCCGGCTGGAGTTGGTACGCCAGCTGCTGGGACCGCTGCAGCTGCTTGGGTGGGGTGGTGCTGAACTTGGCGTTTTCCGGCGGCGAATAGCGCAGCGACGCATTGGGAACCATCAGCACATTGTCCCGCTCCAGCACCAAGATGGAGACATCGGCGGTCATGCCCGGAAACAACTTCTGCTCCGGGTTGTTGACCGCGATGATGGTCTGATAAGTGACCACGTTCTGGGTGGTCGTCGGGGACTTGCGCACCTGCGCGACCGTGCCGTGGAACACTTCATTGGGAAATGCATCGACGCCGAATTCGACGTTCTGGCCGGTTTTCACCTGCCCGATATCCGCCTCGGAAATGTCGGCGGTGATATTCATCTTGGTGATGTCCTGGGCAACGGTGAACAGCACCGGCGTACTCATGGCGGCAATCACCGTCTGACCTTCGTCCACCTTGCGCGAGATCACGATGCCATCCACCGGCGCGGTGATCTTGCAGTATCCCAGGTTGGCCTGGGCACTGTGCAGCGCGGCCTCCTTGATGGCGACGGTTGCCTGGGCTTCCGCCAGCTCGGCGGTCGCCTGATCCAGATCCAACTGCGAGGCCGCCTTCAGCGGCACCAGCACTCGCTTGCGCTCCAGGTTCTGCCCCTTCAGCGTCACTTCCGCCTTGGCGCTGGCCAGATCCCCCTGCGCCTGCTGCAGCTGCGCCTCGTAGACCGTCGGGTCGATTTCGGCCACCAGCTGGCCCTTGTGAACCGGGGAGTTGAAATCAACATACAGGTGGGTGACTTTTCCCGAAACCTGGCTGCCGACATCGACGCTGACCACCGCGCTCAACGAGCCGCTGGCCGTTACGTGCTGCAGGATGTTGCCGCGCGCGACACTCGCAAATTCGTACGCCGCACCCTTGTTGGCCGAGCGTCCACAGCCCACCAGGGCCAGCAGCGCGATCAGGCCCGGCACGAGCAGGCGCCCGAGGCTGTGTAAACGGATCTCTTCCATGGGTGTTTGTCCGATCGTGGTCATTTCCAGCCCCCGCCGAGGGCCTGATACAGGGAAACCTTGTCTGAGAGCCGGTTGAATTGCGCCTCCAGCAGGCCCTGTTGCGCGCTGAACAGATCCTGCTGCGCAGCCAGCTCGTTCAGATACGTGTCCTCGCCCTGCCGGTAGCGCAGGGTCGCCAGTTCCAGGCGACGCTGCTCGGTATCGATCAATGACTGCTCGAGGGCGATCTGGCGCGCGTAGCTGTCGATCCCGACCAGCGCATCGGCGACTTCGCGGAAGGCGCTCTGAATGGCCTTTTCGTAGGCGACAACTTCCAGGCGCTCCCCCACCTTGGCCACATCCAGTGTGGCGATGTTGTGTCCGCCGGCAAACAGCGGCAGCGAAATCTGCGGGCCGAAACTCCACACCCCGCTGCCGGCCTTGAACAAGGATGACAACTGCGTGCTGCTTACGCCCACCGAGCCGGTCAGCGTGATGGAGGGAAAGAAAGCGGCGCGCGCGATGCCGATGTTGGCGTTCGCGGCTTTCAGCGCATGTTCGGCTTCCAGGATGTCCGGACGCCGCGCGAGCAGATCCGATGGCAGGCCCGCCGGCACATCGGCCACCAATCCGGCATCCGAGAAGGGGCGGGCGGGCGGCAGATCCGCGGGCATCGGCGCTCCCAACAGCAGCTCCAGCGCGTTGCGCGCCTGCTGCAGCTGGCGCTGATAGGTTTCGACATTGATTTGCGCCGTTTCGACCTGGCCCTCGGACTGGCGGAAATCCAGTTCATTGCTGGCGCCCGCATTGAACAGCGCCTTGTTGAGGTCGTAGGAGGACTGAACCGCCGTCAGCGTGTTCTGCGACAGCGTCAGCAGCTCTTCGGTTTCGCGCAGCACCAGGTACTGGGTGGCGACCTGGCCCACCAGTGAGACCTGCGCGGCACGTTGCGCCTCTTCGGTCTGAAAGTACTGCTCGAGGGCCTGGGCATTCTGGCTGCGCACGTGACCGAACAGATCCAGCTCATACGAGGTGACCCCGACACTGGCACTGAAGCTGTTGGCGGTGTAGGCGATGCTGGAGGCCGAAGCCCCCGTTGGCACCCCCGACGCCACAGTGCCGGTACTGAAGGAAGTTTCTGAGCGGGTCGCGCCGGCACTGCCCTGAACCGTGGGGAACAGTGCGGAGCGGGAAATGCGGTACTGCGCCTCGGTCTGCTGCACATTCAACACCGCCGTGCGCAGATCCCGATTGTTGAGCAGCGCCAGATCGACCAGGCGGTTGAGGCGCTCGTCACGGAACACCTCGTGGGCGGCAATGTCGGCCGCCGCCTGCGCAGCCGCGTTCGCGACCGGGGCGGGGTATGCAGCCGGCACCGGCAGCGCGGGCCGCTGGTACGGGGGAATCATGGTGCAGCCAACCAGCGCCACCGCCGCGAGGCTCGCCACTGCCAACGTTCGTCTCATGCCGTCCTCTTGCGAAGTGCCGGTGGTCGCAAGCGGGCCAGTTCGGCGCCGAACGTCGCCGGCGCACTGGCCAGACCGCTGGCCGTAAACCGCACCAGTTCCTTCAGGAACGCCGTTTCGCGCCGCGGGTCCCGCTTGACCTTGAGGGCGCTCATCTGTACGCCGAACATCAGGACCGCGCCCAGCGCCAGGGCCAGGCGCAGGTTCAGGACATCGGTCGGCACCTCGGGCAGTGCGCGCTCGAAGGCCCCGATGAAAATCTTCAGGTTCGGCTCGAGTTCCGTCCGCAATTGCTGATGCAGGAACTTCGGCGGGGCGAGCAGCGTGCGCGCCAACAGCTTGTTGAACGCCGGATGTTCGATGCCGGCCTCCATGGACGGTCGCATCATGCATTCCACGATCAGCTCCACCGGCAGTGGCTGCCCGCGCGCTTCGCGATCCGCCGCCGCCAGCAGCACCGTCCGGTGCGCATTCACCGCGCGAAAGCGGCGCAGAAAGGTCTCCACGTACAACGCCTTCTTGGAGCCGAAATGGTAGGTGGTTGCCGCCAGATTCACCTTCGCTGCCTGCGCCAGCGCCCGCATTCCCACGCCGTTGTAGCCGTGCTCACCGAAAAGGCGCTCGGCCGTGTCGAGCAGCCTTTGGGCCGTGACCGCCGATTGGTGCTTTTTGCCCGCCGTTGCCATGTTGGATTTAAAACATACGTATGAATGTATTGCAAGGGAAAGGCCGCCAGTTTCCCCATGGATGTCACGAATTGCGGCGCCTTTGCCCTTGAATTGTGCGTAGGCTTTGGTGGATAACTGTCATATCACCTCGCCCGAAGCGGAACACTCGCATGCCACAGATCAAGCAGCCCGCGGCCATCGCGGGCCACCTGGAGGACCGGCTACTGGTCCGGGAACTGGTCGAGAACTGGGTGCTGTACCGCGATGCTGGCGACTGGGAGCGCTTCCGCACCGTCTGGCACGATGATGGTCGGATGATGGCGACCTGGTGCCAGGCCGATGCCGAAGGTTTCATCAAGGCCAGTCAGCAAGGCTGGGCCAAGGGAGTGAGTATTCTGCATTTTCTGGGCGGCTCGACGATCGACGTCAGAGGTGAACGCGCCATTGCGCAAACCAAGATGACCATCAGTCAGCGCGCCGCCGTCGAGGGCGTGGTGGTGGATGTGGTGTGCACCGGCCGCTTCTATGACTTCATCGAGCGCCGCCAGGGCAGATGGGGCATGGTGCTGCGGCAGCCCATCTATGAAAAAGACCGCATGGACCCGGTGGATCCCGCGGCGCGACTGTCATTGGATTCCGCCCTGCTCGCCCAGTTTCCCGAGGGCTATCGGCACCTCGCCTACCTGCAGGTGCGCATCGGCTATGAGGTCAAGAAAGACATGCCCGGCCTCAAAGGCCCGGAAGTCGAAGCTCTTTATCGGCGCGGCCAGGCGTGGCTGGAGCGGACCGGGGCCGCTTTCTGATGAAGTCCGTTCTAACACTGTTGATGGTGGCACTGGTGATCGGGCTGGAAGTCGCACTGTGTGCCATCAATCCCATGCACATCCCCCGTGCGTTCTTGCCGGCACGGGCATTCGGCCTGCAGCTGTTCCGCGAGCCGGGGCCCGCGATGGAACCGACGGTACTGGCTGGCCAGCAAGTGCTGGTGTCATCGTGGCCGTACTGGACGCAGCGGCCCCGCGTGGGCGATATCATCGCGTTCGCCTATCCTGCCGATCCCTCGATCGCCGACGTCAAACGCATCGTGGCCAGCGGTGGATCGACGGTGGAGATCCGGGATGGAATACTCCTCGTCGACGGCAAAAAGCAGGAACAACCGTATCTGAACGCCTCAGACTGGCGAACCCGCCGCGACCTGCACGTCGAATCGGTACCGGCGAACAGTTACTTCGTGATGGGCGACAACCGCGCCGTGAGCGAAGACAGTCGCGATTACGGCTGCATCGCGCGGGATCGCGTTATCGGAAAAAAATGGTTCTAGACGCGCATTGCAATCGCGGCTGATCATCAGCTGTGCGGGGGGCGGGTCGCGGGCCGTACGCGCCTGCAGATAATCCTTCAGGCTGTTGGATAGCGACACAAAGTCCGCCGGGATCATCAGCACCGTGGTGCTGTTGTTCTCGGCGCCCGCTTCAGAAACCATCTGCATCCGGCGCAGTTCCAACGCGACCGGATTGGCGGCGATTTGTGCCGCGGCTGCCGAGAGCTTTACCAAGGCTTCCAACTCCGCGTCGGCCTTGATGATGCGCGCACGTTTCTCGCGAATGCCTCAGCCTGCATCGCCATGACCTGTTGCATGGCGCCGCAGTACCTCATCCAGATCGTGCTGGCCAATGATGTTGCGCGGCCGCAAGTCTACGCGGATCGGAGCTGTTTACTGTGGCGCAGGCTGGGCCGTGTCAGTTAACAATTGGGGTGCCGGTGTTGTGCGTTGCGGCGTAATTTCCCGGGGTCCAGTGTGAACTGGCGCACGTCCGTGACCATTATCGGGGCAGTCCGCGTGGGCAACCGTGCTGACCGTGAACACAGGCGCAGTTTTACAGTGGCCAATTCTGGGAGAAAGGATGGCCGATTCCACCGCTCACCGCGAGTGGGCGCCGTTCCGTTCAGCCAGAGTGCATTTCATGATAGCCAGCAACAAGGTAAGTGCGCGCGAGTCCGGAGTTGCCGTCGCGGAACAGCCAAATCCTGGCACGCGGCGCACCGAGGTCGTCATCGTTGGCGCCGGAGATGACATTCTCATTGAAGTCGGTGGGGCGCTCGGCGACCGGTACCGCACCCACAGTGTCGACACGGCCGTTGAGATTGCGAGTCTGTCGGCAAGTTCCTGGATAGGCGTCTATGACGCCAGCAATCAGACCGCAGGCCGCGGCGCCTTCGCGCAGCTCGAATCGCAGTATCACCAACAGCCGTGGATCGTGATCTGTGCGGATGCGGATCGGCCCAACTGGCGCGATGTCCTCTCCCGCGGCGGCGCCTGTGCCGTCATCGCGCGCGGTGAGCTCAGCGTCCCGAGCTTTACGGCCGCACTCGGCCAGGCAACGCAGCGGCTGACGGTTGTTCCGCGCGCGGCTGCGATCCCCGTTCGCACCATGCCCAAAGTCCCGGTGATGTGGATAGCGGGCGCCGCCGTCCTCAGCGTGGCAGCAGGGGCGCTGTGGTGGCGGGGCCACGCGCGCGCGCACGCGCCAGTCGCGGCGCTGCCCAATGACCAAAGACTGCCCGGGCCGGCCGGCAACCCGGCGCTACGCGCTGCGGCTGCGGCACACGCCACCCCGCAGGCGGCGCCCCAGAGCGTCGAGGATCTGCTGTCCCTGGCCCGCATTGCCTTCCGCGACCCCACCGCCCAACTGCCCAAGGCGGACGCCCCGCTGCAGGGAACATCGGCTCTGGAACTGTATGGTGCCGTACTGTTGCAGCAGCCCAAGAATGAAGAGGCCCTCGACGGTGTGCGCCGGCTGCAAGCCGTGGCACGCCTGCGTGTGCAGAACGCACTGGCGGCGGGTGATGCGGACACGGCCGCGCGCCTGCTCGCCATCCTGCAGCACGCCGACTTCGCCCCCGAGGAACTGCGCTCGCTGGAGGCGGCCGTCGCTGCGGCCAGGCCCAAACAGCTCGCCTCGCAGGCCAGAAGCGCCATGGCTGCCGGCAATTTGCCGCTCGCCCGCCAGCTCATGGATCAATTGCTGGCGCTCACTGGTGAACGCGCCCCGATTCCCGAACTTCGCAAGGAGTTCGATGCCCGCAAGCTTGATGTAGAGCTGGCCACGGATGCTGAGCAGGTCCGCGCCGCGCTCGCCGCAGGTGCGTTGCTCGAACCCGAGACCGACAATGCTCGCACCCGCTTCCTGGTCATGCGGGATCTGAACCGCACCAGCCCGCAAACCGTTGCCGTGCAGCACGAGCTGCTGCTTGCGTTGCTGCGCCGGGCGCAGGCGGCCATCGCACGCCAGGATCTGGACGGCGCCCAACAATCCCTGACGGTAGCCCAGGACTTCGGCAGCAAGGCGGAACTTGCCGACACACGCGGCAACCTGGATTCAGCCCTGAGCGCCAAACGCACCGCGGACGCCGCGGCCGCGGCGGCGAAGGCCGCTCGCGCCAACGCGCCGGCCCTGGATGCGAAGGCCGTCGCGGCTGCCGCGAGCATCCTCTCGCCCAAGCCGACGCGCAAACTGCAGGTCGACTTCCCGCCCTCGGCTCTGGCGGAGAACATCCAAGGCTACGCCGTGGTCGAATTCACGCTCAATCCGAACGGCAGCGCTTCGGCAGCCACCGTCGTGGAGTCCGTGCCCCGCGGGTTTTTCGACAACGCGGCACTGACAGCCATCAAGCGCGCCTCCTTTTCGACCCAGGACCTCGCTGATCCGAAGAAGGCACAGCGGGCGCGCTTCAAGATCAACTTCACCCTGGGCGACACCGCAGCGCCAGCGCCGGCTGTGAACAAGACCGCGCAGCCGGCCAGCCCGCCCGCGCCGAGCGGTGCCGCACCGAACCCTCTGCAGGTCCTGTCGCCACGGCCGACTCAGCCCCTGCAGGTGGACTATCCCAAGGTTGCCCTGGCCCTGAACCGTACGGGCTATGTGGTCGTGGAGTTCATGCTCAATCCGGATGGGACGCCTGGCTCACCGACCGTCATCGAGTCGGTGCCGGCGAAGATGTTCGACTATGAAGCCCTCATGGCCGTGAAC
>Ga0182030_10000477_pt1 | contig 75337 bp, 56 predicted proteins | sample 812S3MmetaG_FD_121299 | JGI IMG/M metagenome (GOLD analysis project Ga0182030, IMG submission 121299) | Permafrost microbial communities from Stordalen Mire, Sweden - 812S3M metaG (Illumina Assembly) | ecosystem: Environmental > Terrestrial > Soil > Wetlands > Permafrost | place: Sweden...
ATTCATATTGACTTGCCTTTGGCGGCCCAGGGAAGGCGCAGGGCGACAGCGTGTTCAACATATTGGTGGATTTGCCGGCGGGTCTGCTTTTGAAATTCCCCGGCAGTGCGCAAGCGCGGGGCGCGGCGATACCACTCCACCGTCTGGGCCACTGCTTCGGCAAAATCCCAGACCGGACGCCACTGGAGCAAAGCGCAGGCCTTGTCGGTCGATAGTTGCAGCAAGCCCGCCTCGTGGGGCGCCTCGGGATTGCTCTTGTCCTGCCAGCGCCCCGGCCAATTTCGCAATACCTCCCCGACTAATTCCTCCACGGTGCGATTGGATTCGCGGTCGGGGCCAAAATTGAAGGCGGACGTCAGGGCGGGCACATCCACCCGGCGCAACTTGGGATTGGCCAGTGACGCTGCCAGCCATAAATAGCCGCTCAGCGGTTCCAGCACATGTTGCCAGGGACGTGTGGCCCGCCGATTGCGCACCAGGATGGGCGCTTTCCTTTGCAACGCGGCGATGCAATCCGGAAGAATCCGGTCTTTGGCCCAATCGCCGCCGCCGATGACATTGCCAGCGCGGCAACTGGCCACTTTGACCGGGTGATTGTTGAAAAAGGAGGCGCGGTAGGAAGCGATAATCAGTTCAGCGGCCGCTTTGCTGGCGCTGTAGGGGTCGCGCCCGCCCAAGGGGTCTTCTTCGCGATAGCCATAATGCCACTCGCGATTTTGGTAACACTTGTCGGTGGTGATAATGACCGCAGCGCAGGGGCGCTTGAAATCCTTGAGCGCTTCCAGCAGATGCAGCGTGCCCATGGCGTTGACGGAGAATGTCTCCTGCGGGCGCAAGTAGGATTCCCTGACCAGGGCCTGCGCTGCCAGATGAAAAACAAAATCCGGCTGGCATTCCTGGACCGCGCGGGCGAGAACAGCCGGATCCTGAATATCTCCGATGATGTGGCGGAGCCGACTCGCAAGGGCGAGTTGGGTAAACAGCGAGGGAGTGGTGTTGGGTGGCAAGCTAAGGCCGGTGATTTCCGCGCCCAAGTCAAGCAGCCACTGGCAAAGCCAGGCCCCCTTGAAGCCGGTGTGCCCGGTGACCAGCACTCGCCGGCCGGCAAAAGCGGTGCCAAAAGGTGTCATGACTTCCAGGTTTTCCACGGTGCTTTGCCCTCGGCCCATAATCGGTTGAGCAAGGTGTATTCGGAGAAGGTGTCCATGGGCTGCCAAAAACCGTCGTGGGGGAAAGCCATTAACTGGCCCTCGTGCGCGATAGTTCGCACCGGCTTTTGCTCGAACATGACGTTGTCGGCATCCTCCTCGAGGTTGTCAAAAACGGAACGGGAAGCAACAAAAAAACCGCCGTTGATACGGCCTTCGGCGGCTTGGGGTTTTTCGTTGAATTCGAGGACGCGTCCGTCCTTGTCGATGCCCAATTCGCCAAAACGACCGGGTGGCCGAACGGCGGCGACCGTCAATTTTTTGCCGTGTTTGCGATGAAACGCCAGGGAAGCGGCAATATCGATATTGCCGACACCGTCGCCGTATGTGAGAAAGAATTCGGGATCATCGCCGATGAACGGTTGAATGCGGCGGATGCGCCCGGCGGTCAGGGTGTCCTCGCCGGTATCGGCCAGCGTCACGGTCCAATCCTCCTCGCCATGATGATTATGGAATTTGAGATCGGGGCGGCGTCCGAGGCGCAAAGTGACGTGGCTGGTCATCCAGAGATAATTGCGGAAGAAATCCTTGATCATCTCGCCCTTGTAGCCGAGGCAAAGGACGAATTCGTTGAAACCGCAGGAGGCATAAATCTTCATGATATGCCACAAAATGGGGCGGTTGCCGATGGGGAGCATCGGTTTGGGGCGATATTCCGTTTCTTCCCGCAAGCGGGTGCCTTTTCCGCCGCAGAGGATGACGACTTTCATAAATGCCGGTTCAGTTAAAGAAAGGTTAAGATAGCAATGGGCGGCGAGGTTGCAAGCCGGATGTTGGGGCTTCTGGTGGGAAATGACTAATGAATGACCCAATGACCAAGCACGAAAAAGGGGACGCGTTTCTGGGAACACAGATCATCGTGGGGTTTCACGTTTTTTTCCTGCTCCTAATCTTAATCTTGATTTCCGTCGTGCGGGCGAGGGGCCTTTCGATTTCTCAATCTGTTGTCGGACGGAGCCTGCATATCAACAAAAAAAGGAAATAATATAGCATCAGGAAACACGCCATATATGAAGGTATGCTCAAATACCAAGGCAATTTGAGCAACAGTCGAAACAACGTCCAGCAACTTCCGTAAGAGATAACGAAAACCACCACCCCCTGCCCATACGGCAGGGCTGATGGCTTGCCACACGAAGGACACCGATACGGCGACCAACCCCTTATCACCCGGAGGAACGAGGGCTTTGAGCCGCAATATGGACACGCATTCATAGTCACTTGCCCGACTTTTATTTTACAACCGCCGTTTGGTTGATTGAAACACAAAAGTCCAGTTTTCTGGCTCGCCCTCAGCCTTGCCCCCAGGGAGCCTGTCTACTCACTCATCTCCCTGCTGGCGCATTGGTTCTTATCTGGAAGTGCCAATATAATCCGACCCTTTCGTTTCCATGGCCAATTTAAGTTTGTTGGTTGCTCCCGATGAAAACGTTGCGCGAATATGGCGATCACGCCAGCCGCCCGGCTCTTGCAAAGGCACTTGATATTTCGGGTGCTCAACGTCTATTGCCCGAGTTTCGGCGGGAATATTATTAATCACGAGCATCCCATTTCGGTCTGTCTTGCCTGAAAATACGGGGTCGGCCAGGTGGGGTATCTCCCGAAACGGTTCTTCGCTGGATTTTTTTATCCAGCCGAACATTCCCCTCATGCGAAAGACGGCGGGATACATTCCCGCGAAGACACCTTCAATGGGTTTGCCGGATTTGGTGGTGGCGGTGAATTCAAGCGTGGCGGTCGGCTCGGTTTTAACTTCGATTTTGGTCACGGGCGCGACAAGCGAGTAGGGCTGCGGAATGGTCATAACCGCGCCTTTCTGCAAGGTTCCATTGACCCGATTCTGGGGTTTCCCGTCGCTCTTTGAGACAAATCCATCGCCGAGCACCACGACGTCCACTTCACCGGGCGGAATGGTATCGAAGACAAAAGTCCCATCCTCGTTGATCGGACGATAGCTATGCCAAAAATAGCGGCCGCCGTATTGCTTATCGTTCTCATAAAAATCTTCGATCACCGTCAGCGCCGGATATTCCTTGGGCCGGACATCAATCATGACCCGCCCGTTTTTTATGGGTCGAGGCACGTTATCGTCGAGTCGTCCTTCCAGGCGAATACCGGATTTCATTTCCAACTTGAACTGACACGGCTTGGTTTTTTCGGCGACAAAAGCCCGCGTGTCACTATAGACAATTTCCCCCGATGGCAATTTCCCCATCAGTTGAAGCAAATGCCCGCCGGGTGAGAGCTTATGAAAGGCCATGCCGCTGTTGCCGGTTTTCTGCCAGTCTTCCTGACGAATTGATTCCTGGCTGAGATTGGGAACCAAATCGGTGACAGGCTGATGATCCGCGCCGAAATAAGCCGACACCTCCAGTGGAATGCCGCGGGTGAGTCGCACTGGCTCATTTGGATCTTCCACGTAAAAAGTCTGAACATAGGTGGAGCTATATTCCGGATGATCCACTGATAGGATCAGCGCGCCTGTGACCTCTTTCTCCTCGGGAATGCCGACCACAGGATACTTCAGATAAGCTTTCCCATCAGGGTCGGTGGTCGCTTTTTCTGCCGGACCGAACAGTTTCGAGTTCCAACCATAAGCGTCGGCGCCGTGAATTCCTTTGACTCGGAAACCAGTCGGCTTGACGCTGGCCCCTTCAATTGGCTTGCCGTCTTCGTCCTGCACTACGACCAAAACTTTCTTAAATTTAACCTTAGTCATATTTTTTGCCTCGGGCAGATTGTTTTTAGAAAAGTCGCACCCAGTGGCCAGAAGAAACAAGACGGCCACCAGCCCAATTCCCGCCGCGGATTGTCGCCACGTCCAACCGCCCGCCTTCCCTCGCTGGAGGTGATTTAGCCGTTGCGCAATTTGCGAAGTGCCGTTCAGGGCAAGCTGGGTTTCCACTTCCGGCTGGGCCAGGACACGCAAAGCAAGCCGGGCCAGCAATTGCGGATAAAAATCCCAATTGGGCAACCGGCCGGAAGCGATCCGGTCGGCTTCTTCTTCGCAGGCGAGGTTATGAACGGAGGGGATTTTCCAGACGAGCGGATGAAACCAAAACAGGGCCTGCATCCATCGCCACGCCACGCACCAAAATAAATCGTTCCGGCGGAAATGGGCGATTTCATGGGCCAGCAAGGCGGCGAGTTCGTCCAAGGGAAGGTCCTGAACCAATTTTTGCGGCAGCATAATTATCGGTTGCAACAGGCCACAGGCAAAAGGCGAAGCTACGGAATCGGAAATGCGAAGGACTATCGTTCGTTGCACCCGAAGTTTCGCCTGAATCTCCCTCGCCAGCTCTTGAAGAGTGGGGCTGGCGAGACGGGAATCTTTTCTCAGATGATTTAGCTGAACTTGGATCCGGACCAAGCGGAAACAGGCCAGCGCATCGCCAATCCCCAGAATTATTAAAACCAAGGTTTGCCAGGGAACTGTTTTAGAAGTGGTTGGGGATGGAGGAGCATTCAAACGGTTCGCGATCCTATTTGCTTCTGCCGGCTTTGTTGGCGGTTGAAGGGGCGATTTATTGTTTGGGAGAGGATTGGCGGCTTGCACGGCTGGAAGAACTTCAGACGCTTCTGCCGGAGAGGCCAGTTTCCCATAAACCGGAATGCGGAGAAACGGAACCGAAGCGAACTGCATCAGCGGCACAACGAGAGTGAAACAAAGGATGCTGCGCCAAAGAATCACCCGCCACCCGGAATGTCCTTTGCGGAGCAACCCGTGGACCATCCAAGCCAGTGCCAACAAAAACGTCCATTTGAGCAGAATCTCCAACGCTGCTGAAAATAAAGGACTCATTTTGATTTCCTTTTCAAAGGCCTCGTTCCCGCGGCAGTCTGGCGGAGGAGCAGCAAGTCAGCCGGTTTTATGTCGGACGTCTCCACCAGTTGGGCGACGAGTTCCCGATTGGAGCCCCCGGCAAAAATATGAGCCAGATGTCCCAGCAAATTCCGCAGCAGAGTGGCTTTGGGGACTTGGGCGGCGTAGAAGAAGGCCTTCCCCTGCAACTTGCGGGACACATGCTTCTTGTCGACCAGATTCACCAGCACCGAGCGCAAGGTCGCATTTTCAATCGGCCAGGAGAAATGGGATTGAATTTCGGCCGGTTTCAATGCGCCTTTTTCCCAAAGGATGCGCAAGGCTTCCAGCTCGTTTTGATTCAAGGAAACCGTTACCATGTGTGAAATAATCACACATACTCACCGGATCCGTCAAGGACAATGTGTGATAATTTCACAGATTGCTATCATAATGAGTTAAAAAGTAGGAGACGACGTGAGGAGTCTCAAATTTTCTCGGAGGCAAAAACACACATCAGAGACTCCTTAGGTCGTCTCCTACGGATTGAGTCCTATTATGCCTTAATACACTCCCTCGACGATGGTCTTTTCCATCGCGCCGAAAGGGCGGACTTCGGCGACGCCGTCCCAGGCGTAGGGAGGACGGGATTCGCGGCGGATGGCTTCGTCCCGCTCCAGAAAACGGGGCATGAAAAATTCGCGGGTCAGGGTGGTCAACTCGACCCGGCCCCATTGGCCATAGTCAACAACCTGATCGGTTTTATTGGGATTGACCACGCGCAATACCGCGCGCGGCTGGGGCGCGAAATAGGTCACTGAAAATTGATCTTCGGGCCGCAACGGCACGCTCGCGGCCAGGCCCATCAAGGTGTTGCCGTAGGTGGGATAAAAGCCGATGCGGTTTTCCAAAACTTCTTCGACGATGTAACGGACATATTGCGGAGCCATGGTGGTGCCGCCGCAAAAAACACCCCGGATGCCCGCGTCCCAAAGCTGGATTTTTTCGCCGATGGCTTCGAGCAATTTGGGCGTGGTGAAGAGCCCGGCCACCTTGCGGTTTTTCAGAATCGTCACGGCCTGGTCCACCACATGATCCATGTAAGCGCGGGCCACGTCGTATTTTTTTTCGGCGAGGACTTTTTTGACCCAGCGCGGGTCGAGGTCGATAAAATAACACGAACTGCCGCGAAGATTGGCCAGGTGTTCGATGGCCAGACGCAGACGGCGCGGGCCGGTGGGACCGGCCATCAGCCAGGCAGCGCCGCGAGGGAAATGGGCGTCGGAAAGCTTTTCGGAGAATTCCGCATAATCCACCTTGTAGTCGTCCCAGCCGATGCGTTGCTTGGGCATGCCAGTCGTCCCGCCGGTTTCGAAAATGTTGAAGGGGCGGCCCTGGAACTGTTTGGGCACCCAGACTTCGGGCTGCAAATCGCGCAACCATTCATCCTGAAAATGCGGGAAGCGTTGCAGGCAGCCGAAGCATTTGACGTCGGTGGCCGGGTTCCAGCCGGCTTTTTTGGCCCAATCGAGCCAGAAGGAGCAGCCGGTTTCGGGTGAAAAATGCCAGCGCACGATTTCGCGGACGTGGGCGTCCAGCGCGGCTTCGGCGGTTTTTGTAGAATCATTTGAGTTCATTTGTTTGGCGGTGGGAGAGCGGCGGAGGGCCGCCGCACTACGGGACGCTCCGCGTTAAGCGGCGAATCACGAAGACGACGGCACTCTGCCGCTCTTTTCACAAAATTATTCATGGGCGATAGTCGAGTCGAAGTATTTGGAGACGGTGGCGCGGCTGGGCGGCGGTGTGGCGAGCGAAAAGAGGATGACGCAGAGGATCGAGCCCAGCACCATCGGAAAGACGGTCATGTAACCATTGAGGAAACGGACGTCGCCGTTGGGTGCGCGAGAGAGTATTTTGATCGCGTCAGCGCCCCCGCCGATTTTCCAGATGATGTCTTCCTTCGGCTTGGCGGCGATTGGAGCAGCGGAGGGCGGCTTGGCCACGGGAGCGTTCGTCGTGGCGAGACTTGTGGCTGTGCCGCTGAGGGCGGCGGCGGCGAGATTATTCGTGGATGCCTTCGCGACGGCCAACGGCGGCGGAGCAGGTTTTCCCTGAAGAAAACCCGTGGCTATAAGGCTGAACGCAACAAAAATTGTCGCGGCCAGCGCGCCCCATTTGGTGCTGCGTTTCCAGTAAAGCGCCGCCACCATGACCGGGGCCATCGCGGCAAAACCGGAAAAGGCGTATCGCACGGCGATTTCGAATATGCCCTGCTTGTCCTTCAGAGCCAGGGCGACCAAATACGCGATGATCGTAACGACGACGATAAAGCCGCGCGCGAAATGAACCGACCGCCGTTCGCCGAACTTCTCGTGCCCGCCATAATGGACGAAAATGTCCTTGGTAAACATGGTGCTCAAGGCCAGGACTTGATGCGCGTCCGAACCCATTACCGCCGAAATGATTCCTGCGCCCAAAATACCGGCCAGCCAGACAGGCGCATATGCATCGAGCAACCGCAGCAGAACGCCATCGGGATCGGATATTTTGCCGAGCGCGGCCGCGCCGAGAACGCCGAGAAAAACACACGGCAGCCACGTAATCATGATGGCAATGGGATAAGCGATGACGGTGCGTTTAAAGGCCGACATGCGCCGCGCCGAGAAACACATGATGGCCATGTGCGGAAACATGATTGAGGAGAGCGGGATGAGAGTGTAACTCCAAAAAGTCTGCATCGGAATTCTTTCGCGCGTCACCAGGGCGCGAGTTTTTGGATCGTTAGCCAGGCTGCTCATGTATTCGGCAAAGGTTTTGGGCAGGGCATGGCTGATGGCAATCACCGCCACGACACCGAAACAAACGAAGAGGATCGTCTGAAAAATATTCACCCAAACCGTGCCGCGCATTCCCCCGAAAAATACATTCAACGTCACGACCACCGCCACAATCGCGCAGCCTGCGGTATAAGGAATCAGCGGGTGGCCATTTTGCGAGGAGATCTCGGACAACACTGTGCCTCCGCCCATGATGCTGATGATCATGTAGGGCACCAGCATGGCCGCGCTCAGCGCGAATATCACCGTGCCGATGTGATTGCATTCCCAACGATCGCGGAAAAACGAAACCTGGGTTTGGTGACCGAACTTTTTCCCCAGCGCCCACAAACGGGTGCCAATAAAGAAAATCGTCAGCGGAATCACCAGACACGAAGACGAAGCCATCATGCCAAAAATGCCGATGCCCTGCCGGTAGGCCTGGCCCGAGCTGCCCAGAATCGCGAACGCCGTCATGTTCGTGGCAAACAACGATAAAAAGAATACCATCGAACCAATCGAACGGTTGGCGAGGAAAAAGTCCTCGGTGTTGTCCTTGCCCTGGCGGAAGGCGATGCTGCCGATGAAAGCAATGATCGCCAGATAAACAAAAATGACGATGACCGGAATCATTTCGGCGGTTCCGTTTTTTCCGTCTCCAAATGTTCAGGCCACGCGGTCTTGACCAGAATCGCCATCACCACGCCGCAGACGATCGCATAGCCCGCGTGGTAAGCCAGGCCAATGGGCACAAAGCCGAAAATCATCGGGTCGGCTTTACGCCAGTTCCAAAAGTCCTGGTGCGCCACGTAAACCAGAGCCACCAGCAGAAAGAGCAGGGTTTTTTTCATTACTTGTTTCCATCGGGCGTGCCCAATTCGAGTTGAATCCTTGGTTTTTCGTCGCTCGCCATGCGCTTGTGTTCCGAATCGTAAAAGGCAAACAAATGCGTGTTGGAATGAACGTAGAGCACGCCATTGGCCGCAACCGGCGTCGAGTAGATCGGGCCGCCCAGATTCGTGTCGCTTAGAATTTGCTTTTCCTTTTTCGCGGCGAACACCACCAGATCGCCGTCCTCATCGCCGCAATAAACCTTGCCATCAGCCACCAGGGTCGAGCCCCACATGTGCGCCTTCATGTCATGCACCCAATAGACTTTTCCCGACTCGGCATCCAGGCAATGCACGAAACCGGAAAAATCCCCGATAAACAACAACCCGTCCGGCGTGATGGAAACCGTGGAAAGGCTGCGATGAATTTTGTCGTAGCTCCAAATTTTTCCGCTTTTGGTGATGTCGCCGGTTTTGGTGGCGTCAATACAATTGAGGATGCCGACGCCCTCGCCGTGTTCGGGGTCCTGGCCGACGGCCACATAGACGCGATTTTTCCAAAAAACGGGCGTGGCGTTGATTTCGCTGGGGCCATCGGGCGCGGGATATTTGTGCATGGAATCGGTGGCCCGGCGTTCAAGCGGGTTGCAATCGAACCACCACACTTTTTTCAGATAGGGCGTGTCCTTGTCCTCGGTTCGGTTGATGGCCGGTCCCGGCACGACCGGGACGATGGGCGAGCCGTCGCCCTTTTGCGGTTCGGCGGCAAAGGCGTAGCACACTCCGTCGCCGCCGCCGAAAAATATGAGCTTGCGCCCATTGACGTCTCCGGTGGAAGGGGAACTCCACTCGCCGTGAAAGATGCGCGGGCCGATGCCGGCGTTGTCCTCGCCCAGAAGTTTGCCGGTGTGCTTGTCCAGCGCGATCAGGCTGGGGGAATTGGGGGAGGGAATGTTGACGTGCGTCCAGTCCTGGCCGTTGGAGGTGCAGGCATAAATCACGTCGCCCACGATGAGCAGCGAACAATTGGAGGCGTTGTGCGGAAAAACGCCCAGTTCATCCATCATGTCGTAAATCCAAATGATGTCGGCATCGTGCGGGCCGATTTTGGCCGGTGGATTGCCGGGGCCGGCGACGTATTGGGCTTCGTTGGTAAAAGGCCCTTCGTTACCGTGAGCCATGCCTTCGGTGCTCAAACACATGACTTCGCAGCGGCTGGTCACGATATAAACGCGGTTGCCCTCGACGTTGGGAGAGGAAAGCAGGCCGAGATTTTCCCAATCGTTGACCTTGCCCGAGGCGAGTTTCGGAACGACGAGTTGCCAGAGAAAAGCACCGGTCTTTTCATCGAAGCACATCAGGATGCTGCGATCCCCCTGGTGTTGCGGATCGCGCGGATTTTCGTTATTGGTGCCAATAAAAATTTTGCCGCCCGCGACGACGACGTTGCCATAACTTTGCGAGCCGACTTTGACCGCCCATTTGGCATTGGGAACATTTTTCAGGTCCACGTCGTCCGTGCCCGGCTTGAGATCGATATGGCCATTGCGAGCAGCAGTGAAATGATCGGGCAGATCGACTTCTGTCGAATACATATTGCGGCCGGGATCAGGCCCGCCCCACCGCGGCCAATCCGCCGCGGGGGCGACCAGGCCGCAGGCGACAAGAGCGGCAGTGACAGTGGAAAGATATAAACGGTTCGATTTCATAACTTATTTCAATTCGCCGTCACCGCGACGTTGTCAATATAGACCCGCATGTTTTGAGGGGAGAACGCGAAAAGTCCCGGGCAGCCGGTGGAGTTGGCGTGCGGGACCGGGGCTTCGTTGACCCAGGCGCTGGGTTCGGCTTCGCCGCGTTTCCAGGCCTTGCCGCGCACCACGCCGGAGCCGTCGGTGCCGAGGTCCACCCGGGCTTTCAAGTGATACCAGGCATTTGCCTCCCAATGAAAAGGCACACGCACATCAAACAACTGCTCGTTGGACGTAATTTCCAGGACTTGTTCGTTGCCCTTGAGCGAAATGCGGTAGCGCTGGTTAATCACGCCGACGGTGGACATTTTGCGCTTGTTGCCGTCGCTCATCACGTCGGCCTCGATGGTGTAATTTTTCAAATCGGGCGAGCCCATGAAAACGGTGGCGCGCTGGAAGAATGGATTATCGATTGTCTTGACGAGGCATTTGGTGCCGTCCTTTTCCCGAACGTCGAATTTGAAACGCGCGCCAATCCACGGCAAGGGCGGATAGGCGAATGGGGAGGGAGGCTCGACGGAATTGCTGGTCGTTTCAGTCAAGTGGAAACTTTCGAAGTCTTGCCGGATGGGGAGCCCGGGGAGAATGCGCCCGCGAATGTAGCCCTTCAAATCATCGACGCTGGCCTGGAACGCGCCGGCGGAAAGGACCTTGTCCGGCGCCGCCACCAATTGGCCCTGATCGTTAAATGTGGCTTCCAGGGCCGCTCTGACCTTGGCTGTTGGAGGAATGTGGGAAACCCAATGAATGGATTTTGGATCGTCGATTTCTTTGACTGTCAAACCATTGCCGTCCAACACCCGCGCATGGAAGGAAACCGTGTCGCCGGGTTGCAAAAGAAGTTCGGAGGGTCTGACCTGCAACTCATGGGCCGGCCCCGGTGCCGTTCTCTCCTCCATCGCGCTGCCGTTGAAATTCCATTGATACGTCATGGGCGCCGTGCCGGTCGCGGCGAAGGTAAAGGTCGCATTGGCCGCGCCATCCGCGCCTTGAGGCGCCGATGCACCGTTGCCGAAGCAATAGAGTTTTTGGGTCGTCTGCATGTAGATGCGGCCGTCGTAAGCGGTGGGAGTTCCGTAACACCGGCCATCCAGCACGATATGCGAAAGAATTGTGCCCTGGTCGTCTCCGGGCTTAATAACGTAAAGCGCACCGTGGCCACCGGCGGCACTCTCTTCCCCCACTGCGGCGGACAGGCCGGGATCATTCAAGATCGGCGCATAGATTTTTCCATCGGCATAAAGCGGGGAAGAATTGCGCTGCTCGATGCCAAGCTTCACCTTCCAGAGCACGTTTCCTTTCACAGCATCCACCGCTACGAGGTATCCGGTTTCGCTTGTAACATAAACACGGTCGCCAACTAAAATGGGAGAACTGGTCGAAGTGCGGATTTCGTTGTTCCACAATTCGACCTCGGCGCGGCTCACGATGACAGGCAAAGCGGAATTGGTCGGGGTAACGTGGGGAATTTTTATGCCGATCATCTGCCCCGGTTCGTAAGGCGTCCCGTAAATGGCGATGATTTCATCGTTGCTGTGCAACAAGAGCGACGAATTAATGCCCGCCTTGAAAATGGGAATTTGGAAAATGGGATTGCCATTCAGAATGTTGACGCAGATCACGGAACCGTCACCGGTTGCGGCATAAAAAACCGTTTTGCCATCCAACTTTGCCACGACGGGGTGCGAATAGGAATTGTCCTTGGGGCGGCCGCCCGGAGTCGAGGCCCAGACCGCTTCGCCGGTCTTTTTATCGAAGGCGTAAAAGCGGTCCGCCGCGGGGCCTTGTCCGCCCCAATTGGCCGTGATGCCACGGGTGATGACCAGGTCTGCATAAACCACCGGAGAGGCGGTGCGGCCATTGGGAAAAGTGAGGCGGCCGTATTCCTCCATCAAGGAATGTTCCCACAGCGGCTTGCCGTCGGCGGTAAAGCCCGTAAAAATTCCCTGCGTGTCCTGGATATAAACATTGCCCGTCTCGGGGTCCAGCGTCGGGCTGGAAGTGGCATAGCGCAGGTAGATTGTGTCGCTCAGAAAATCGAGGTAAAGCTTCTCCCACAATTTTTTCCCGGTCGCGGCATCGAAGCACGCCACACCCTCCGACAAATCCGGCCCTTCGCCCATGTAACCCATGATGTAAATTTTTCCGTTGGCCGCGACCGCAGTGGACATGCCGGGAAAGTTTGCCGTCCAAAGGGGCTTGGAGGCGTCGAGAGTGTCAGGCAGATTTTTTTCCGCCGAAGTGCCGTTTTGATTCGGTCCGCGCCAATTCAGCCAGCCAGCGGCGGAGGACGAAGCGGCCCTGGTATTGGAGAGGAAAAGACCGAGAAGGCTTATAACAACCGGTATTTTCAAATTCATAATTCAACGAAAATCACACCTCGCCCGGAGGGTTTATTGTCTTATTCAGCACACGCATATTATTGTCCATGTTGGCCCGACATGCAAACGGCAACAGCATCTGAGAGGTTCCGGCTCTTTAATCCGAATGAAAAACGAGCGTCCGCTTCTCCGCTAGCCTGTAGCCTTCCAATGTCCAAGCGCAGCCGCGAGGCTGCCCACGCCCCAGACAACCCCGGCTTCGCGCGGCGGCCACCCCCACCCTTGGGGGAAAAGGGCGTTACAGGTGTTACATTGTTGGTAATTAGGCACTTAGGGTGTTACAAAGGGTGTTACATACCCGTTACAGGGGCGTTACATTTTGTCTTTTGGGCCTTCCACGCCGATTTGAATCAGTTTTTAATTTCGCCGCAAAGGGTCCCTCAGAATTAAGTATGTTGAATAATGACGGCGGGCGTTGAGAGATCAAATTCAGGCTTTTGATTTTCATCATGCCTCAGTCACATGGACAAATGCTGTCCATGTGAAGGATAGCAGCCGAGAATTCATGATGGAATGAAGGGAGGGAGATTATGATTATGATTAAGAGGGGAAACGCTAGAGGGATGCCGCCCAATCACTGCGCTTGAGGGAAGATTTGATAGAGTATCAGATACACCACCACGCCGGTCACCGAAACGTACATCCACAGCGGCCAGGTCCAGCGGGCTATTTTTTTGTGCAGGTCAAAGCGCTGCTTCAAGGCGCGACTCAAGGTCATCAATACCAGCGGCACAATCACCACCGCCAGCACGGTGTGGGTCAGCAGGATGCCCAGGTAAATCGGACGGAACCAGGCGGGGTTCTCGAAGCGCGTGACATGGCGCACCAAAATGTGGTAGGTCAGATAACAAATCAGAAAAACAACCGAGGTCGCAAACGCGCTGATCATGCAATTGCGATGGGCGGGCACGTTCTTCTTCTTGATGAAAACGAAACCGGCCGAAAGGAAGATTGCGCTCAAACCGTTGAGTGTGCCGTTGACGGCGGGTAAATCGTGCAGGGTCATGTTTTAGTTCATTCGCGGGCCAGGGTTTGGGCCGCCGCCAATACTGCCGCGACGGAGCCGGCTGTCTGGCCGTCGTAATAACCCCGAATCCGGCCCATTTTGTCAAGCAATACGAATTTCTCGCTATGGATAAAAAGGTCGTCGGCACTTTCCTGTTCGGACGCGGGCTTGTCCAGCACGGAAAGTTTCAGGCCGTCCACTTCCACGCCGTGCAGCGCCTTTTTGTCCCCGGTCAGGAAAAACCAGCGCTTGTCCCTGGCCCCGAAGCGTTCCGCGTATTTTTTTAAGATCGAGGGCTGATCGAAAGAAGGGTCGGTGGTGAAGGAGACAAGTTCAACGGACTGCGCGACAGGCAAGGCGTCCTGAATCTCTTTCATGTGCGCGGACATCACGAGGCATTGCCCGGGACAACGAGTGAAAATGGCATCCGCAATCCACACGTGCCCCCGAAAATCGTCCAGCGTCATCGTTTGACCGTTTTGGTTGGTCAAGGTGAAATCGGGCAGGGTGGCGTAAATCGGGAGAGGCGGCGCCCGGAATTGTGTCGCGACAGTGATCGCCACGATGCCGAGCATGAGGACGCTCAGCCCAATCCAAACGGCTCCCAGGACTTTTCCTGGCCGCTCATTAGTGAAGGCAGACATCTTAAAAACAACCGCCGCCCGCGCGGCACGCCGTCCTATTCGTAACCCGCGCCAGCCCCCGCGCCCGCGCTGGATTTGCTGGCAACCCACTTTTGGTAATCTTCGGGCGAAACGACTTTCAAAGTGCCTTTCATGGTGTAATGGGCCGCCCCGCAAAGCTGCGCGCAGTTAATCATATAGGTGCCGATTTTGGCGGGCGTAAAATGGGCCGGAATCACCATGCCGGGGATCGCATCCTGGGTCACGCGCATCGGCCGGCACGCAAAACAATGGATCACGTCCAACGAACTAATATAGACAATGACCGGCTTGCCTACCGGGACGACCAGATCTTTGGCCACGATAAAATTCTGCTTATAGTGCGGATCGTTCTTGTCCAGTCCGAACGGATTGTCTCCGGCGACAAACTTCCTGTCCTGAGCGGCAAAGACGCCGTTGGTGTCGGGATACCAGCCGTTCCATTGAAATTGTTGAGCGATGACTTTAATGACGGTGGCATCCTTCTCCTTGGGAAACTGATCGACGGCATGGGCCCAAATCGGAATGGCAAAGCCGACGAGCAATATTCCTTCGATCAAGGCCACAACCCCTTCCAAATAGGTGGAAGCGTGGCTGTTGACGCCCTTGTAATCAGCGACGGGATTACGGCTCTTGTGAAACCGAAACAGCACATAAATAAAATAGCCAATCCAACCGACAAACAGCGCCCCCATCAACCCATGAACATATATAATCAAATGATCCACACGTGCGCCCTGCCCAGAGGCGTCGATTGGCATGTTTTTCACGGGCGAAATGTAGTGGAAAACATACCATGTAGGTAAAAGCAGAAGAACGCCGGACAGGAAAAAAAACTTCCAGTTCCATTTGATCTTGGTTGGCGGTGTGTCTTGCATGGCCTGGATTTACAATCAGGTGGAAGCCGGGGCGGTCGCTTCAGGTTCCGACGCGCTGGCAGCGCGCCGCGACAGGAAAACAAAGAATGACGCCGCCCCAATCAGGACGGTGACAATCACGCCGAGCAAACTAAAAATGCCTGCGTTGACGCTTTTGGCCATGTTCGAATCAGATTTGCCAAAGCAGGCCGCGCAGGCCAGGGCCGCGTTGGGCGAGGCCAGAGTGGCCACGATCACAGTTGATGAGACTAATGTTAATAGGCGTTTCATAAATAGCTGATGTGTTTGAGCTTGCGCAGGATGGACTTGCCGTAGGCAATCAGACCCAAGCCGGCGAGGATGGACAAAATTCCGACAATCAATTCCGCCGCCTGACGGGTCGCGGCGAAATCGTGCAACAGCCAGGCGCCAAAGAAAAAGGCGAGGAGGATCGACGCCACAATAAAAACGATATGAAAGGCCTTGAGCGACATATTATCGAATTTGAATGATGCTGTCATGTCCCATCGACCACAGAGTAAGAATCATCAGAGCGGCAAAAAAGAAAACGGTAAAGGCGAGGACGGAGTAGATCATTTTCTTTTCGGAAATCAGGTGCATGAAAAAGCCGGCGACCAGAAAGCCCTTGGTCGAGGCAATGAGGAGGGCAAGGGCGATATTCATGGCGCGGCTGTCAAAATGAATCAAGGAAGCCCAAACCGTCAGCACCGTCCCGCACATCAGCGCCACGCCGACGATGAGGTAAGTGCGGACATGCTTGCGCACCTCTTCCATGGAGTGCTCGTCCACTGAGGCCGACGTAACGGAAGTTAAATTTGTGTCGCTCATGAGTTTTACAATAGATAAAGAACCGGGAACAGGAATATCCAAACCAGATCGACAAAGTGCCAGAACAAGCCTGAAACCTCGACCCGGTTGGTGTAACGTTCGGGGTCCTGCTCCCACACTTTGGCCAGCGGACCCCAAATCGCAAAAATGACAATGGCCCCGCCAATGACGTGCAGCGCGTGCAATCCTGTCAAGGTGAAATAAATCGCGGTGTAGGTGTTGTGCCACGGCCCGTAGTTTTCCATCGAAGCGATTTGGTCCCTCGGTATTTCGATTCTCGGCTCGGCCTCATGATGCACTTCGCCTTCCATCAACTCGGCGTGGCTGGCGACATACCGGCCCTCCAGCACGAGCACTTTGTCGGTCGATTCCGGCTGCTTGTGGCCGTCGGCAATGCGTCCGTCCTTGAGATGCACCTCGTAGTGCATGAATTTATCGCGGTATTCGAAAGACTTGATGCACAGAAAAACGAGCGCGCAGAGGATGGTGATGCCTTGATACAATTTGTAACGCTTGAACTGGTTCATTTTCAGCGCGGCCCAGCCCAACACCACCGTCACGCTGGAGAGGATCAGGACGAAGGTATTGGTCATGCCCAGCCAGATGTTCAGCCAATGATGCGGCCAGGTGCCTTCCTCGGCGTTGACACGCAGGAGGATGTAGGACGAAAACAGCGCGCCGAAGAGCATCACTTCCGAGGCCAGGAACAGCCAGATGCCCAGCTTGGCGTTATACAGACCGGTGTCCGGCCGGGGTTTAACTGCGTACGGGATTTCCATGTGTTAAAGGTTCGGGTTGACTCGGTTCGTTTTGCGGGATGAAATCGCGCCGCGGATTGGGCACGCTGTATTCGTAAGGGCCGCGGAACACTTCCACCGGCTTGTCAAAATTGCCGTGCGGCGGCGGCGTGGGCGTTTGCCAGTCGAGTGTGGTAGCCTCCCACGGGTTATCCGAGCCGGTTTTGCGGCCATGCTTGATGCTGTAAAAGAAATTGATGATGAACGGAATTTGCGCCAGTCCCAGCGCCCAGGCGGCGTGCGAAATCGGCACGTTCAAACCCACAATATACTTGCTCAAGCCGACGACTCCCCCGCTTTCCGCATAGGTGGCCGCGCCGTCATACATGCGCCGCGACATTCCTTCCAACCCTTGCACGAACATCGGCATGAAAAGCAGGTTCATGAAAAGGAACGACAGCCCGAAATGCACCTTGCCCCAAAATTCGTTCATAAACCGCCCCGTCATCTTCGGATACCAGAAATAAATGCCCGCGAACAACGCGAAGATCGTTCCCGGCGCAACGATGTAATGGAAATGGGCGATCACATAATAGGTGTCGTGCAGTTGGATGTCGCTGGCATTGAAGCCCAGCGGCAATCCGGTCAAACCGCCGATGCCAAACATCGGCAGAAAACCCAGGGCGAACAGCATCGGCGTGTTAATGCGGATTGACGCTCCCCATAACGAGATGAAAAGCGCGGTCAGAATAATGACCGACGGAATCGAAATCATCATGGTGGTCGTTTGGAAGAACGTGGCAATGCGCGTGCCCATGCCCGTCAAATACATGTGATGCGCCCAAACGATGAAAGACAGAAACCCGATGACCATCACCGAATACACCATCGAGCGATAGCCCCAGATCGGCTTGCGCGTGTTGTTGGCAATAATTTCCGTGACGATGCCCATCGCCGGCAAGATCAGCACATAAACCTCCGGATGGCCCAAAAACCAGAAGAGATGCTGCCAGAGCAAAGGACTGCCTCCTCCGCTGATATGCAGCGGTTGCCCGGAAACCATCAGGCCCGTCGGCAGGAAAAAGCTGGTGTGCAGCAGATTGTCCATCAACTGCAGCACGCTGGCTGCTTCCAGGGGAGGAAAAGCCAGCAGCAGCAGAAATGCCGTGACAAATTGCGCCCAGACAAAGAACGGCATGCGCATCCAATTCAGACCCTTGGCCCGCAGTTGAATAATCGTGGTGATAAAATTCACCGCCCCCAGCAAGGACGAGTTGATCAGGCAGACCATCCCAAATATCCAGAAAGTTTGGCCGTTGGGATGCTGGGCGTCATTGGTCACCGTGGCCAGCGGCGAGTAGGACGTCCATCCCGATTGCGCCGCGCCGCCGGGGATAAAGAAACTGGCGAACATGATCACGCCGCCCAGGAAATAAAATTGGTAACTCGCCATGTTGACCCGGGGAAAAGCCATGTCCGGCGCGCCGATTTGCAGGGGCGTCACGAAATTCCCAAAGGCCCCGAAGGCCAGCGGTACAATGGCCAGAAATACCATGATCGTCCCGTGCATTGCGCCAAAGGAATTATACAAATCCGGCATGATGACCCCAACGTGGCCGGCCGCGTCCTTGCCCACCATTTCCGGACCCAGCAAATGGTAGAGCCATGTTCCCACCACCGGGAGGGCCTTGCCCGGATAGGCCAACTGCCAGCGCATCATCATCATCAGGCAAAAGCCAAAAAACATAAACAGCAGCGCGGTGATGCCGTATTGCAGCCCGATGATTTTGTGGTCCGTCGAAAAAATGTATTTCCGCCAAAAACCCAGCTCCGCATGATGGGATTCATGGGTGTGCGGGTCGTCATGTGGAGTCGGCTGCATAGCTATTTTTTGTTTTGGCAAACACAATACATGGTTAGAATAAATTCCACAATGGGCTTCCTGTCAAATTATATTATTCACCCTTATCCGGCTTTTATTTTGTCCACTACCATTAGTCCAAATAATATTGGTAAGTAGAGAATCGAAGCATAAAAAAGCGCCCGCGCCCGCGCCATGCTCCGTTCCCGGGCAAATTGAAAGGCGAACCCGATAAACGCCGCCCCCAGCAGCAACGCCCCGGCCAGATAGACCGGCCCCACCAGCTTGTACAAAAACGGGGCCAGGCTCACCGGCAGCAGTCCGAGGGTGTGGCAGAAGGCCTGCCGTCCCGTCCGTTCCCCGCCGGCATCGACCACCGGCAGCATGACGAATCCGGCCCGGGCGTATTCGTCCCGATACATCCATGCGATGGCCAGAAAATGGGGCAATTGCCAGAAGCAGATAATGGCAAACAGCGACCACCCTTCCGCCGAGATTTCACCCCGGGCGGCCGCCCAACCCATCAGTGGCGGCAGCGCGCCAGGGATGGCGCCAATGGCCGTGTTCAGCGTTGTCACCCTCTTGAGCGGCGTGTAAATAAAGACGTAGCTGCCCAGGGTGGCGGCTCCCAGCAGCGCGGTGACAAGATTCACCCCCAGCGCCAGCCAGATCAACCCGGCCCCTGCGCAAACACTGCCGATAATCAGCACCGCTTCAGGGGTCAACCGCCCCGAAGGCAGCGGGCGGTTCCGGGTTCGGCGCATTTTGGCATCATAATCGCGCTCCAGAAGTTGATTCAGCGCTGACGCTCCACTGGCCAGCAGAGCCGTGCCGATCAGGCTGCTGAACATCAGTCCATAGGAAATCGGCCCGCGTGATCCGAGGTAAAAACCCACCAGCGTCGTCAATAATACCAACGTGGTCAGCCTGGTTTTGAACAATTCGCTCAAGACAACCGCCATCGATTTTTCCGCCGCCGGCGCGAGCGGAACCGCCTGCGGCACATTCAAGGTTTGGACGTTGGCTTTCATAAATGGTTTTGAGTCATCCCGACTGAGGCCGCGTTTTGGCCATTCTTCCTTCGCTTTGCGTGAGCGACGCGCCTGGCAACCCGTTAAAAAGGTAGGAGACGACGTAAGGAGTCTCTAATTCGGGCCGTGTTTCCGAGGAAATTTGAGACTCCTTAAGTCGTTTGCTACGGGAAGAAGTCGTGTTGGAACGGCCTGCCAGCATTCGGAATGAAATCAGCGTGGTCAAACCGCCCGTGACCAGGCACAACGCCCCGCAAGCCACATGCGCCGTGGCTACATCAGCCGATTTACCCGTCCAGATCGTGGCCGCGCCCAGCAGGGCCTGCGTCACGACAAATCCAAGCCAGATTAAGGCCAGTCGGGCCACAGGATGACGGCTCCCCAGAGACTGGCGCGTGCGCCAAGCCCCCAAACTTACTGCAATCAGTATGGCCAAAGCCATTAACCGATGCGCCATTTGCAACTCGATTTGAAAGGCGGTGATGGGATTGTCGCCGGCGGTTTCGATCCGGTTTTGATTATAGCTCAAAATCGCCGAGGGGTTGGTATCGGGCCACAACTTGCCGTAAGCGGACGGAAAATCCGGGATGGCCAATCCGGCATGTTGATGGCGCATGGTTGCGCCGAGCACAAGCTGTCCCAGGACCAGCATGGCGGCGACCAGAAAGAAAAATCGCAGGCGCGCCGTGTCCGGTTCGGTTTGCACGGCCAGTCTCCGCCAAAATTTAGTTTGACTCAGCGCAATAAAGCAAATCAGCAGCAGAAACAACTGCGCCAGAGTGGCGTGAAAGATGCCGATGCGGGCGTCCAATTGCGTCACGCGCAAGCCGCCCAAAACCCCCTGCACCACCACCGCGGCAAAAGCGCATATACCCAGCACCCGAAGCCAGCGCGGCGACGGCGCGCATTTTGGCCAGATGAAACTCGCCCCCGCCGCGCAAAAGCCCAGCAGTGACAGAGAAAGGTTCTCCCTGTCATGCGCGGGGAATTTCAGGCAGAAGCCCAGGCCGGCCAGTACAAATACAATCCCGCCCCAGCGCAGCACGGGACGCGAGGCGCGCCCATACAGCCAAAGGGCCAGCAGCATGGTAAGAAAACCAACCGCCGAGGCGATCAGCCGGTGGCTGTGCTCGAAGAGGATTCCGCCAATCCACTTGGCCGGGGGGAAAAAGAACATGTTGTAGCCGTAGGTGTTGGGCCAATCCGGCACCGACAACCCCGCTTCATGGCTCGTGACCAATCCGCCCATCCAAACAAGTACAAAAGTCATGCACGCAGTAAAGACCGCGTAACGCTTCAAACCAACATTTTCAACTGACGTCGAATTCACGACAGAAAACAGCAACGACAGACAAAAACAACGACGGCAAACAACAGACAGAAATAGCAACGACAAACAACAGACACCACATTGCGCCAAAAGTCAAACAACGCCACTTTAACAAGGATGCAGCCCGCCGATACAGCCCCGGCGGAACCAGTCAAAATCGAAAAGACAATCGCTGGCGGGATGGCAGACGCAAATCAGACTTCCACGTCCCAAGTCGAAAGACAGAATCAGGCTCTGCGGAGGCACTGCCGCCGCGTGACCAGGGGACGAACACTTTCTCCTAAAACCTGAATAATTTTGAACCTGCAATCGGACTCAACCTCGTGTATCCTAATTTCTGCAAGCTGGCTGGCGTAATCGATGTACCCTGATGCCGGCTGCGGGCATGGACCAGAAAGCGTGGACAGTCGCGGAACTTGTTGAACGCTGTGGCGAATATCCGGAATAACTTGAGCGGGTCAAGCGGGCTGTTGAACATCTGCACGACTATTCGGCTGCAAATTGTAAAGGATGCGAAAGGAAACAAATGACGTACGCAGAACTTAATGAAAAATATGCTGCCCTTAATCCTTGGGTTCGCCTCTCCATGTTTTTGATTTCTATTGTTTTTGTAATGTTGGCTTGTCGCTGGATTCATCATCGCTGGATTCGCAGATTGAAGAATCCTAAAGAACCAAATTCAAATTAGGACACGACTCGCGGCAACAGCTCCGGGCGTTGCTTAAGAAAGGATTTTCCTGCTGCAGATTCGTCGCAGTTTTCGTGGGATCCCGGAATAGCGCGAAGCGTTTTGGAGTGCGGCGGCCCTCCGCCGCTGTTGCATCGGCAGCCTCCAGGATTCGAATTCAGACACTCCCCCGCCGCCTGTGTCGCGCGTTGATTTAAGAACGAATTTTAATGTGGGCTCTTTCGCCGCGCTTATTTCGCCGCCGGCACTTCAACCGTGAAATCCGCGGTGACAGGCCCGCTCCCCACGGTGATTTGCTTGGAGATGCCCGGCTTGGGGGTCGCTTTCAGATGGTAGGCGGTCAAGGTGTAGTCGCCTGCGGGCAAATCGGCAATTTTGAACTGGCCATCCTTGTCCGATACGGCAAAGAACGGGTTGTCCTGCACGCCCACGTAGGCGAACATCCAGGCATGGACCTCGCATTTGATTTTGACCAAAACTTCCGGCTTGGTAATGCTCGCCGTCCACTTCGTATCATTGACGTCTCCCTGGTTAGGTTGGGCAAAATTAAATTCTGCGTTGCCATCCACCGTCGGCAGAGCATGGACGTTGTGCATGAGCGGATCGGAATTCTTAAATTTTAACACCTGTCCGACCATTACGCCTACCACGTAAGGATGGTACATGCAGCCTTCCTGGTTTATTTCCACCGCCGCAGTGGGCGGCGTGAATTTCTTCCCTTCCAGCCCTTTGGAAATATAAATAAAGACGTTGGCCAGCCCGTTGTCCTTCCCCACCACATAATGGCGGGTGGTGGTCACCGTCGGATGCAACGCGCTGCACGTCTCATCAAAAGCAATCGGTTTTTCGGGCGGGGGCGTTCCCTTCAAAGTCACTTTGCCAACCACATCGCCGGCAGAGGCGATTTGCCAGGAAGACGTCAACGCAAGAACCGTCAAAAGAAGACATTTTTTCATAGGTATTTTAGCTTCGACATGGGCCGAATGGGCGTAAAATATCCCCCTTTCAAAAAAGAGCGCAAGCACTTTGTGATAATTGTCTTGTCACCCGATAGCTGAGAATCGAACATCCCGCCGACCTTTATGACTCCAGGCGCCCAATTATGATCTGCCCGCAACCCAAGCCCAAATCGGATCAACGCCGGCAAATGGCGGGACTTTGCCTGGCGCTCGCTGTAATCACGCTTGCCGTCTTCGGGAAAACGGCGGATTTCGGGTTTGTTGATTTCGACGACAATAAATATGTGTATGAGAACCCGGTGGTAACGCAGGGCTTGAACCTGAAGGGCCTTGCCTGGATTTTCACGCACGCGGACTGCAAATTGTACCATCCGTTGACCATGCTCTCGCTGATGGCGGATTACCAATTCCACGGCCTGCGCGCCGGCGGGTATCATCTCACCAATGTCATTTTGCACACAGCTTCCGTCATTCTGCTGTTCCTCATTTTGCGCCAGATGACCGGCGCGCCCTGGCGCAGCGCCTTTGTCGCAGCAGTTTTCGCCATTCATCCATTGCGGGTCGAATCGGTGGCATGGGTGGCGGAGCGCAAGGATGTGCTGGGCGGATTTTTCTTCATGCTCACGCTGGCCGCCTACGTTTATTATGTCCGCAAATCCAATTCATTAGCCCGGTATTTGATGGTGGTGGTGGCGTTTGCATTTGCCTTGCTCTCCAAGCCGACGGTGGTGACGCTGCCGTTCGTATTATTGCTTCTGGACTACTGGCCTTTGCGACGTTTTGCAGAGGAAAGTTCGGGGCAAAATCGTAAATATTCACGATTTTTTAGTCGGGTAATTTTGGAGAAAATACCCCTGCTGGCGCTCGCTGCCGCCGCCTGCGTCATTACTGTTTTATCCGCCGGAAAAGCGGTCGCCAGTCTCGCCAATGTCTCAGCGCTTACACGCTTCGGCAATGCCCTGGTTTCGTACATGATATATTTGCGACAGATGATTTGGCCCGAAGGGCTGGCCGTATTTTATCCGCAGCCGGAAAATGGTTATCCCGCATGGGAGACAGCTCTTTCGTTCATTTTGCTGGCGTTGGTTTCTACGGGAGTTTTGTTTTATCGGCAAAAACGCCCGTGGCTCTTGGTGGGATGGTTTTGGTATTTAGGGATGTTGATGCCGATGATTGGCCTTGTGCAAGTTGGCGCCTTTGCGCACGCGGACCGGATGACTTATTTGCCACTGTTGGGCATTTGCCTGGCGCTAACCTGGCTGGTTGCCGAGTGGCGAATCAACCGCGCGGCAATTGGCGTTCTGATGGGCAGTGTGCTCGCGGCATTGATGGTTTGCGCCTGGCAACAAATCGATTATTGGCCCGACAGCGTAACACTGTGGACGCATACGCTTCGATGCACGGCGGACAATTATCTCGCCCGCGGTCATCTCGGCCTGGCTCTCGCCGAAAAGGGAAAATTGGACGAGGCGATCACGCAATATAAGGAAGCGTTGCGCATCAAGCCGGATGAACCCGAATCTTATAACAATCTCGGCAACGCCCTCCTGCAAAAAGGCCGGGCGGATGATGCGATTCACCAATTCCAACAGGCGCTGCGATTCAAGCCCGGCGAAGCTGAAATGCATTACAATCTGGGCAACGCATTTTTGCAAAAAGGCAGCGCTGAAGACGCCATCATTCAGTATGAGGAAACATTGCAAATCAAACCCGACTACGCGGCGGCCCATGTCAATTTGAGCAACGCTCTTTTACAGAAAGGCCGGGTGGATGAAGCCATTAGCCATTATGAACAGGCGCTGCAACTCCAGCCCGGCTTTGCGGTTGCCCACCACAACCTCGGCCTGGCTCTGTGCCGAAAAGGAAGAGCGGACGAAGCGATTGTCCAGTATCAACAAGCGCTGCAAATTAGCCCCAACTATGTGGATGCCCACGTGGACCTCGGCAACGTCCTTCTGCAAAAAGGAAAAGTGGAGGAAGCCATGGCTCAATTCCAACAGGCGCAACAAATCGCTCCCGCAGATCCCTGGCTGCCAAATAATCTGGCGTGGTTTCTGGCGACTGCTCCCCAAGCGTTATTGCGCAACGGCCCCAGGGCGGTGCAACTGGCGCAACGAGCCAATCAACTTACCGGCGGAGCCAACGCAACCATTCTGCGCACGCTGGCCGCGAGTTTTGCGGAAGCAGGACAGTTTTCTGAGGCGGTGGAAACGGCGCAACGCGCTTTGCATCTGGCCGAAGCGCAGTCCAATGCCGGACTGGTCGGAGCGCTCCAATCCGAGCTGAAGCTTTACCAGACAGGCAAATCCTTCCATCTGTCCGGGCCCACCCAATAAACTTCATTCCAAGTCCCCAAAGTATGATCGCCCAACACATTTCGCAAAATTCCTCCACCGGCGCGAGTCGCTGGACAGTCCCCGGGATTTGCGTAGTGCTGGCTGCGATTACCTTTGTCGTTTTTGCACAGACGCTCGGCCACGAATTTGTTGACTACGACGACAATGCTTATGTGTATGACAATCCAGTGGTCGCCAGAGGACTGACTCTCAATGGCCTCGTTTGGGCGTTCCGCGGGGTCCATGCCCACAACTGGCACCCATTGACCTGGCTTTCCCATGAGTTGGACTGCCAGTTATACGGACTGCGCTCCGGCGGACATCACCTCACGAGTATCCTCCTCCACATCGCAACAGTCATCATGCTCTTCCTGGTTTTGCGGCAAATGACTGGCGCTCTTTGGCGCAGCGCTTTTGTCGCAGCAGTCTTCGCCATCCACCCATTGCACGTGGAATCCGTCGCTTGGGTGGCGGAGCGCAAGGATGTCTTGAGCGGACTTTTTTTCATATTGACGATCGCAGCGTATGTCCGCTATGCGCGGCGCCCGGGGTCTTGGCCCGCCTACGGGCTGGTCATGTTACTGTTTACGCTGGGGTTGATGTGCAAACCGATGTTGGTCACGGTGCCTCTCGTGTTGCTGTTGCTGGACTATTGGCCATTGCAAAGGCTGGAACCAGCGCGGCGATTGGTGCTGGAAAAGCTGCCCTTGCTGGCACTCTCTGCCGCCCTGGCCGTCGTCACCCTCGTCGCACAGAAGGGAGCCATTCAGTCAGCGGCGCTATTTCCGCTGCCGAGCCGGGCGGCCAATGCGCTGGTGATTTGCGCAATATATCTTGGCCAGATGTTTTACCCTGCAGGACTGGCAGTGCTTTATCCATATCCGCTTACCGGCCGGCCCGGATGGGAGATGGCCGTGGCCGGGATGCTATGGGCAGGAATTTCCTTGTTTGCTTTTATGCAACGGCGCAAACGGCCCTGGGCGGCGGTGGGGTGGGCCTGGTATTTGGTGATGTTAGTGCCGGTGCTGGGAATTATCCAGGTAGGTCCCCAAGCCCATGCCGATCGATATACTTACCTGCCGCAGATAGGGATTTATCTGGGAGTAACGTGGCTGATTGCCGAGCGGCGGATAAGCCGATGGTGGGTTGCGGTTCTTATGATCAGCGTGGCGGGAGTATTGACAATGTGTGCCCGGAACCAGGCCGCTTATTGGAAAAACAGCGAAACTCTCTGGACCCACACCATCGCCTGCACCACGAGCAACGCCATCGCTCATAACAATCTGGGCAACGCCCTCCTGCAAAAAGGAAGAGTGGACGAGGCCATCACCCATTTTCAAGAAGTGCTGAGAATCAAGCCGGACGACGCCAAGGCGGACTTCAACCTCGGCAACGCCCTGCTGCAAAAGGGAAATGTGGATGAGGCAATCACCCGTTACCAAACCGCCCTCCGCATCGAGCCGGACTTTGCAGGGGCGCATTGCAGTCTGGGCAATGCTTTTCGCCAGCAGGGCAAAATAGACCAGTCGATTACCCAATATCGGGAGGCGTTGCGCATCAATCCGGATTATGCGCAAGGGCATCTCGGCCTGGGCCTCGCACTTGAGCAAGAGGGCAGATTTGACGCAGCCGCCGTTCATTTTCAAAAGACGCTGCAATTTGACCCTGCCAACGAAGACGCCTGCGTGGACCTTGGCGATATTTTTCTGCAAGAAGGCAAAGTGGATGCGGCGATTTCCCATTATAAAAGTGCCCTTCAAATCAAACCCGATTACGCCCTCGCCCATAACAATGTGGCCAACGCTCTTTTGCAAAAGGGCAACATCGACGAGGCGATTTCCTACTTCCAAAAAGCGCTGAACATCGAGCCCGCCAACGCCAGAATACACAGCAACCTTGGCAATGCCTTTCTGCAAAAAGGCAATGCGGCGAACGCGATTGGCCAATTTCGGCAGGCCCTGCAACTCGAACCCGATAACGTGGCCGCCCAGAACAATCTGGCCTGGCTTCTTGCTACCTGTCCGGAGGCGCCCCTGCGCAATGGCAACCAAGCGGTGGAACTCGCGTCCCGGGCCAATCAACTTGCCGGCGGAGCCAACGCAGTCATTCTGCGCACCCTGGCAGCGAGCTATGCAGACGCAGGCCGGTTTTCTGATGCGGTGGAAACGGCGCAACGCGCCTTGCGTCTGGCCGGGGCGCAATCCAAGACCGGACTGGCCGAACAAATTCAAACTGAACTAAAACTCTATCAGGCCGGCAAGCCGTTTCACCTGCCCGCGTCAACGCATTAATATTCTTATGTCATCGCCTGACCTCTGAATCGAAATGATAGCGCCCTGGCCCGACTTCGCGCGGGTTGCCGTCCTCCCCTGGAACAATTACTCTCGCGGTTGTGTTCGGCGGAATGACAATATCCATGACAAGCTTGTTGCCGGTGCGTTTCCAATTGCTGACAATTCGTCCGCAGGGCGAATCATAATGCGCCTTGACCCAAGTCAGGTCCCCCAGGACGGATGGCTGAATGAGTATCTTTTTGAACCCCGGGGCGGCCGGACGGATGCCGCCAAGTGTTTGGTAAAACCATGCGTCCACATTGCCAGCCTGGATTAATAGCGCCTCGCTGTTCATGCCGGGATCGCGGGTGTCAGTGTCCCATCGTTCCCAAATGGTTGTAGCGCCTTTACGCAGCATGTAGCCAAAACTAGGACGCGTCGTTTGTGTGACAATAGTCCATGCCACGTCGGGCCGGCCAATGTCGGTCAGCGTTTGCATCAGCCACTGCATGCCGATGAGGCCAACAGACGAATGGCCGTTATGCTTGACCATAATGTCGTCAATCAAATTGGCAATGACAGCGTTGCGTTGCTCCGCCGGCACCAGCCCAAAGGTCAGCGGCAAAATGGCGGCGCACTGCGTTCCGCCTTTGTAAGCAGAAGTCTTCTGATCGAGAAATTTTTGGTTAAAGGCTGTTTTCAGCTTTTCGGCCATCTCCGCGAACTGGCGTTTGTCCGCCTCCCGTCCCATTCGCCCGGCCCAACGCTCCACAATGCGGCAGTTATTATATTGGTAGGCGGTAGAGATCAAATCGCGTGGAGTTGCGCCGCTCTCGCCGACTTTTCCGTCCATCGTATAGGCGTCGCACCAATCGCCGTAACTCGTGGCTTTCAAGGTGCCGTCCGGCTGTTCATGCCGGCGCATGGCCAATACCCATGTCTTCATCGCGCTATAATTTGTCTCGGCCACGCGGTCATCCGCATAGAATTCCCCCATCCAATCGGGAATAATCGTAAATACGCTCGGCCACTCCACGCCGTCGCCAAAGGTCCAATACATCGAAACATCCGGCAGCGAACCATCCGACCGTTGCGAGCGCCTGACGTCATCCATCCATTTCGTGTAAAACGGCGCGACGTTGAAATTAAATGCCTCGCTTTCCGCGTCCTTGGACGGGTCGCCCGACCACGCTTGCCGCTCGTCGCGGTCGGGATCAAGCGGCGCGCTGCGCAAGAACATCCGCATTCCCCAACGCATGGCAGAATGAATCCGATTGACCAAATCGTTGGAACACTCGAATTCGCCGGCGGGTTCAACCGCGGTGTGAATGACCAACCCCTCGAAATTATGGACGGTCGGCGTGCCGGGAAAACCGGTAACCTGCACCCGCCGGTAGCCTTGTCCTTTGAAGCGCGGACTCCAAATCTCCGTGCCCTGACCCTTGAAGGTATAGACATCGGTGCAACGCGCGGAGCGATTGTCCGCCGTCTTGAGCGTGCCATCGGGCTTGAGGCTGTAGGCGCTGGTCAGGTGCACTTCGGTTCCGCGCGGGGCGGCCGCCGTTAATTGCACAGTGCCGTAAAAATTCCGCCCCATGTCAACAATGAAAGTTCCCGGCGATGGACTTGAAATTGCCACCGGCTGGATCGTTTCCGTCACCCGCATCGGTTCAATCATTTGCGACCACAATGCGCCGGTGGGCGGGGTCGCCCGTTGTGCCCGCTCCCATTTCGAATCGTCGAACCCGGCGCGGTCCCAGCCGGGCATCTCCAGGCGTGCGTCATATTCTTCGCCGTCGTATTCGTTATTGGCCCGGATCGGGCCGTTGGTTGTCAGCCGCCAATTCTCATCGCTGATCACCGTGGTTTTCGTCCCGTCCTTATAAACCACCTCTAATTGCAGCAGCAGCTTTGGATAACCGAACGTAGTAGTGGTGGCGGGTAACGCTGTCCGCGGGGCGTAGTAACGTCCATTCCCGAGAACCACCCCCACCGCGTTGGAACCCGTGTTCAACCGCTTCGTCACATCGAACGTCACATAGTAGAGGGCCTTTCCGTAATCCGACAAAGCCGGGTCCATCATGTCATCGGAAATCTTCTGTCCGTTCACGAACAGATCGAAGAAGCCCAACCCGCACACATAAGCGGTCGCCCGCGCCACCTTTTTCGCCACAGGAAATTCGCGGCGCAGATACCGGGCCGGCAACGGCCGCCCATAACCTTCGAACGTGCTCCAGGGAGCCACCCCATAGGCCCCGAGTGTCTTTGCCGCCGACCATTGTTTCTGATCCGCGCTGGCTTCCCAATGTCCCTCTGTGGCCACGTCCAACGGCGCGCCCTCCGCGAACTCCACGCGTAGTTTTGCAATAAAACCCGCCGGGTTCGGAGCGGTGCCGACATTGGTGGCCGTTACTGTCAATAGATTTTCGCCCGCCCGCAGCAACGCAGTCACGTCCACCGTCACAGGCTCGTAATAGTTATCGCTGTGAGCCGCCTTCTGCCCGTTGATGGAAAGCTCAAACGCGTTGTCCACCGTAATAATGCACGTCGCCCGGGCCAGCTTTCGTCCGGGCGGAAGCGCTACAGTCCTTCGAAAATAGCGCGTTGCAATCGGCGCGCTGACCGCAGGATTGCCCTCGTTCAGCCAGATCCATTGCGCTCCATCCAGCGAGACTAAATTGGTGGGATCACCCGGGCCAATCCACTTCGCCTGCCAATCTGCTGGCTCAAGCAGGCCCATGCTCCACGAAGCAGGTTCGCTCCAGCGGGATGGATGGCCGTGTCCGTCCCAGACCCGCACCTTCCAGAAGCAGGCCGCGCGGGACGCGAGTGTTTGACCGCCGTATTCCACTTGAATGGATTGGTCGGACAAAATTTTCCCGCTGTCCCAAAGATCACCTTGATCCCTGGCCAGTCGATCCGCTGAAGAAGCCACCAACACCCGGTAGGCGCTTTGCATCTCGTCGCGTCCACCAGGGGCCAGCATCCAACTGAGCCGCGGCCTGGCGGCATCAATGCCCAGCGGGTTTTTAAGATACTCACAGCGCAGGTTCTCGACCGTAGCCGCCCGGATAAAAGTTGTGGCAAAAATAAAGAGAAGAAGTCCCGATTTCATGATGCGTTTCAATGTAAGGACAGAACCGTGGAGAGTAAAGCAGGCATCCTCACAGGAGATCCAGTTTTTGTAAATCAATAGGTTTTACAGTCCGGATGCCATTCGAAAATGTCCCCTTCACTCCAAACCGCCGAAAAATGCAATTTCAGGTGAGCAATTGCCAAAAGATGGCCAGTATTTTTGCCTTTTCCTTTCTAGGGTTGTTTTGTTATGCCTGCGATGCAATCAAGACGGTATGAACTATGATCTGATAGGGATGATTGCAGGCGGGGTCGCCAACGTCGCCGCCGTCCTGCTCATTGCGCCGCTCTGCGAAGGGCTTCTGCGCAAGGTCACGGCAGTTCTTCAATCGCGCCAAGGCCCGCCTTTGTCCCAACCTTATATCGACCTCCTGAAACTGCTCGGCAAAGAGGACATCGAATCGGGCGAATCCCCGCGCTTGCAACGCTTTGTCGCCCGGCTCTCGTTGGCCGCTGTCCTGGCCGTGTCCTGTCTGGTGCCGATGGGATTTCCCGCGCCCATGAACGGTGCCGGCGATATTATTCTGCTGATCTATCTGCTGACGTTGTGCGGTATTTGCACATTGCTGGGAGGATTGGCGGCAGGCTCAACTTATTCGCTGCTGGGCATCGGACGGGAAATGATGGCGATGATCGCGCTGGAACCGTTGTTTGCCATCGCGCTGCTCATCGGGGCGGTGCATGTCGGATCGTTCCGGCTGGACGCCGTTTTGAATGGGTCCGTTTATGGCACGCGTGGCGTTCCGTGGTCGGGACTGATTCTGCTGGGCGTGATGGTGATGTCTTTCCAGGCCTTTGTCCAACGGCTGCCCTTTGACATGTCCGAAGCGGAGACGGAACTGATGGAAGGCCCGTTAAGCGAATATTCCGGGCCAAAACTGGCCTTGTTCAAATATGCGCAGATGGCGCGCCTGGTCGTTCACAGCGCGTTATTTGTCGCGCTGTTTGTGCCGTGGGGGTCGGCATTGCCCTTCCCGCTCGGCGTCGTGTTTTTTTGGGCCAAGGTGCTGGTGCTCGTGCTGGCGGTGACGGTCGTTGCCGCCACCCATGCGCGTTACCGGATTGACCAGGCCCTGCGCTATTTCGCCGGCTTGCTGGCGGTGGCCTTTGGCGCGTTGGCCCTGGCCAGTTACGGATTTTGATGGAGACACCCCAATGTCGATTGCCAGCAAAATTAAAGAAGCTATGGTCGGCCTCAAGGCTGGGCGCGTGACTCTGAATTATCCGGCGCAGCCGCGGCCCGCGCCGGAAAACTTCCGCGGTCGTCCCATTTTCGATGCCGCCAAGTGCATCGGCTGCGCGGGCTGCGCCAACAATTGCCCGGCGCGCGAGATTCTTGTATTCGACGTTTGCCAGGAAATTCGCATTCTGAAATATCTGGGCCGGCGCTGCACTTATTGCGGACGCTGCGCGGATGTTTGCCCGGAGAAAGCCATCACCATGAGCCGTGATTTCGAGACGGCGACCGACAGGATCGGGGACATGCAGCAACGGCTCGATTTATTCATGAGCACCTGCCAGCGGTGCGGACGTTGCTTCAAGGAAGGTTCGCCCCTGGAACAGCTCAAGCTCAAGGGCTACCGTTTTGACGACCTGGCCAACGAACGCTGGATCTTTCGCTCCCGCGCTTACCTGGAAAGCGAACCGGTGGTCGATGACATCCACATCGAATTGGATTGAACCGCCATGCTCAAAAATCTTTGCCAGAAAATGTTCGGCCGCTCGCTCTGGGTTTATCACGCCAACAGCGGCGGCTGCAACGGCTGCGACATCGAAGTGCTCAACGTCCTGACGCCCTATTATGACGTCGAGCGTTTCGGCATCAAGCTGGTCGGCTCCCCGCGCCACGCCGATGTCATGCTCTGCCAGGGACCGGCCATGCGGGCCACCGCCCGGGCCTTGCGTTGCGCCTATGACGCCATGCCCGCGCCCAAACTGGTTTTTGCCATCGGCGGCTGCGCCTGCGGCGGCGGCATCTGGCACGATTCCTATCCGGTCCTCGGCCCGGTGGAAAAAGTCATTCCCGTCAATTATTATATCCCCGGCTGTCCGCCCCGCCCTGAAGCCATCATTTACGGCGTGGCCGTCGCCGCCGGCTTGGTGGATAAAAAGGTTGCGCCGGTCGAATTCAAGCAACTGCAATTGCCCATTCCGCGTTATCATCCCAGCGACCTGCGCGGCCGGGACGAAATGGTGGTTTACGAAAAAATGGAAAAACTCTAAATCATGCACGAATTCTCCATCATGCAAAGCGCGCTCAATCAGGCTCTGGCCGAAGCCCGGACGGCCAAGGCCGCCCGGGTCCATGAACTCCGGTTGCGCATCGGGGTTTTGAGCGGAGTCGTGCCCGACGCGTTGCAGTTTGCCTTCGAAGCTCTCACTCCTGGAACATCGGCCGAAGGGGCTTTGTTGACCATCGAAGAAGTGCCGGCGAAATTCTGGTGCGCCGTTTGCAACCAGGAATTTGTCTCCGCCAATTTATACTCGGAATGTCCGGACTGCGGCCAGCCCAGCAACGAACTCCGCGCCGGGCGGGAATTGGAGCTAAGCTCGATGGAGGTGGATTGTGTGTAAGGAATGCGGCTGCGGATTGTCCGCGGGAGCCCCGGTGACTGTTTCCGGACACGACCGCGAGCCTGAGCACGAGCACGGCCATCATGAGCATGAGCATGACCACGGCGATCACGAGCATCATCACTCCCATGAACCGGAAGGGGAACAGCGTCAGATGCTGGAACTGCGGCGCTCCATCCTTGAAAAGAACGACCGCCTGGCCGAAAGGAATCGCGGGTTTTTTGGGGCTCACGGGGTCCTGGTGCTCAATGTCCTCTCCTCGCCCGGCTCCGGCAAAACCACGTTCATCGTCGAGACCATTCGCCGCCTCGGCCAGCGTCTGAAAACCGCGGTGATCGTCGGCGATCTTGCCACGGACAACGATGCCCGCCGCCTGCGCGAATCCGGCGCGCCCGTGGTGCAGATCAACACCGGCACCGTTTGCCATCTGGAAGCGGACATGGTGGCCCGCGCTGTCAAACAATTGGATATGCCCCGCCTTGATCTCCTGATTGTCGAGAACGTCGGCAACCTGGTTTGTCCGGCCAGCTACGACTTGGGAGAAGACTTGCGCATCGTGCTGTTGTCCGTCACAGAGGGCGAGGACAAGCCCCTAAAATATCCGCCCATTTTTCATTCCGCCACCGTGGTCATCGTCAGCAAGATGGACTTGGAGAAGGCCTGCGAGTTCAAGCGCGCGGAAGCCATGGCCAACCTGCGGCACATCGCCCACCACGCGCAGTTGTTCGAAGTTTCCGCCAAGACCGGCGCAGGCCTGGATCAGTGGTGCGACTACCTTGTCCGCCAACATGAGGCTGTGAAAAGGAAATGCTAAAGGCTGAATGCTGAATGGTAATGGCTGAAGGTATTTTTTGCCCAGAGGGTGGGATTTTCGTCGAAATTTCGGGTTTAAAATCAGAGTAAAAAATCGTGAAAATTTACGATCTTTTCTCAGCACGAAGATCACAACTCATTGTCTGCAAGGCGATTACGAATTGTTCTTTGATTCCGATTTTTCTGATTTTCGTACTGCCCGCCTAAAACCATGCTGGCCGGGTTCTACCAGATTCAGCGTGGTAGGGATGCGCCGCCGGCGCGTCCGGGTGTGTCCGTGGAAGATTCATGAGCCAGCCGTGGTTTGACACGCACTTATTTATATGAACTACGAACGACACGAAAAACATGAACGACGAAAGCTGCCGTCTGACGCCGCAACCAAAAACGAATTGCCACGAAGGATCGCAAAAAATCGCAAGATGGACAGATCTAAAAAATCGGCAACGCGGTAAGAATTTGTTACGTGATTGTCACTTATACGTTTTGACGCTTCCACACTGAGCGACCAGGCTACAAAACGCAACGCCGCTTCCCAATTAAATGTCTGGACACAATCCGATAAAAAGCGTACACAATAGTTGACCGGAAGATCTGGATTCAAAGGGCCGCGTTATTCTTGGCTGCTTCTATTGAACATTGGATTTCCCGTTGGGAGCTTAATGACATGGATTCAGCAAATATACGCCGACATGTTTTTATCAGTCATCATCACGCCGATGATGCTCAAGTTGATAATCTTACATATCTTTTGAAAAAGAACGGTTGCGATATTCGCAACAGTTCCATCAGGGCAAAACCAGCGAACAAGCGGCGATTGGAGCGAGGCTTGGTCAACCCGGAAACCATCCGGCGATTGCTTCGGATGAAAATCTCATGGGCGCAGACCGTCATCGTTTTAATTGGTAAAGAGACTCATTCAAGAGAGTGGGTAAATTGGGAAATCGACCAGGCGAATAAACAGGGCAAAAGAATCGTTGGGATCTATGCTCGTGGCGGAACAGAAGCCGACATACCCGAAGCTCTCGAAAAGTATGGTTCAGCAATTGTTGGATGGAATTTCGCCGGCATCGTTGCTGCAATAGAGGGTACTGTTAATCCGTTTCAAAGCCCGGACGGGTCTTCACGGGAAACCGCTCATGCGCGAGTCTCATTACAATGTTGATAAGGGATGAGTAGGGTTTACATGTATGTAGTGGATCGCGATTTTGGATTCGCGCCGAATCCTTTTCATGGGTTCTGCACGTTGGCCACATGCAAACCCGGAATCCGAAGCACCGCCAGAGTCAATGATTGGGTTATTGGAATGGGAGGGGGCAGACTAAACGCCACTGGACGGTGCATATTCGCGATGTACATCACGGAAAAAATCAGCTTTAATGAATATTGGGGAAATCCGGCGTATCTCGACAAAAAGCCCGTTCGGAATGGTAGTAAGAAAATGATGGTTGGGGATAATATTTATCATCGTGACCCGACTGGTCAGTGGCACCAGGCAGATTACTATTGATGGTAAAGACTACCACCTCATCGACGAGCAACATTTCCAACCAAGTCGTATCAAAAGTGGTAAATACGAACTTACATTGAGTCGACAAGTGGTCGTTACGCCCGACGGCTCGTCAAATTATCCAACGTGCGGCAAAGGTCCGACGTTAACAATACCACCCGGCCAATATGCCATTCTTTACGCACAAGAGAAAATCGCGATTCCGAATTATGCCATAGGTTTCATTTCCATTAAGTTTGGGAATACATATAGGGGACTCGTGAATATCTCAGGCTTTCATGTCGATCCTGGATTTGCCGGCCATCTTAAATTCTCCGTATATAATGCAGGCAATCACCCTATTTTTCTTGATTACGGTTCTGAATGTTTTCAAATATGGTTCGCGGATTTAGATAGACCGACGGCAGATACCTATAAAGGGAATCACGAGAATCAGGAGCGTGTTACGCCAGAAGATCGTGCTCAACTGTCGGATAGGCGTCACTCACCAACGGCCCTTAGTGAGCGAATTGAAAGTATAGAAAGCAAAATTAACGCCGTCTACGCAGTCGGAATTGTCGTCCTCCTACCGCTGCTAATAGGCTTAGCTGTTGCTATATTTAACCATTGGATTGGAGCGAAGAATAAGTTAGGTATCGAAGGTGAATTGTTCGCCGTCGCTGAATTGATTTTCATTTTGTGTCTAATTATGGGATTCTTTGGTGCGATCTTTTTTTTCTGTTATAAGCGAAATGAACTCACAATTAAAAGGTTTTTTCGGAGATTGAAAGAGAACATGAAAAAATGAGTGTGGGTAAAGACCAAATTCCAATTACTGACAGACGTTGGAGAGGCAATCTAGTCGAACGGCTAGTTATTGTTATATACGTTTAAACCGCAACGGCAGATGATAATGCGCACCAAAAAGCCGGGCACTGAACCGGTTGTTAGCATCTCCGGCCCGTCTGGCGTCGGTAAAACGACTGTCGTTACAGCGCTGTCCAATAGCTATCCAACTTTTATTGAAACGACCAAAGGAAACCCATACCTGAAGGATTTACTGGAGGGAAATGCCGACTTCAGCGCCGCAGCGAATCAAGATTGGTTTCTCCGACGCATTGGGCGGCACATCAGTCGAGCGAGTTCGTGCTCACCTCTCATTCTAGATCAGGACCCAGCAGCTATCGTGTTGGCGTATTCGCGAATGTTTTTGGAGGACGGCAAAATGACCGAGAAGCAATACACCTCATTGTTGGAGCGCTTGCTGAAAATTGAGGAGGATTTGCAACGTTGGAGATGTCCACGCACTGTTTTGCTTTTAGACGCACCTGCTGATGTGCTTCGTCATCGAGTATTCCAACGTTGGGGGAAATCCCGCACCCCGCCGCTCAAATGGTTTGAACGGGTAAGAAACCACTTCGTGGCACTCTTTACATGTTTTCCAAACGCGATTGTCGTATCAACTGTCAACTTTTCAGCAGAACAGGTGATCGCCCGCGCCAAGTCGCTAATTGAGGACCCCGCCCGTGTAGTTAAGCGGGATTGAGGCGCAGCGGCAGCCACGGTTGCGCGTAAATGACCGCCTCGGGGGATACAGTTTCCTCCTCCCGCGCCTGCCACCAACGCGCGAGCCAGCGGTCCCATAGTTGTCTCAATGCTGGATTTGAACACTCGGCCATTAATTCGTACGAAAGGTTAATCCATCTGTGTCTGCGCGCGCAGTCCGCAGCCACGACCAAAAGCCAATTGCGAAGTTCTTTGGGGAAATTTTCGGGGTGTGCCAATTGCTCCAATTTTCTTTGTGTCAGCAACATGTTTGTCATGCGATCCATGCGCTTGCTCATCTCCACAAAGAAAGTGTCTGATTCGGCCTTTGTGAATCGCAGAACGTCCGTGTTTGCTTCGGGGGCGAGAGCAAAATAGTGCTCACCCTTTTTCATGGTGTTCTCTCTGTTTGTATTCAATCGCGTGCCTTATATTAGCTTGGTTCTAATTCCGTCAAATCCTCGACATTTGACATCGCAGCGAGTGCCCGAGTGTATGCCCGAAGTTGGTTCTGCAATGACGCGAGGTCGTTTCGAAACTGTTTGCAAGAGGCGTCATCCTTGAATGCACCCTCCACTGACGGTCGATGCCACGTTGCTGAGAAAGGACGAATGATTTGGTTGAGCACTGGAATAGCAAGCTTGGCGAACTCTCCACAGCCGGAGCCGTGACGCCGAAGAATCTCTCGCGTGAGTGGGAAAATTGCGTAGATGCTGTCAAGGGCAGCCTTCTCATCACCGTCATCAGGTGAAAGGTGTTGAGTGGCAACACGGGTGAGCAATTCGATGTAAAGTTCCCACGCGGCCTCACGGTCCGGATCGCTGGGAGCGAACTCGCCTTCGAGGAAGCCAACGTTGATTTTGAGGCTGGACAGTCCCCACTTCTCTAAAAAGTCTCGCCGTTTCACGACGATAAGATTTCCATACGATGGCAATAAAGTAAAGCCGGTATCCCGTGAATGCTTGGTGGAGATTTCCAAATAAATGTCCAAGGAGTTCGCAGCGTAATTTCGTTCATTTTTGGGTTTGGTTGGCGGTGGTTTCGCGGGAGACAGAATACCTTTGGCCCGAATTTCACCACGAAGGTCACGAAGATCACGAAAAAGAAACCACGGAGCGGGTTTGGAGGAATCAACTTGGAATAAAGAGCGTAACCAAGTGCGTTTGACAGGGTTTTATATTTATGATCCTGTTCTATTCATTCAACTTCATCCTGGTGGCCGGGTTCGCCATTTTCTTTTACCGGGCAGGGCAGTTTGACAATGCGCCAGGATTATTGTGGGCAATATTATCAATAGTGATCTCGCTGTTAATCTGGCGGTGGCTGAGGTGGGGTTCGGCGGCAATCATTCTCGGCCAGGTACTTCTGTATGTCGGCATCGGTGTGTTTCGCATGATGCGCAAATCATCAACTGTGAGCTGCAAAAAAACGCCCGGCTCTAATCCACCGAGAGTGAATAAACATGGCCGTCAAAGGCCAGGACGTAAAGTTCGCCGTCGTTGTCCTCCGCAAAGCTGCTGATGTTTTTGGGCTGATCCAAAAGCGTTCCGTATTCGGTCACCCGGCCCTTCTCGTAACGCAGACCAAAAATGGTGCCGAGAGCGTAATCGGCATAGAGATAGACGCCTTGCAACGCCGGATTTTTTTTGCCCCGATACACGTAGCCCCCAATGACACACGCGCCGATGGCATGTTTGGGGAACTTGGAGTCTTTTAAAAGCTCCGGCTTGTGCGGATATTCCATGACTGGATCGATGTATTGCGCGCCGGGCGGCGCCGGCTTGAAATAATGAGAGGCCTCGCGCAAATTCCAGCCGTAATTTCCCCCTTTGACAATCAGGTCAATCTCTTCCCACAAATCCTGCCCCACATCGCCGGCCCAAAGCTGGCCGGTTTGGCGGTCGAAACTGTATCTCCAGGGATTGCGCAGACCCCAGGCGTAAACTTCCCGCCGGCAACCCGCGCCGGCCATGTAGGGTTCGTTGGCAAAAGGGTTGTCGGCTGGAATTCCGTACGGGAGTGTGATGGTGTCTTTCCCCTGCGTAATCTGGCTGCGCGTATTGACATCGATGCGAATCATTTTCCCCAAAAGCGTGGCGCAGTTTTGCGCGTTGTTAAAAGGATCGCCGCCAAATCCACCATCCCCCAAACCACAGTACAAAAAGCCATCCGGCCCGAAGGTTAAGAGTCCCCCCTTGTGGTCCGCGAACGGCTGCGGGACTTCCATGAGGATTCTTTCCGATTTTATATCCACGCGATTTGATTCTTCGGAGGAAACCTTCCACTCGCTAATCACGCTGTGGCGCGAATAGAAGGGGTCCTTGTCGGCGTTGCGGTCCTGGCTGTAGTAAACATAGCAGAGGCCATTGGTGGCAAAGCCGGGATGAAACGCGAGGCTGAGCAGGCCTTCCTCGTAGGCAGCATGAGGATTTCGTTTCACAATGTTCAGGAACTCCTCGTGCCTGCCGCCGTCCGTATCTTTGCCGGCCACAAAAATACGCCCCCATTGTTCCACAATAAAAAAACGGCCGGAACCGTCCGGCGCCTCCGTCATGCACACCGGAAGATCCAGCGTCAGCGCCGGCAGGACCCTGGTCATTTTCACTTTCGGCAGCGGTTGGGCGGCCAGGGTATGCTCCAGGCCAAGGAGCGCGCCGATGATCAAGACGGAAGAGCATATCCTTTTCATACCAGCCTCTACTTTATCCATTAAGCTCCATCGTGGTCAAACCGCCGTTTTTAGGCTGCGCTAACGAAAAATCACGCAAAAGGGAAGAGTTTTACTTTGATTCCTCTGAATGGTGACTCCCTAACCACAACACTAGAGCGTTTTAAGAAATACTGTAGCCATTCGGAGCGAGGATTTTTGGGTTTTAGCGAGGCTTTGGCGAAGGAGCATGCCCGCAGGAAGCTGTGACTGAGCCGAAACGAAGCTAAAACCCAAAAAGACCGCTCCTCCCGTCCTTGTTGCCGAATGCCTGCAGTATTTCTTAAACCGCTCTAATGATTCGTGACGGCCCAAAATGTAGCACCCATGTAGCACGAATGTAGCACCAAATGTAGCACCTTAAACGCCTGATAATCAACAATGTAGCACCTGTAGCACCCTTTTCCCACGAAGGGTGGGGGTTCTCCGTTTCCGAGGGGAGAAAGGCCCGCCCCCAAGAATCAATCGCAGTACCGGGGGGACTTTGCATTGCTTTTTATCGTATTCCTGATTACACTGTGGTTCGTCGCTCTCCTCGTCCGGAACCGTGTTTCTGGCGCTGGCGTTGGCGGATAATAAAAATGCGAAACCAAACACGCAGAACCCGGCTTCTGTTTGCGCTGATCGCCGCCATTGTCTGCCCGATGTACAGTCAGGCGGCGGAAAGGCAAACTCTCCCCGGTCATCTGCCGGCGGTGGTGGCGCGCTTGCAGCCGCTGGGCCGGTTGCCGGCCACAAATCAAATGCGTCTGGCCATTGGCCTGCCGCTGCGCAATCGGGAGAGCCTGACCAACCTGCTGCGACAGCTTTACGATCCGGCCAATCCTGAGTTTCATCAATTTCTCACCCCGGAACAATTCACTGCACGGTTCGGGCCAACCGGGGAGGACTACCAGGCTTTGACCGATTTCATCAAAGCCGGCGGCCTTAAAGTAACTGCCACCCATCCGAACCGCACCTTGCTGGATGTCACCGGCTCGGTGGCCGACATCGAGAAACTCTTGGGCGTGACCTTGCGCCTCTATCCCCATCCCAGTGAGAGCCGCACTTTCTTCGCGCCGGACACCGAGCCGTCGCTGGACTTGGCGGCGCCGGTTTTGCACATCAGCGGTTTGGATGATCTTGTCCGGCCGCGCCCGATGAGTCTGAAAGCCACTTCACAGAGCCTTCCGAAACGGCCCCGCCCGGCATACGGTTCCGGACCGGGCGGGACTTACCTGGGCAACGATTTTAGGGCCGCTTATCTGCCCGGCGTCTCCCTCAACGGAGCGGGTCAGGCGGTCGGGTTGGTGGAGTTCGACGGCTATTTTCCGGCGGACGTCGCCGCCTATCGAAATCAGGCGGGACTGCCGAATGTTCCGCTCAAAACTGTTTTACTGGATGGGTTCAATGGACTGCCCGGCGTCAATAATACGGAAGTGTCCCTGGACATCGACATGGCAACCAGCATGGCGCCGGGATTGTCCGCCATCATCGTTTATGAAGGCGAAGCGCCCGACGACGTATTGAACCGGATGGCCACGGATAATTTGGCCAGGCAACTCAGCGCGTCCTGGACTTATCCCATCGACGCCCTGTCGGAACAGATCTATCAGCAGTTTGCCGTCCAGGGGCAGTCGTTCTTCAACGCGGCCGGCGATGCGGATGCGTATGTCGATGGAGTGGCGAGTCCGGCAGATGACCCGAACATCACCGTTGTCGGCGGAACGACTTTGACGACCAGCGGTCCGGGAGGCTCGAGGGTTTCGGAGACGGTATGGAATTGGGGCGGCGGGACAGGCACAGGCGGGGGAATCAGCACCGCTTACTCGATTCCCGTTTGGCAACAGGGGGTGAGCATGGCCGCCAACAACGGCTCGACCAACATGCGGAATCTCCCCGACGTCGCTCTCACGGCGGACAACGTCTGGCTTATATACGATGATGGCGCGGTGGGAAGCTTCGGCGGGACCAGTTGTGCGACGCCGTTATGGGCGGCACTTATCGCGCTGGTGAATCAACAGGCGCTGGCCAATGGCAAGCCCGTCCAGGGGTTTATCAATCCCGCCATTTACGCCCTGGGCGAATCGACCAACTACGCCGCTCTTTTCCACGACATCACGACCGGCAATAACACCAGTCCGTCCAGTCCAACTAATTTCTATGCCGTGCCCGGTTACGACCTCTGCACGGGCTGGGGCACGCCAAATGGAACCAATCTAATCAACGCGCTGGCCCCGCTCGATGCCCTGCAAATCTCTCCGGCGACTGGTTTTACCGTGAGCGGCGGAGTCGGCGGACCATTCGCGGTGACTTCCGAAATCTTTTTCTTAACCAATGCCAGCGCGACAGCATTGAACTGGAGCGTGGGCAACAGCGCCGCCTGGCTGAGCGCCTGGCCGCTCGCAGGCACGCTTGCCCCAGGCGCCCCGCCCGTTGCGGTGACTGTCAGTTTGAATGCCGCGGCCAGCAACCAGGTGGCGGGCGCTTATGGCGCATCGATCCGGTTCACCAACCTGAATGATGGTTTTGCGCAAAGCCGATTGTTCGGCCTCAATGTCATCACGCCGCCGATCATTACTGTTTCGCCGACCAATCAATCCGTATTGGGAGGAGCGACCGCGCGATTCACAGTCCAAGCCATTGGCGGGTTGCCCTTATCCTTTCAGTGGCAGCAAAACGGAACGAACCTGAGCGATGGCGGCAACATTTCCGGTTCCGCCACCAGAGCGTTGACAGTCGCGGATGCCTCTGTTTCAAACGCCGGTTCTTATTGCGTGGTGGTCAGCAACGCCGCCAACACTGTGACCAGCGCTCCGCCGGCTCTGCTGTCAATTATTTCGTCCGGCCCGGTCATTACATTGCAACCCGTGAGCCAGTTCGCGCTGGACGGAGCCACCGTCAGTTTCAGCACGGCCGCTTTGGGCAACGCGCCGTTGTCCTATCAATGGCAGCAGAACCAGACCAATCTCAGTGACGGCGGAAGCGTCTCGGGTTCTGCCAGCGCAAACCTGACCCTCGGTCCGGTCACATCCGCCAACTGCGGAAGTTATACCGTCATTGTGAGCAACGCTCTCGGCGCAGTGACGAGCGCGCCGGCGGTCTTTGCCGTTTATGCGCTTGCTGATACGCAACTGGTGGTGAACGGAGGGTTTGAGACCGGCGATTTTTCCTTTTGGAACTTATTCGGAAATTCTGCCTTTGACACCGTCAGCACCGATGGCCTTTTCGCCCATTCCGGTCTCTATGGCGCGGAAATGGGATCCATCGGCTCGCTCGGCTATATTTCCCAAACGGTGCCGACGACACCCGGCAGCGTTTACCTCCTTTCCTTGTGGGTGGACAGCCCGGATGGCGCGGCCCCGAATGAATTGCAGGCAAGCTGGAACGGTTACATTCTCATGGATCAAACCAATCTTTCCGCCTTTGGCTGGAGCAATTTCCAATTCGCGGTCACGGCCACGGCTGCCAGCACCACGGTGGAGCTGGGTATTCGGGATGACACGAGTTTCCTGGGGCTGGACGATGTAACCCTGCAACCGCTGATGAATTCCGGAGGGTCGCCTGTTATTACCGCCCAACCCGCCAGCCAGACGTATGCGGCAATGGGAGCGGCGGCGGCGATCACCGTCGGAGCGGCGGGCCAACTGCCGTTGTTCTATCAGTGGTTGTCCAACAATGTCCCAATCCCCAACGCCACCAACGCGACGCTGAATTGGCAAAACCTCGCCACTAATCAAACTGGCGTTTACAGCGTAATCGTCAGCAATAATTTCGGTTCCATGCTCAGTTCCAACGCTGTTTTGACCGTCCTGACAGGCAGCGCGGAGTTGTTGACCTTCGATGATTTGGGCGCGGCCACGGCTTTGGTTCCCAATGGTTACGGCAGCCTGGATTGGGGCAATTTTTATTGCATGGACACCGGCATTTCCGCCCCCGCGGCCAGCGGCTACACCGCCGGCACAGTTTCCCCGCCCAATGTGGCTTTCAACGGATTTGGGACTGAGGCCGTTTTATCCAATGCGACTCCTTTTAGTTTTCTCTCGGCGCGGTTCACTGCGGCCTGGAACAACGACCTGCGCCTCGAAATCAAGGGCTACGCCAGCAACACGCTGGTTTATGACAGCGCCCGCACTCTGAGCGCGACGGTCCCCATACTGCTCAATGTGAATTGCATCGGGGTCACGAACATGGAGTTCATTTCGTCGGGCGGCACGTCCAACTCAGGCTTCCCCGGAACGGGCGAGGAGTTTGTCATGGATAATGCGTCGATTGTCCTGACGCCTGCGCCGCCGCCGGCCAACGATCAGTGCAGCGGCGCCATCGTAGTTTCCACCGATCCATACACCAACCGCCAATCGACGCTGGGCGCAACCAGCACTGGTGATCCCGTTCCCGGTTGCATGAGCGGGTTTGCCAACGGGGTGTGGTATCAATTCACTCCGCCTTCCAACGGAGCCTTGGAAGTGGACACAACGGGCAGCGATTTCAACGCCGGCGTGGCAATTTATGGCGGCTCATGCGCGGCACTGACGCCGGTGGCGTGCAATGAAAACACCCTCTCCGTGGCCGGCGGCACAACCTATTTTATTCTGGCCGGAGCGTTGGGAAATATCACAGGCAATCTGGTCTTTCATTTGAACTTTAGTTCAGCCACGGCGGGGCCGCCTTTGGTCGTCAGCCAGCCGGCCAATATCACGGTGGTGGCGGGCGGCGCGGCGACTTTCACCATTAATGCGGAAGGACAGGCGCCCTTGACTTATTCCTGGCGGCGCAACGGCGCCATCATCGCCGGAGCCAGCGCCTCGAGTTACACTCTCACCAACGCCCAGATGTCCGATTCCGGCGCAAGTTTTAATTGCCGGGTCGGCAATCTCCTCGGCGGCATCAACAGTTCGTCCGCAACGTTGACCGTGACCGCGCCGGGCCAGCTCGTCCAGAACGGCGGATTCGAAACGGGCGATTTTTCATATTGGACCGAGGGCGGCAACTTTGAAGACGCATTTGTCAACTCTGTTTATGTTCACTCCGGCCAATACGGCGCTTCGCTGGGTCCCGTCGGGTCTCCCGGTTATTTGTCGCAGTCGCTGCCGACCACGCCGGGCCAGCTCTATTTGCTCTCACTCTGGCTGGACAGTCCCGACGGCCAGACTCCGAATGAATTTTCAGTGGCGTGGAACGGAACCAGTCTCTTCGACCAGGCCAACTTGCCCGTCATCGGCTGGACCAACTTGCAGTTCCATGTTGCCGCGGCCACCGGCAATGCCCTCCTGCAATTCGGATTCCGCGACGACCCGTCTTTCCTTGCGCTGGATGACGTCAGTGTTCTTCCGTTGCGGCCCATCCTGCAAAACGTGAGCCAAACCGCCTCCGCCATCACATTTACTTGGAGCGCACTTCCAGGCTTCACCTACCAAATCCAATCGACCACCAATTTGACCCAGGGGGTGTGGACTTCTTTTGGCGGGGCCATTACCGCAACCAATTTTATCGTAAATATTTCCGACTCCACCCTCAGCAACAGCGAGCTGTTTTATCGCATTGTGCTTCTACAGTAGATACCAATAATCAGCGAAATTCCGTTGCCGGTGCGGCGGGGCGGATCAGTCAATAAGCGGTGAAGTATGCGTTACATGATTGACACATAGATATGGACGGGCCTCCTGCGATTATTCCCGTGCGTTCCAGGCGACAGGCGATGGATTGGAGCCTGGTCCTGGCCAGCGAGGGCATCGCCGCGATCATTTACCACGGGGAAAGGGGCTGGGAATTGATTGTCGAATTGGCTGAACACGAACGGGCTTTGGCCGCTCTCGGGCAATACCAGATCGAAAACCGTGGCTGGCACTGGCGGCACGAGCCGCCAGGGACCGGCATACCTTTTCACTGGGGCGGATTGCTTTGGGCGCTGGGGATGGGGGTTTTCTATTACTGGAGCACCGTGCGTTCGCCGTGGTTGAAGGACGTCGGGATGGTGGACAGCAAGGCGGTTTGGGGCGGCCAATGGTGGCGGCTCTTTACCGCAGTCACGTTGCACGAGAATTTGCCTCATCTGCTCAGCAATGCGATGACGGGCTCGCTATTGCTCGGGCTGGCCATGGCGCGTTTTGGACCTGGTGTGGCGCTGCTGGCTGCGTTCCTGGCCGGGGTGGCGGGCAACGCCGCCGGGGTCATGATGGATCCAGTGGCCCATGAGAGCCTAGGCTCTTCCGGGATGGTGACAGGCGCGTTGGGTTTGATCACGGTGCAATCCTTCACCCCGTGGCGCAAGTACCGGGGTGCGGCGCCCTTTTTTTCACGGGCGGTGGCGGCGGGAGTGCTAATGCTGGTATTGATCGGCTTCAGCCCGGGAACAGATACGGTGGCTCATGTCGGCGGTTTTTTGGCGGGCGCGATTTTTGGGCTGATGCTGGGCTGGGTGCGGCCCGGCGCCCTGCATCGGGCAACGGCCAACGCGGCTTGCGGCATCGCGCTGGCGGCGATGGTAATCGGTACATGGCTGCGGGCCGGTCGCGCCTGACTCGGCCAGGCGGGCGTCCGTGAACAGCGGGCTATTTTTCCGAGCCCTTACGGCATAACATGCGCAGCGGGCAGAATTTGGCAGAGCGGCGGGGTCTGGCAATTCTCCATATTGTAACTCGTCGTAAACGAGTTTTGGGGATCCACCGGACATACTGGCAACTCGCCGCTGCCATGCCCAAGGTACGGCTGAATATTGGTCGCTCCGGGAAGCGCCGTGCCGACCTGCCCCATTTCCAATGCCCATTGTTGTTTTGCGCCGTCTATCATGCGCAGGTTGTCGATGCACAGGTTGGTCTGAGATGTGGTGCGCGCGCGGACAAAGTTGGGAATGGCGATCGCCGCCAGAACCCCAATTATAGCCACTACGATCATTATCTCGACCAATGTGAACCCCTTCCTGCCCCGATTCATGGTCTGCATAACACTGCCTTTCTGTCCCGGCGGTCGTGAACCTTGCGAAAGGCGCTTATATATTAGGACAATAACGGTTCACAAATTGCCTTTCGCAAAACCGCGAAGACTCAATTATAAGCAGGCTCCACGCCACAACTTTAAGTTCCGGCGGAAGCTGGCCGCAGCCCTCTCGGCCAATTCAGCCAACCGCGTTCGCCTGAGTGATCGCTGCTCAAGTATTCACGCCCGTTTTTCGGGCTCTGCACTCTTATCGGCGGAATCGGCGTTCTCATAAAGCAGGGCGCATCAAAAACTTCAAATTGACAGGCCGGCGAAATGGTTTAGCCTGTCTCCCGTTCAAAACGCCGGGAAACTGGCCGCGCCATGATTAAACACACACTGAACCGGACCAAATGTTATCTGGCTGGTAACATCGAAAATAGCAACGCCCCAAACTACTGGCGCGACGTGGTTAAGACCCAGTTAAAGGACACTGGCATCCTTTTTTTCGATCCCCTCAAAAAGCCTTTTATGGACTCGGTCAACGAGGACAAGGAACACATCGCCAAGCTGGTCAAACTGCGCGCGGAAGGCGGTTACAAGGAATTGTCCAAGATCATGCGCAAAATCCGGGTGGAAGACCTGAGCTTGGTGGACCGGGCCGATTTTCTCATTGCCTCCATTTCCGCCAAGACGGCTTCATGGGGGACCGCGGAGGAAGTCTTCTGGGCCAATCGCATGAAAAAGCCGATTTTCTTAATCGTGGCCGAAGGCCGGCGTTCCTGTCCCTTCTGGATTTTTGGCACCCTGCCCGAAGATCAAATCTACGACAACCTCGAAGATGTGGTCGCCGACATCAAAAAACTGGATTCCGGCGAAAAGGCCCTGGATCATTCGCGCTGGAAGATCTTCCGCGAAGAATATCGCTAGGCCGTGATACAGGCTGATTTACTCATTTGTTGAGTAAACTCACACGAAATACGGTTTCTTCCGATCGCGACGACGATCCAGTTCGCTGGCGTATCGCAGACCCAAGGTGGCGGCGTTCTTCTTCATCCACGCCGTCAATGCTGTTTTCCCTGTGGGCGGGGTGTCCACATAGAGCTGTTCGGACATCAACCCGCGGATTTCGTCGCGTGTGATGAATACATCGTGCTTGAACCAGCCCAGCACTTTTCCCAGCAAACACCCCACTCCCGGCGGCACACCGACCAACGGGCGAGGCCGGCCAATCGCGCCGCCGACGGCTTTGATCAAGTCGCGGTATGCGAATGTTTCCGGGCCGATGGCGTTGACGCCGACGTTTTCCGTCCGCATGCCCTCAGCGACTGCCAATTCCGCCAGATCATCCACATGAATTGGCTGAAGCCGATACGAACCGTCGCCGAAGACTGCAATAAATGGAAACCGCCTGAGCGCCCATGCGATGTTGTTGATGAGGATGTCCTCCCCCCCGAACAAAACGGTGGGCCGAAGGATCGCATACGAAAGCCCGCTTTCCCGTAACGCCCTTTCCAGGCGTGCTTTGCCGGCAAAGTATTCCAGTGGCGAATCCTCCGATGGATTCGTGATGCTGACATGCACCAGACGCCGGACCCCCGCGCGTCGCGCCGCCTCAAACAACACCAGCGTGTTCTCCACCGCCTTCTTTTGAGTGAACGTTCCGTGGTTGAAGCGAACCCAGTAGGTATTATACAGAACCTCCACGCCCGCCAGTGCCGCCGCCAGTTTATTCGGCTCGCCAAAGGAAAGCGGGACCGCCCGGATTCGACCGCCAAAGGGATTCGTTCGGTCCACGGAGTTGGTCAGCGTAATCACCGTCCGCCCCTGTTCCAGCAAACGAGTCGCGATGTGACGGCCGGAATAACCAAACGCCCCGGTGACCGCGTGGATTTCATTCTCATTCATATTTCTGTGTTTCCTGTATATTGTGAAATCTACAGCCAAATCAATTACTGGAGCCAGCTTCGAATCTGCCTGCCCCATTTGACAAGCTTGACCCGTGATGCCAGAGGCAACCGCCGGACTTCGCCAAACCAACCATCCATCAACTCGAAGAATTCCAGCATCTCCCTGAGCCTCTCCTGGGTGTGGGTATCCGCCTTGGCGCCGTCATTGAGCAAAGCCTGCGTTTCGCGCAGCATCTTAAGCGTGGGATCCATCTCCCGCCGCTTGCGTTCGTCCAGGAGGATTTCAAATAACTGCCATACATCCTGAATGGATTGAAAATATTCACGGCGGTCTCCCAGGACGCGGACCACTTTGACGACCCCCCATGACTGAAGGTCCTTGAGGCTGTTGCTCACATGAGAGCGCGCAACGCCCAGAGCCTCCACAATTTCGTCCGCGGTCATTGGCTTGGGCGAGAAATACAGCAAGGCATGGATTTGCGCCACCATACGGCTGATCCCCCAGCGCGCGCCCATTTCGCCCCAATGCAAAACCAGTTTCTCAATGACAGGATCAAGATTCATTTCTGTATTTACAGAAATTAGCAGAAACTCAACCGAAGTCAACGAATTATTTTTCGGAACCGCCTTTTGCCGTTGCTGATTCAGATCTTGCAGGTTCGAGCCATTTCCATTTCCTTTTGGACCGGGCACACCTCTCATCGCATCCGAATCCATTAAATCTAGGAATCCACCTAACGAAAAAGCACTTGACTCGAATCGACCTTCAAGATATATGACTGAAACCAATCTGGGTTTTAACGCGTCTTACGATCTTATGAAAATCTTTCGGCGGGTCTGCTTTTCCACGGTCACCATCCTCGCCCTGTTCATGTCCGCATCCGTGCAAGCGCAAGAAACAACGTATGTATGGCAATCATTGGACGGCGGGGGCAACTATGATTTCTCCGGCACAATAGTCTTGGATTCGTCCTGCTCAAGCGCAGGAACAGTTGCCGATATTGTATCGTTCACTGAAACGGGACCTTATATACCGTATCCTTTCTACTCTGGGGCTCCTGCGACAATCACCATCACCTTCCCCAATGCGGCGCTAGACCTAAACGATTTCCCTTTCACCTGGAATAGCAGCCAAATTACGTCTATCTATCTCAGCTCTGAAGCGGAGGCGTACGAAGGGTTTACGGCGGTAGGGGACGAGACGCGATGGGGATTCAGCGAGGAGCTGTATTTCGACCCTCTCAATTATGGCATTGGCTTTCAAGACACTGCTGGAGCCTGGGTGGCAGTGGTTCCGGAGCCCTCCGTCCCTGTTCTACTCGCAATTTCGTTTTTTGCCCTCTGCGCAAAAAAGCTGATCGGCGTTCAACATTCGGCTTGAAACCTATCTGATGGGGAATTCCATCCCGGGCGTTACCGCGCAGTCGCCGTCGTAGAAAAATAGTCAAAAGTTTATCGAGATGAGATTTACTGTCGTGCGGGCGCTTGACACTGCTGCAATAGCTTTTTTTGGCAGGGACGCCTCGCCGCAGGCGTCCGGGGAGGCCGCGCGGCAGAGCAGCCTACCGCGTGGCGGACGGCAGCAGTGTTCAGATGCGCCCCTGTCCTGAGGGTGGCAACATTTCGGCTTGGCAGCGCGTCCCGCCTGAGCTGAATATCAGAGCATGAGTCAATGCTCGCCTTTTGTGGCGCATTGGGTGGCAGGGGTGGTGCTGGTGATTTTGGCAATCGCCGGGCACGTCCATGCTCAGACCAACAGTTACGATCCCCTGGCCGTGGACCCGGCGTTCCACCCCGCGCATGTGGACCTGACGGTTCACGACGCGGACCGCCAGCGCGACATTCCGCTGCGTATTTATCTTCCCGCCGGGACGGCGCCCGCGCCCGTGGTTCTGTTTAGTCACGGGTTGGGCGGCACGCGGGAGGGCAGCGCCTTTCTTGGCGAGCACTGGGCGGCGCGCGGTTTTGTCGCGGTATTTCTTCAACATCCCGGCAGCGACGATTCTGTGTGGAAGGGCAAGCCGCAGCCAGCCCGGATGCAGTCCATGAACCAGGCGATTTCTTTGAAGAACCTACTGTTGCGCGTGCAGGATGTCCCTGTCGTGCTCGACCAACTCGAACTTTGGAACATCAACAAATCCAATTCTCTCGCCGGCCGCCTGGACATGAAAAAGGTCGGGATGTCCGGCCATTCCTTCGGCGCGGTGACAACCGAAGCACTAAGCGGTCAAACTCTGCCAGCCTACGCTCAAAGCCTCACTGACTCGCGCATCCAGGCCGCCGTGGTGTTCAGCCCCAGCTCCCCGCGCGCCCTCAGTGCGAACGAGGCCTTCGCCACCGTGAAAATTCCCTGGCTGCTCATGACGGGCACCAAAGACATCGCGCCCATTGGCAACGTGGACATGAAATCGCGCCTTGCGGTGTACCCCGCGCTCCACGGCGCGCCTAAATATGAACTGGTGCTGAACAACGCCGAGCATTCCGTCTTCACCGAACGGGCCCTGCCGGGCGAGCACGGGCCGCGCAATCCGAATCATCATCGCGTCATTCTCGCCCTGTCCACCGCCTTTTGGGACGCTTATTTGCGCGGCGACCCCGGCGCGCTGGCCTGGCTCAATGGTCCCGGTCCGCGTTCCGTCATGGAGCCTGACGACCAGTGGCAGTTTTCCGCGCATTAAAAGTGCGTTGTTCGCCTTCCCCTTCATAGGATAGGACCGTTGTTGCGGCAGCGATCCCATCCCTAACCCTTTTTTGTCATTTGAAATAGCAAGCCACGTGTAGCGCGTTGCGGGACTCAACCGGTATCCTTCTTCCGACGATAGCAGATGCATTAACTACGCGTGGAAAACATGCCGGATCAAAAACAGGAATTGTTGCGGGCGCTGCCCGCCATCACTGAATTGCTGAAAAGCAAAACTGCGCTCCGCTGGCTTCGTCAGCATCCCCAGCCTCTCGTAGCCGAATGTCTGCGCCGCGCGCTCGCCTCAGCCCGCCACCGCATCCTTGACGGCACAGACTCTTCCGCTCCGCGGACTTCCTCCGACGCCCTGCTGGACCAAGCCGGAAAATTTCTCCTCCAAGCCACCGAACCTCATGTCCGCGAAGCCATCAACGCCACCGGCGTCATCCTGCACACCGGTTTGGGCCGGGCCGTTCTGCCCCCCGGCGTGGTCGATTCCATCCTGGGCGAGTTGAAGGGCTGTTGCACGCTGGCAGTCGATCGCGATTCCGGCGAACGCGCCGAGCGTGACGAATTGATCGAATACATTTTGACGGAATTGACCGGCGCGGAAGCGGCCACTGTCGTCAATAATAACGCCGCCGCCACCATGCTGGTGCTGGCCGCGCTGGCCGCGCCGAAGGAAGTCATCGTCTCGCGCGGGCAACTCATCGAGATCGGCGGCTCCTTTCGACTCCCGGAAGTGATGTCCCAGAGCGGCGCGCGTCTCGTCGAAGTCGGCGCGACCAATCGCACCCATCTCAAGGATTACCAAAAGGCTCTCTCCGAAAACACCGCTGCCATTCTGCGGGCCCATCCCAGCAATTACCGCATCGTCGGCTTTACCAGCGATGTCCCCCTGCCCGAACTGGCATCGTTGGCCCACAGTCGCAAACTGCTGCTGATCGATGATCTCGGCGCAGGCGCGTTGCTCGGTTTGGAACAATTTGGCCTGCCCCACGAACCGACCGTGCGCGAATCCATCGAGGCCGGCGCGGACATCGTCCTTTTCAGCGGCGACAAGCTCATCGGCGCGGGGCAATGCGGCGTAATCGTCGGGCAAAAAGTGTTGATCGAAAAACTTCGCCGCCATCCGCTCATGCGCGCCCTTCGCGTTGATAAAACCTGCCTGATGGTTCTGGAGCGCACTTTGCAACTCTTTCGCGACCCTGCCCGATTGCGCAACGAACACCCCACGTATCGCATGATCTGCGCCCCGACGGAAACCTTGCAGTTGCGCGCCCAAAAACTGGCCCAACTGATTTCCAGCGAAGCGCCCAAAGCCAAAACGAACATCGCGTCCAGCCAGGCTTTCCTCGGCAGCGGCTCATTGCCGACGCAGGAGATTCCCAGTTTTATCGTAACCGTTACTTTGCCGGAGATGAGCGCCTCCGAACTGGCGCGAAAACTCCGTCTTGACCCCGCCTGCGTTTTTGGCCGAATCGAAAACGACCGCGTCTGCCTGGACGTCCGCACGATCACGGATGAACAGGCACCCGCCATAGCGATGGCGCTGGGAAGAGTCACCGCATGACCGCCTCCCGCCGCAACATCATGCTCGGAACTTCGGGCCACGTGGACCACGGCAAAAGCGCCCTGGTCAAGCTCCTGACCGGGTGCGAAACCGACACCCTCGCCGAGGAAAAAAAACGCGGCCTCACCATCGACCTCGGTTTCGCCCCCTGCCAGCTCGCCGATAAACGGATCGTTGGAATCGTGGACGTTCCCGGCCACGTCGATTTCATCCGCAACATGGTCGCCGGCGCGCATGGCATTGACGTCGTTATTTTTGTGGTCGCAGCCGATGACGGCATCATGCCGCAAACCCACGAACACCTGCACATTCTCACCCTGATGGGTTTGCGCCACGGCCTGGTCGCGCTGACAAAAATTGACCTTGTGGACGCGGCCCGGCGGCAATTCGTCATCGAGGATTTACGCCGTCTGCTCGCCGAGACATTTCTGGCCGGTGCGCCTATTTGTCCCGTTTCCAATATTACTGGCGAAGGTTTCGACAATTTTTTCGAGGCGCTCAACCGGTCCGTGGACGCGTGCGGCGACCGTCCTTGCGCCGGGCCTTTCCGCTTGTGGGTCGAGGATGCGTTCACCATTCGCGGCACCGGCACGGTTGTCACCGGCATTCCCACCCATGGCCGGGTCCGCCCCGGCGACGAACTTCATCTCATGCCCGCCGGATTGGCGGGCCACGTCCGCCGCATGCAGGTTTACGGCCAGGACGCCACCGAAGGCAACGCCGGCGAATGTGTCGCCCTGAACATTCCCGAGCTGGACCACGAATCCCTCAAGCGCGGCATGGTTCTCTGCGGAACAAATAGGTTCGAGCCATCCGCGATGGCTGAGGCTGAATTGCGCATTTTAAAATCCGTCCCCGGCAAAATCGAAGACTATCTGGCCGTGCAACTCCACTTCGGCACCGCCTCGGTCCCGGCCCATCTGGCCATGCTGGAAAACACCGCCATGACCGGCGGGGAGAGACAATTTGTCCAGCTTCGCCTCGACTTGCCTCTGCCTCTCGTCCCCGGCGAACGCTTCGTCGTGCGGGCCAACATCGCCGGCGCGGGCCTCAGCGGCCTGACCACCATTGGCGGCGGGCAAATCCTGGGCCTGACTAACACGCGCTTGCGCCGGCAAAAACCCTGGACCCTCAGCCTCCTCGCTGCCCGGCGCGACGCTGTCAATACTCCGTTACAATGGTGTGAGCAAATGATCCGCGAGAGCGAAACCCCCGCCACTGTCGCCGACTTGCAAAAAAAATGCTGGAACCGTTCGGAGGAAATCTCCGCCGCGTTAGTACAATTGCGTGTCGACAATATTTTGGTCCCCGCCCTCGGTGGCGGATGGTTTCACGCCACAAAAATCGTAAATATTTCCAAAAAAATAATCGCCGCTGCCGCCGCTTTTCACACCGCCAATCCGCAACGCGCCGGCCTCAGCCGCGAGGAATTGCAGGCAGCGGTGCCATGCAATCCCATTTTACTTGACGCTACGGTGCAATCGCTCCTGGATGCCAAACAACTCGAACGCAACGGAGCGCTTCTTGCGCAAGCCGGTTGGAGCGCGCGGATTCCCGACCGCGACCAGCGCCTCTGCGATCAAATCGCAGCGCAATTCCAGCAGGCCGGTCGAACCCCTCCCGCTTTGCCCGAGCTGGCCGCTGCCACCAAAGAACCGCTCCCGCGCGTTCTCGGCATGGCCCGGCTGCTGGCCGAACGCGGCCTGCTGGTGCGGTTGGACGACAACATCTGGATGCACCGCGACGCCGTCGAAGCCGGCAAGCAAACCGCCCTTAAACTATTCTCGCGCGCGCCCGCCTTTACCACGATGGAATTCCGCGACGCCTTCGGTGTCAGCCGTAAATTTGCCGTGCCGCTGGTGGATTACCTCGACAAAATCCGCTTCACCGTCCGCTCCGGCAACAACCGCACCCCCGGCGTCGAAGCCAAAAAACTTTTGCCATGAAATTACAATTTACAAGTCACCGTTTATTGCTCGGTGCTTTTGCCTGCCTGTCACTCTGCTCTTGTGCGCCGACTTGGTATGCCGGCGATTCAGCCGTTCGCCCGCGCCTGCCAGCGTCCACCACTTTCAACCGCGCCGCCGGGCGCGGCGAATCGTTGTACGTGACGCTGCGCTTGCAGAGCGGCGAAGAGTTGCCGTTCATGATCGATACCGGAAGTTCGGTTACCATTTTGGACAAATCCCTCGAATCGAAATTGGGCCGGCGCCTCGAGACCAGGCAGATTCAATATGGATGGTATGGAAAAACGAGTGTGGGCATTTATGCGGCGCCCCGGGTTTATTTGGGCGGCGTTCCCTTGCGCACCGGGGACCGCGTTATGACCGATGACTTGAGTCATATCTATGGCCGGATGAAGGGAATTCTCGGCATGGACTGCCTGCATTATTATTGCCTGCAACTCGATTTCGCCAGCGGCAAAATGCGCTTTCTCGATCCTGATCATCTTGACAGCGAAGACCTGGGCAAGGCCTACCCTCTCCGTATTTCCCGCGCCCTGGCCACCCGCGGAAATCTCGCCGGGGTCAATGGCGCGGATTCTTTGGTGGACACCGCGGAATACTGGGACGGCGCGATAAAGTCCGACATTTTCCAGCGGATGACCCAAGACCCCAACACCGTTGCCACACAGTGCTGGAAAGATTCCCAGGGCACCCAAAGATTCGCGGCGCGATTCAAAAAAGTGGTGTTCGACAACGAAACGTATCCTGACTTGGTTTTGCGCGAGAATCCCGACGGGGTCAATTTCATCGGGCTGCGATTTCTGGCCCGGCACCTGGTGACGTTGGACTTTCCCAAACACACCATGTATCTCAAGCGCACCAGCATCGGGCCGCTGCCGGTCTTGCCGGGAACAACCGCGCCGCTCACTTCGGTGACCAGATGAAAATAGATTTCCCCAAACGCCGCCGCGTCATGGAGCGCTCACAGCTTTTAGGCCACTGCATCTGCAACGTGCAACGTCCGTGCCCCTGCGATGTATTGCGCGAGCAAAATGTTTGTCCCTGCGCCGGTGAGCGGCCGGACGCCGTGGAAGGTGCGCAGGTCAAATTAACCCAACTCGTGCGCAACGCCGGCTGTGCTTCGAAGATTGCGCCCGCCGACCTGGACGCCGTGCTCGCCCGTCTTCCCGCGGTGGAAGATGCCGCCGTTATTTCCGGCCTCGCCGCTGCCGACGACGCCGCCATTTACCAAATCGCGCCGGACCTTTGTTTGGTCCAGACAGTGGACGTCTTCACGCCGTGCGTGGATGACCCGCGTCTCTTTGGCAAAATCTGCGCGGCCAATTGTCTCTCCGATATTTACGCGATGGGCGGCGAGCCGCGCACGGCGTTGAGCGTGCTCGCCTTCCCCTCGGAAAAACTGCCGGGCGAAATTATTTTCCAGGTGCTGGACGGGGCCATGGAGATTTTCAAGCAAGCCGGCGTCGCGCTCGTTGGCGGACACAGCGTCAAGGACGATGAAATCAAATTGGGCTTTGCCATCACCGGCGTGATCAATCCCGCCGTGGCCGCCGCGCTCGAAAAACCAAACGCCGGCGACGCTCTGATCCTGACCAAGCCGCTCGGCACGGGCGTCCTTTCCTTTTGCCGGCAAATCGGACGCGATTATCCGGCAGGGATGACGGCAGCCGAAATTTCCATGGCCGCGTTGAATCGCGCCGCGGCGGAGGCCATGAAGGAAGCGGGCGCCTCGGCTTGCACGGACATCACGGGCTTTGGACTGTTCGCCCATTTGCTGCGCATGTTGCGTCCCGGCAAACTCGGCGCGGAGATTTTTGCGGACGCGCTGCCGGCTTTCGACGGCGCACTGGACGCCCTGCGCAAAGGCGTCATTCCCGGCGCGATCGAGCGCAACCGCGAGTATGTGGCCGACGCGCTACACATTGCGTCCGGAGTGGAGGGAGCCTGGGCGGACCTTGGATTCGATGCGCAAACTTCGGGCGGATTACTGATTGCCGTTCCGATGGAACGCCTGGAAAAGTTGCGCGAATCTCTGGCCCGCCGCGGCGCTGGCGCTTTTGTCATCGGCAAAATCGTGGAGGGCAGCGGGCAGATTTTTCTTTCGCCTTCCGGCAAAAACACAGAAACTTCAAAATCGTCTGTTATGAATACGCCAACGAAAAATTCCGCCGGCACTCACGAAGCGTGTTGCGCCGATGCGTTCCAAAATGCCAGCGCGACCGGGTCCGCCGCCGAATCGCAAAAAGCCTTTGCCGCGTTGATCAAGTCAGTGCAGTCTGCCGGCGCTCTCAACGAGAAGACGAAAGAGCTTATTCTGTTCAGCCTGGTGGTGGGCAGCCGCTGCCAGCCGTGTCTTGAAGCGCACCTTCGCCGGGCGCGCGCCCTTGGGATCACCCAGGCGGAATTGGATGAGGCGGCCTGGTGCGCCATCGCCCTCGGCGGCGCGCCGGTGAAAATGTTTTACCAGGAAGGCATGGAGCGGATTCAATCCAGCCAGCCAACCCATCCCAAGCCTTAAATAATATTATGTACTTGCCTGCCGTCCCCGACATTCGCATCGAAACAGCAGGGAACGATGTAACGTATATGCTGCCCGTTCGGCCTTTGGGGAAAGTCCGTTGGCTTGGAGTGATTCCGGTCGGTTTCAGTGCGTTCTGGCTCTCCGGTATCGGGCGGATGTTACTGCCCATGGTTCAACAATTATCCTCCAGCAAAAATTCGGGCTTCGAATATTTCATGGTGGCGTTTCTTCTGGTCTTTATGATTGTCGGCTGCTTCCCGGCGGCCTACGGATTTCTTATGATGTTTGGCCGGTGCCGGATTAGTTGGCACGATGGGCGGCTGACAGTATCGGATTTAGTGGGACCGTTCGGACGGCGGCGGCGAATGCCCCGGACGGCCATTAGAAAATTCGCGGTAAAAGCCGGAGTGGAGCGCAACGGCCAGAGTGTGACCACCGGACCGCTGGCCTCGATGGCGATGCTGGTTGCCGAATTTGAGAATGGCAAACCGCGCGTTGTGGCGCTGGGTTATCCCCGGGAGTGGCTGGAAGCGATTGCAACAGAATTGTCCGGCTACGCGTCAAGAACACAGCCGGCGACGCCAAAAGTCGAGGTAGTCGATTTGCAGGCGACTCCGCCGCAATTCCAGGACGTCGCGGAGAAGCCGGCCGCCAGCAAGATCGTGCTGCAACGGAATGCCGCGAGCATTGTGCTGGAAGTTCCGCCCGCCGGTCTGCGCAAAGGGAGCATGGGGCTTTTCTTTTTCTCAATCGCGTGGTGCGCGTTCATGACTGTGTTCACCTCCGGCATGTTAAAGCAGGCGCGGGCGGCGAAGAGCGACTGGCAGAGCTTGATATTCATTGGGACCTTTTGGGCCGTCGGTTTGGGAATGATGGCGGGAGCGGTCAATTTGGGACGGCGGCGCGCCACTTTGACCGCCGGCAAAAGCGGCCTGACCATCGTCCAATCCGGACCCTTCGGCACCAAGCGCCGAGAGTTCCGACGGGAAGAGATCGCCGCCGTCCGCGCCGACACCAGCAATGTGGAGGTAAACAATCGACGCGTGCTCGAGTTGCAGATTCATCCGGTCACGGGCAAAAAAGTTGGTCTGTTGGTAAACCGCGAGGCCGACGAGTTGCGCTGGATGGCGACGGAGTTAAGAAACGCGTTGGGTGTGCCGGCAAAACAGGGCGAGAGTGCATCCCAGTTTTTGAGCGGGAAAAGGCCGGTAAATTAATGAGTAAAGAGATCTCCCTCGTCCCGACCTCCGATTGAACCACGACAAACCCGAAATACTCGGAACTCTGGAAGCGTTCAAGGGGACTGTCATCCCTTTTCGATTGCAAAAACCCGTGGCCTAACCGGTCCATACCGTGGGTGTTGGGCCAAAAGATAACAAGCGAAAGGGGTGGGGGTGAGCCGGGGAAGTTGGTGGGGTAAGACTCTTCGCAATTGTGTTGCGCCTCACCGGGACTTGGATAGAGATAATTAAGTCTGCCGTGCCGCAGGCGTCCCAACCTGCGGACGGTCCGCCGATTTGGGAATCGGCCAGTCCTCCGGAGTCCTACGGAGGGTGGACGATACGGCAGTTTTGGACGACTGCGCTGCAATTGACAGAGGCAATGAAATGGCTAATTGCTGGATTGCACGGAGTAGAATTGCATCGGGGCACCGCCCAGCGGCACGACGAGTTGGACGGGGCCGTTGCTCCCGGTAATGGCGTTGCCGTAAGGAATCCAATTGATCAGGTTGGTCGAGCAGTAGATCTGGTAACTTAATCCGGGAAGCGCGCGCCAACCCAGGACGAAGTTGGTGGCATTGCCGGTCGCTGTCAATATTGGCGCGATGCTCGGGACGGCCAGGTAATTCTGATTGGAAACGGACGCGGTGATGTTGGAGTAAGAGAGCGAGGGCGGCACGAAGATCAGATTGCCCAACGACGGGGTCACGGTGAAAGTCGCTCCGGGCACAAAGCCAAGCGAGTAATTTCCATTGGTGTCAGTCGTGGTGTAGGAGTAGGCGACGGAGGGTTGCAGCACAACACCCGGGACAGGCAGCCCGTTCGTATCCACAATCGTGCCTTGAATGACTGGCAGTGAAATGGTGAATGCGCCGGCATAGGCTTGTAACATCGGCTGGCCATACAAGTCATAGATATTTGGGCCGACAGTGACGGTGTAGTTGCCCACGGCGGTTTGCAGCGGGAAGCTGACCTGGTAGCTGACGGAACTTAACATGGCAATCGAGATAGAGTTGGAGAGCAGCGGACCGTTGGGGGTCAAAAGGGACACGGCGGTTGCACTGAATAAGTTGGGATTGGGAGCGTCGTTGAAGTACAAAACGACTGAACTGACGCCATTGCTCACAATTCCGACGGGCGAATTGGAAAGGACTTGCAGCCGAGGAATCGTGTTCGAGTAAATAGTGCCATTGGCTCCCGAAGATTCGCCCGTTGCGCCGAAAACTGTGGCAAGGCCAAAAAAGCTGTTTCCCCGCGAGTAGAGGGCAATGCGTCCGCCCGCTCCACCGCCGCCGCCGTAAAGTTCGCCTGCTCCGCCATTGGCAGCAAAAAGGCCGCTGCCCGCCAGGGTCCCCGCCGTCACCCAAAGACTGCCACCGGAGCCGCCGCCGGAGTTATCTTGAAGGCCGGTTTGGCCGTTGGCAGTGATTTCGCCATCCACGGTAAGAATGCCCCCCACACTCAGTCGGGCCGCGCCCCCACCGGCTGAACCGCCGGCAAGGGGACCGTCGCCAAGGCCGCCACCGCTGCCGAAATCCACCGGCTGGTTGGAAGAGCCGTAGCTGGCGCCGCCCGGGGCTGTCGAGGAAGCTCCCCCCGTGCCGCCGTAGCCTGCGCCGCTTCCGTCTGCATCAATGGATTGGCCGGCTCCGGGGCCGCCGCCTGGAGCGAAACCTTCCCCGTCCACGGCAATGACGCCGCCCGGGGCAACATCGAGATTGCTGAAGACCAGCAAATCAAGGTTCGATTGATTCGCCATGACGGTCAGCAAGCCGCCGGAGGCAATTGTGAGATTGCCCAGTAGCGGGAAACCCCCTTGTGGTGAGACGGAGGCGCCGTTTCCGATGGTGAGGTTGAACGGGAGCGACGGCGCGCCCAGGATGCTTGACAACAGCGTATTCGCTCCCGCCGCCCCGCCGTTATTTACGATCAATTGGCCCACCGACTGGCTGCTGGCTTTCGTGTAGATGGTGCCTGCGCCGCCATGTCCGTATCCGCCCCCGCCATAAGCAACAATGGTTCCGACAAAGCTGTCGGAAGTATAGCCGATGGAAATGCGGCCGCCGCCGCCGCCGCCGCCCACGGTCCCGGCCCCGTTGCCGCCGTTGGCAGCAATTGAGCCGGCGCCCGCCAGCGTAGTGACGGTGAGCCAGATGCTTCCGCCCGAGCCGCCGCCGCCGCCAATACCGGTTCCGTTGCCGCCATTGGCGGAGATAATTCCATCCACATCCAATGCGCCATTTACGGTAAGGTGAATCGAGCCGCCGCCCGCGCCGCCTATGGAGTAAGGATACTCGGTGCCGCCACCGCTGCCGGCAGCGGAAGGTGACGTGATGGAACCATACACCGATCCGCCTCCGGCCCCGCTCCCGGAACTGTTTGCGCCGTACCCGCCATAGCCGGCGCCGCTGCACGGATAGTTAGGCGAGCCGCCGCCATAGTGCCCGGCGCCAAGTCCTCCGCCTGCGCTGGAAAGGGAATTATCGGTCACAATCCCGCCGCCCGTTTGAACGGTCGCATTGCCGTTGACCGTTAAACTGACAATTCCGGCAGAGCTGCCGTTGGTGAGTGCCTTCAGCCAGGTGTTTGAACTGACCAGGAGGCTGGTGAACGTCTCTCCCTGGCTGGACGGGTAGCCAACCGCGCCGTTGCGCAAAATTAGATTGCCGGTGGGAACAGATTGGGCGGGTGTGGCAGCACCGGCCTGCCCGTTATTGTCCAGAATCAATTGGGGAGTTTGTCCGGTGGTCTGTATGTAAAGTGTGCCTGCCCCGCCCCAATTGGCCCCGCCGCCGCCGTATGCGGAAATCGTCCCGCTAAATTGGTTCGCCGAGGGATAGATGGCAATGCAACCGCCACCGCCACCACCCCCAATCGAACCCGCTCCGTTCCCGCCGTTGGCCGCAATCGAGCCTGAACCAGTCAGAGTTCCGGCGGTGATTTTGATGGCCCCGCCTGCTCCCCCACCTCCGCCTAAACCGGAGCCGTTCCCGCCGTTGGCGGAAATGGAACCATTGACTTGCAACAAACCGCTGACCGTGAGAGAGAACGCCCCGCCGCCAGCCCCGCCAGATGAGTATGGGGATTCCACGCCGCCGCCGCTGCCGAACGAGCTCGGCGATGTCGCCGAATCGTAAGATCCGCCGCCCAGCGCCAAATTGCCCAAGGAGTTCCCGCCGTTGCCGCCGTGACCACCCCCGCTGCAAGGATAATAGGGTGAACTTTCAACGCCATGCCCATCACCGCTGCCGAGACCAGCACCATATCCCATTAAATCAGCAGTAATCGCGCCTCCCGCCTGAATGGTTGCGTTAGCGCAGGAGAATGACGCCACATAGAATGTGCCATTGCTGACAAAGAGCGAGGAGTTGGAACTGATCAACAGATTGCCCAGGCTCATGCTGGTGGGAGGCAGGCCGACCGCCCCATTGCGCAATGTCAGGTCCGTCGTGGTGGACGATGGCAGGGGCGTGGCAGGCCCGGCATGTCCGCCATTGTCCAAAATCAATTGGGTATGCTGCCCCGTGACTTGAACAACAGTCGGTCCCGCTCCGCCCCAATTTGCGCCGCCACCGCCATACGCCGTAATGGTTCCGGAAAAGGAATTGTTGTTGCAGGGAATGTAGACCATGCCGCCGCCGCCACCCCCGCCTGTCGCATCGGCCCCGCTGCCGCCATTGGCCGCAATGTAGCCGCCACCGGACAAGGTGCCCACTGCCAGCCAGATACTTCCACCGGAGCCGCCCCCGCCGCCCGCCCCTGAGCCGTTGCCGCCGTTGGCAGAAATAATGCCGTCCATTTCCAGCGTGCCAGAAACGTTGAGACGGATCACACCGCCCCCGGGTCCCCCAAATGAGTATGGCGAATCCGTGCCACCTCCACTGCCGGGGTCGACAGGCGCCGTTGAGGAATCATAAGTAATTCCCCCTGTTGCGGAATTGCCTGCGCTGCCACCGCCGTATCCGCCATGACCCGCGCCGCTGCAGGGATAGGTCGGGCCGATGCCTAAAAAGCGCCCGTCGCCCGACCCAGTTCCGGGTCCATAACCAACAAAATCCGCAATGACGCCGCTTCCTGCTTTAATAGTGGCGTTTCCGGTAAACGAGAAATTCAAGGCGTAGGCCGGAGGAGAATTATTAAGAGCGGGAATCAGCCAGCCATTCGTATCCAAATATAAATTGGCGAAGGTGACAGAAGAGGAAGACGAACCGATCGCGCCGTTGCGCACGATTAAATCCGTGGACGAGCTTTGCGATTGCACGGGGGTGTTCGTTCCGAGATTGCCGCCGTTGTCGAGAATGAGCTGGGCGTTTTGATTTTGACCTGATACTTCGAGAAGAATAGTTCCGGCGCCGCCCACGCCGACGCCGGCGCCGCCGAATGCGGAAATCGTTCCGTCAAAGACGTTGGCCTGCGGATCCAGCAGAATGCGGCCGCCTCCCCCGCCGCCCCCGACGGAGTTTGCGCCAGCTCCACCATTGGCCGAAATGGTGCCCGAGCCGAGCAATGTTCCACCTGTCAACCAAATTGACCCACCCGACCCGCCTCCGCCGCCGCTGCCGGAGCCATTGCTGCCGTTGGCCGACAGGGTGCCGTCCACCTGCACGATGCCCCCAAATGCGGTGATTTGAATAGCGCCGCCGCCGCTGCCGCCCAGTGAGTAGGGGGAGAAAGATCCGCCGCCGCTGCCCAGAGAGGAGGGAGAGCTCTGGCTGCCATAAGCCGCGCCGCCCGTGCCCCCGGATGAAAGATTGAGGGCGCCATTGCCGCCGTAGCCGCCGCCGCCGCACGGGTAATAGGGAGAATCGCTGTAACCCCGGCCCGCGCCAGACCCGGAATTTGCGCCGTAACCGGCGGCATTGGCCATTACGCCGCCGCCTGCCTCGATGGTTATGGCGCCAGCCGCCGTGAGATTTAACGTCGTCATCGGATAGGCCAGCAGAAAACTATTGGATGCGATGGTCAGGACTCCCACATTCCACGAGACAGAGGGCATGACTCCGGCACTTCCTTGAATAAACACGTTAAGCGTGGGGTCGGTGATGGCCAGCAGGGTATTGGTGCCCGATTGGCCGCCGTTGTCGATGACAAGGAATCCGTTCTGGCCTGTCATCTTCGTATAGACCGTTCCCGCCCCACCGGTATTCGCCCCAGTTCCGCCGTAAGCGGACACGGTCCCCTCGAAGCTGGACGCGCCGTATTGAATCGCAATGCGGCCGCCGCCGCCGCCGCCGCCGTGGGTGGGCTCACCACTGCCACCGTTGGCGGTGATCGTGCCGGAGCCTGACAGCGCCAGCGCGGTAATCCAGACACTGCCGCCCGAGCCTCCACCGGAACGGCTGTTGGTGCCGTTGCCGCCGTTGGCCGAAATTAAGCCATTGTCAATGACAGTTCCGCCCGCCGTGATCTCGATCAACCCGCCGCCCGGGCCGCCGGCGCCTATATAACTGGCACCGCCGCCACTGCCCAGATTCATCGGTTGAGCATAGGAGCCGTAACATGCTCCGCCCACCGCATTGCTGGAACTCATCCCTCCGTAACCGCCGTAGCCGCCGCCGCTGCCATCGAAAGAAGATCCCGAGCTGTGGTTGCCCGGGCCGATTCCCAAGCCGCCCCCGTAGCCGGTCCCGTTGGCCACAATCGCCCCCCCTGCGTCCACCTGGACGTTATTTGTGACAGTCAGAGTCAGCCCCGTCTGGATCACTCCCAACAGCGAATCGTAACTGACCAGGACAATCCCGCCGTCCGGAATGCTGGAGTTGGTCGTGCGTTGCAATTGGGTCAGAGCGCCCGACGGCGTCAACAAGTAATCCAATCCGTTCGTGTACACATTCGTCCCGCTGGAATCGGTCACAACCACCGTGGTGGAAAGCGCATTGGAATTGAGCAATGTGACCGGGTTGGTGCCGCTGAGCACCTGGGATTCGTTGGTGATAAAGAGCAGGTTTGAAACTGTTCCGGACGGAAAGAAACTGTGGGTCAGCGCCCCGCCCGCCTCCACGTGGATGCTGGAAAAAGAATGGGCCCCATCCACTGTCAGCGTACAGTTTGTAACAACAATGTCCGTGCCGTCATAATTCGTGTTGCCCACACCAATGCCGGTGTTGGTCGTAAAAGTCGTGGCGAAGGCGGGAACACATGCCAGGACGACGATGGCTATACCCAATGCACGACCGGTTTGAAAAACGAGACGGCGGAACATGGTTGTTGTCATAGATTAATTCTACCTTTCTGCGTTGAAGTCCATTTTACCGGCAGCGTTCACTCTAGTAAAGGGGAAACCCGTCGGCAGAGCGCGGCCGCGATGACCTAATGCGCCGCTTAATTCCGCCGGCAATTCCCAGAAAGAAGAGTGCCGCAGTATTTGCATAATCCGTTAGACGGAGCCTCTGCAAAAATGCTCCCAATTACTGTTCGCTGACAGTCGACCCGGTACCGCTTTGTTATTTGGTGGAATCGGAGGATGGCAACGCGTTTAAACTAAATTCTCCGCTCTACACCTGCGAATGAATTCCACCCTATTCTGCTGTTGGAATATTTCCAGACTTGATTACGCGCGGGAACGGGTTAGACTAATCGCCGCGTGAACATTTTCCTGATTATTTTTGTCTGGCTAGCCATGGGCGCGATTTTGGTAACCGGCGTTGTGCTGGCGGTGAAGGGCATCTTTTGGCTGCTGGCCATCGGCCTGATCGGCTTCGTCCTCGCCGTGATCAAATACGGGATCTTCAGCCACTGAATTCCGTCATTCCTCCGCCAGTGCGGCGCCGAAGAAAAAGCCCTGCTGCGCGACGCCTCTGGACGATACCTCCGGCGGAGCGTCTGGCAAAAAACCGAGTCGGGTTTCCCGCTGTAATTCGCTTCTTCTCCTAATCGTAATCTTAGTCTCTTCCAGATGGGAAAAGAACTAAGATCGCGGTGCATGACACTGCTACAATAACCTCCGCTCACCTTTTTTTGGCAAGGGCGTCTCGCCGAGGCGCCCAGGCAGGCCGCGCCGCCACTTCGCGGACGGTAGCAATGATAAGATGCGCCTTAAGATCAGGAGCCCAAAGGAGTTTCCTTGACCTTGGACGGGGTTCGGGCGCAAATGTAAGGATGTTATTTCGCTCTAATTTTTTGCGGCTTCTTCTGTTGCTTGTTGCTCCGGCGATTTTTTCCGGCTGCCTCTGCCATCCGCCGGGGAGTGTGGAGAAGAGAACGGGCGACGAGATTGTGGTTGCCGGAAAATTCTTTCATACCGGCTCGAAGGTGGTGCTTTGGATGGACCCGGGCGGCTATGATGCCTACCGGGTGGAAAGGCGATTTGGCCCGATCGAGGAAGCGGATTGGGAAAGTTCGCGGCCGCATATAGATTCACCCAAAACGCCCAATCGTTACTCGATGCGCGATAACAATCTCACCAAGGAAGAAGTGGAACGCCTGCGCGGCGGCGGTTGGGACTTGCCGACTTTGCAATCCAACGTCGATCAATTCGTCATCCACTTTGACGTGGCGGGCATTTCCCGAACGTGTTTCAAGGTTCTTCAAGACTCGCGCGATCTAAGCGTTCATTTCATGCTGGATCTCGACGGGACAATTTATCAAACGCTCGACTTGAAAGAACGGGCGCGGCACGCCACCTCCTCGAACAACCGCTCCGTCGGCATCGAAGTCGCCAACATCGGCGCTTACGGCGAGAAGGAGAAAAATCCGTTGGACAAATGGTACGCGAAGGACGCAAAAGGCCGCACGATCATCACCATCCCCGCGGCAGCCGGACCGAACCCGGAGCGCAAGGCTCACTTTACCGGCCGGCCGGCGCGACGCGAGTTGGTGAGCGGCGAGGTGCAGGGCCACAATCTCCATCAATACGATTATACCCCGCAGCAATACAAGGCCCTGGCCAAGTTGACTGCGACCTTATGCACCATCTTTCCGAAAATAAACTGCGATTACCCACGCGAGGCTGACGGCAAATTGATGACTCACAAATTGCCCGCCGCCGAATTGAATAATTATGAAGGAGTGCTGGGTCATTACCACATCCAGACCAACAAAGTGGACCCAGGCCCGGCCCTGCAATGGGATTATGTCATCGGCGAAGCGCGCCGTTTGATGAAACAACATCCGCAACGGAACGTCGCCGGCCAGCAGCTCGAATGGCACACGAAGCTGATCCAGGATAATTGATCTGCTTAAGCCTGTTGAAAAATTCCATGTCACCGAAATGGCCTATTCCACTGTTTCTGCTGCTGGCCATGCCGAATGTCTTTGGCGGCGCGCCGGGTCAACACGAATCTCGCGAAGGCGATGAGATTGTTGTCGCCGGCCAATTCTTTCACACCGGCACCAAGGTCGTGCTCTGGATGGACCCGGGCGGATACGACGCCTATCGGTTGCAGCGCCGTTTTGTGCCCATCCCCCAAGCGGGATCAGGCAACGTCCATGCCCGTTACGGAATGCGCGCGGCCAAGCTGACCCCCGCGCAGTTGGAGCGAGTGCGGGGCGGCGGGTGGGATTTGCCCCTGCTCCAGTCCTCTATCGATCAATTTGTATTGCACTACGACGTGGAGGGTTGCTCACGGGCGTGCTTTGAAGCTCTTCAGGACAAAGCCGGCCTGAGCGTCCACCTCATGCTCGATCTGGACGGCACAATTTATCAAACCCTGGATTTGAAAGAAGAGGCCTGGCATGCGACCAGCTCGAACAACCGCTCCATCGGCTTGGAAATCGCCAACGTCGGATCCTATACCAATGCGGACAACACCCCTTTGACAAGCTGGTACAAAAAGGACGCACAAGGGCGGATGACTATTAATATTCCGAAAAAGTTCGGGCCGAATCCCGAGCGGACACCCCATTTTGCGGGCCACCCGGCGCGGCGTGAATTGATTACCGGCGAAATTCACGGCATACCGAGGAAACAGTATGATTACACGCCGCAGCAATACGCGGCATTGGCAAAGTTGACCGCGACCCTTTGCACCATTTTTCCGAAAATAAACTGCGACTATCCGCGCGAGGCCGATGGCAAACTCATGACTCACAAAATCCCCGAGCCCGAACTGCAAAATTATCAGGGAGTGCTCGGCCATTACCATGTGCAGACGGACAAAGAAGATCCGGGTCCCGCCTTGCAATGGGATTACATTATCGGCGAAGCCCGCAGTTTGATGAAACTCCCCCCGGCCCGCAACGTCCTCGGCGAACCCGTCACGACCCCGGTGAAGCTGATTGTGGATGAGTGAGCCTTTTTATGCCGGAAAAAAATCGTAAATATTTACGGTTTACTTATGATTGACTAAACACAACTCGTTTTCCACAAGCCGCTTACATCGCAATTGCCGTGCAGCAAAAAAGCTAAAACCGTAAAAACGACCTGTCAAGCTGTCAGTGATGCCCTTGCGAGCAAGGAGAAATGAAAATGAGAAAGGAATCGTTTTTCCTGTATAAAAAGATGCGTCACCAAACCGGATCAGCACGAAATCGGCTAATGGGTTTAGTACTTGTTTCCGCTGACAATTAAAGCCATTTTAGCATGTGACGACCGATGAAGATGATACGAACGATCTCGCTTTTTAGTGGGTGCGGCGGCTCTGACCTTGCGCTCCAAAAGTTGGGCTACAATGTCATCTGGGCTAACGACATCTCACAGGTCGCATGTGAAACTTACAGGGACAATGTTGGCGCGGTCATCGAGTGCGGCGACATCTCAGATTTTATCGAATTTCCAGAGGCAGAATTCCTGGTAGGCTGTTATCCGTGTCAGGGCTTCACTCAGGGAGGCCGCCGAGATTGGGACGCTTCAATCAACTTTCTTTATCAGCAGTTCGACCGGGTTCTGCGTGTCGTTCGCCCGAAGGCTTTTGTGGTCGAAAATGTCAACGGCATGGCTTACGGTGAGAATAGGGAATTGCTGAACAATCAGCTTTGTCGATACAGACTGGCCGGGTATCACGTGAAGTGGCAGGTCCTGGATGCGCAACATTATGGTGTCGCCCAAAGCCGCAGACGTGTTTTCATCGTTGGAATTCGGTCTGACCTCGATTTCGCCTACGAATTTCCAGAGCCCAAATTTGGGGGAAAAACGCGCCGAAGATTGATTTCCCAGGAAGATGTGCTCGCTGGGATGCCTGAGTGGCCAATCGGCGATTTCAATGAGGAACCCTTCCATTGGTATTATCTGTCTCGCAGGCGCCGTCACGACTGGGCGGAGCCCAGCGCGTGTATTGTCGGTCATTGGCGCCATGTGCCGCTTCACCCCATGAGTCCGCCGCTACGACGCATTAATACTGACAAATGGGTTTTCTCCGATAATGGCCGGGCACGCCGGTTCGCCTATCGCGAATGTGCCGCACTTCAAGGATTTCCACGATCGTTCGCTTGGAAAAGAGGTTCAGTGCGCGAGCGATTCCAGATGATCGGCAATGCAGTCCCCCCGCCGCTATTCGAAGCAGTGGTGAAAAAACTAGAACACCTTTGGTGAAAGAACATAGGACAATTCGTATGACAAAAAAAATAAAACCGTCCAAACGACCGCCTGACTCAATCGGGGGAAAAACGATCGATCTTTCCGCTTACAAAGTCGCCTCAGGAGAAATGAGACCTAAACCTGTTGCAGTCAAAGATCTCTACCTCGATCCTAAGAATCCCAGGCTTGCGGATGTATTAGCCACCAAATCTCAAGCGTCAATATTACAAGCCATGGAGAAGAACTTTGAACTCCAGCCGCTGATTGATTCAATGCTGCGCAACGGTTTCTTCTGGGAAGAGCCTATGGTTGCTGTTCGCGAACCCCTTTTGGAACGAAAAAATGAGATTGTTCTTATCGTGATCGAAGGAAATCGGCGGCTAGCAGCGCTAAAAATGATTCACTCCAACGCATTTGGCGACGCGGAGGCTCGCGCTCGTTTGAAAAAAGTTCCTGTGATTGTAAGAGGCCAGCGAGCAGAAACTTTGGCATTTGTTGGGTTTCGCCACATAACCGGTATCATTCCATGGGAAGCTGCGGCCAAGGCACAGTATGCGCTTGACTTGGTGCGGGCGAATTACACGATTGATGAGATTGCTGAGAGAATTGGTGATGAAGGGAAAGATATAGAACGATGGGTGCGGACTCAGTCGCTCATTGAACTTGCTAAAGCCCAAGGCCTTCGGGAAGATGATGCCGCGAAATCGTTTTTCTTTTCCTACCTGCTAACTGCAACGGATGCGCCCGGGACGAAGCGTTGGTTAGAAATGAAGAGCGACGATAAGCGCGGCATCGTAGAGGAAGTGAACCAGGCTCGCCTCAAAAAGCTCTGGCAGTGGCTATACGGGAGCAGGTCTGAAGAAGTCTCTCCAGCCATTCCCGAGTCACGCCAGATACACAAGCTGAATAGGATTATAGCGCATCCAGGTGCGGTAAAGGAACTGGAGGCCACAGGGAATTTCAATCGTGCTTTCTCACAGACAAAAGAACGGGGCGAATACATTGTAGACAGGCTTACTCAGATCCGCGATTTACTTCAGGATTTGTCGGGCTATCTGTCAGGTCTGGATGGTCAAGAACTTTTTGGCAAGAGAGTCGAAGATTTGCCATTTACCACGGATGCCAAACGGGAGTTCATACGGATTCAAAAATCTATCGAAGAAATTAAAAGTAAGCTGACGGTTTGATTCCTATGCAAATTCCTGAGTGCGCTGATTTGTGCGATTCAATTGAATTAGCGGCTGTGAGAAGTGGACGTGTCTTGTCCCAACAACAACTTCTGAGGCAATTTTTCCCTGGCTCCAGAGATTCGAGAGATATCGGTCTTATTCGCGAAGCGCTCGATCTTGCTCATCGCCGCAAAAAAGCTTGCGGCGGGGGACTGAATTACCCTTTTCATGTAGAACCCCGAAGTATTCGGTCTGAGCAGGTGACAGGCTTCAATATATACCAGTTTCTATTATTTGGTAGGTCACTTACTTTAGGTGGGCCCATCCAAGTAGAAGTGTTGCTTCGGAACTTTAGGAGGTATTTCGAGGACGTAGTATGCTGGTCGTTCCGGCAAGCAGGTTTTACCGCCGAAGTATTAAGCGAACCGAGAGTATTTCGTGGATTACATGTCCGGCTGGTGGATTCGCTTCACTTAGTGAGGGATCGTTTTGGAGAGTCGGCCACACTAAAGCTCGATGCAATTTCAGCGGATGACAACGATCTGGATGTGGATGTGCTTGCTGTCGTACGTCCTGGTAATAAGGAATGTGGCGGTTGGCCGTTTTTTCTCATTCAGTGTGCAACTGGTCCCGTCAACACACTGCAGAGTAAAATAAGTGAGGGAAAGGATACGTTTAGCACCGTATGGGAAGGCGGCTTCTTTTCTTCTCACAGCGTGCGAGGGTGTGCAACTCCTGATTGTCTTCTCACATTAAATACTCGCGATTGGAGGCGACTTAGCGTTCATGGTTGGGTGCTTGATCGGGTGCGCATTGTCCATCTGGCTTCTTTTGGTCAACACACTCCTTTACCCCCCGAAGTAAACACGTTTTGGAATGAGTTATCTGCGGCGATGCCAGACATTGATTGGCAGACAGGGTGGCAATCAGATCCTGCGAATGACGTGCTATGACTTGGCATTCCGCAATCGAGGAGACATGCCCCTGTCGGAGGGTCACCTTTTTCCCGGACTTTTAGTGAACTATATGGATCGCGTCTCACCCAGCATTCGTAGCCGCATTATGGGGTGCATCCGAGGCAAAAACACTCAGCCGGAGTTACGCACACGGAAATACTTGTACGCCGCAGGCTGCCGCTACCGCCTTCACGATTCACGATTATCAGGTTGTCCCGATCTCGTTTTCGCGACAAAACGCATTTGCCTATTCGTTCATGGCTGCTTCTGGCACGGCTGCCCAAAATGCTCTGATGGGCGGCGGAAGCCAAAGTCGAATCGAGATTACTGGTTGCCAAAAATTCAAGGAAATAGACAGCGTGACCGGCAACATGTATCCGATCTTCGTGCCGCTGGGTGGACCGTACTTATTATTTGGGAGTGTGAGACCATGGATGTTAAAAACTTGGAACGACTTCTGAAAACCATACTCAGGAAACGAACTTGGTAGCGGTGACCGTCCGTCTTCGCATGACTACAGCGTGACAAGAAAGGCTCTTTTCGTGAAGTTCGCCTGGTTCGCGGTTCAAATCCGTTCTTATTGGGCCTTACGGTGGTTCATCACCGGCCTTCATGTTTGGCGGTTAAAACAGTGCCGACTACAGGCCTCTTCTGAAAGAAAGACCGGTAAATGGCAAAATGTTGCACCCATGTTGCACCTTTGTAGCACCAAATGTTGCACCTTAAATTCCTTATACTCAACAGTGTAGCACCTGTAGCACCCTTTTCACCTTGAAGGGGGGTATCGGGATGGACGCATCGGCGATGCGTCCCTACCTTGCCCACCCTTTTCGTCTTTAAAGCGGGTATCTGGATGTCAGCCGCCGGGCTCGACGCGGTTTTTCGCGGTTAAAACATTGTGGCCAGCCTTTCCAGCAACGTCCTTTCCGCCCTTTTGCCGGGCGGGAAATGCTATCACCCAAAAAGACCGCCCCTCCAGTCCCTGTTGCCGGATGGCTGCAGTATTTCTTAAACCGCTCCAGCCCTTATTGTTCCCGGATTTCATCGTGGGGTTGGACGTCTCCCGCGATGATGTCCGCCACCGTTTCATTTTCACGCTGCGGACCGGTCACCTTGACCTCGCCCACTTTTAGGCCGCCCCGGTAAACGTTCATGCGCCGCTCGGGCGGCGGAACGGAACCGGCGGGAAAAGTAATGACCACAAAACGAGCTTCGGCATTGACCATCGCTACCTGGCCGAAGACGCGCAAGTCCGGCTTGACCACCGCTTTGGGCTGGCTGGCTGGCGCCGGAGCGGGATTAGGCTCTGACTTGTGATGAAAAACACAACCGGCCAGGAGCAGGGTCGCGCTTAAGAGTCCAATCGCAATTCTCATGCCTTGAGTTAAGTCAAGCGCGCTCGAATCGTCAAGCCGACACCGTCAATAAAGAGCGGGCAAACCCGAAGACTCGCCCATGACAGTTCAATAACCCGTGAAATGGTTTTCCTCGTTGGCATGGGCGGCCACCCGGCGTTGGGAGAAATTCAGCACCCAGGAAGCGATGGCCGGCGTATTCAAGGGGATGGGCAGCCGCCGGAAAATCGAAGGGGTTGTCAAGTGAACGATGCCCCGCTCAAGTCACCTCGACGACGAGCGCGGTGACGTTGTCGCGCGCGCCTTTGGCCAGGGCGGTTTCCACCAGGAGGCGGGCCGGGCCGGCGGGTTCCGGCGCGCGCATCAGCCCGGCCAGATCGTAGTCGTAAAGGCCCTCGATCAATCCATCCGTGCAGAGCAGCAGGAGGTCGCCCGGCTCATAAGCCACGGCCCCGACTTGCGGGTCCACAAACTGATTTGCCCCGCCCAGCGCTTTTTGCAACACGTTGCGGCGCGGGTGAGATCGAGCCTGCCGTTCATTGATTTGGCCCTGGCGCAGAAGCCAGGCAACATGCGTATCGTCCTGGGTGAGTTGCTTGACAGTCTTTCCCCCGGCCGGCAAATAGTAAATGCGGCTGTCGCCAATATGGCCGAAGTAAAGGCGTCCCGGAGTGAACCAGCACAGGCTCAAGGTCGCTTCCATTCCAGCGCATTCCTCATAACTGCCGCCCAAAAGAATCAGTGCCCGGTGAGTTCGGTCAAAAAGCTCTTCCAACACGTCGGTAAACCCGGTTTCCAGACCCGCGGCGGATTGCTGGAAGGAACGAGGCAGCAACTGCGCGATTTTCTCCATCGCGATGCGGCTGGCGTACTCCCCCGCGCGGGCTCCACCCATCCCATCGCTGACCGCGAAGGCAAAATCCATGCTGCGCGAGGGCGATTGGCCGATCTTGCCCAAGTGATGGATTTCCCTGGCGTCAAAGCACACGCCTAAAAAGGCATCCTCGTTATTAGGCCGAACCCGGCCGCGGTCGGTCCAGCCGAACCATCGCAGGCCGCGGGCTGGGGAAGGCAGGTTTGGGAGATGACTCACGGCGTCAGGATAGTGGCCAATTCAAAATCCACCACGCAAAAGCGGCCGTCGGATTGCCGGTAGGTGACGTTGCGGGTGTCGGGATCGTCATGACGCACGCCGTAAGACTCAAGTTCGGCGAACAATTCCCTGGCGCGTTCGGCGTCGAGATGTTCGACGCGCGTGCCGCACTCCGTGGTAATGATGCGGGGCCGCGTGGCGTCGGCTTCCAGCAAGCGGGGAACAAAACCGCAGCCGCGCGCTTCGAGGAAGCGCAGGACCCGCACTTCATTTTCAAATCGCGTTGGAGCGTCCGGGCCGTGGTATGTCTTGAAGACCCGGCCGTCAAAACTCAATTGGACGGTCGCGCGCAGTGTGTCTTTGACCTGCAACATGCCAAACCATTGTGCCCTCAATTCCTCAAACCGTCAAAAAAAGAGGTTGACCATTCGCCATGGCATTGCAATTGCTTAAAGCGGACGGCTGTTTAAAAACTGGCTAAGCATCATCAAAACTGTAAAATTTTTTACACAACGATTGAAACGAAACACTGATAAATAATCCACATGGCAAAATATAAACTCGAATACGTATGGCTCGACGGCTACACGCCCGTCGCGAATCTCCGCAGCAAAACCCTGGTCAAAGATTTCGACAAACCACCGAAGCTGGCCGACCTGCCCAATTGGGGCTTTGATGGCAGTTCCACCCGGCAAGCCGAGGGGCACTCCTCTGATTGCGTTCTCAAACCGGTGGCCTGCTATCCGGATCCCACCAGGAAAAACGGAGTCCTGGTCCTGAGCGAAGTCTATCTGCCCGATGGCAAGCCGCATTCCACCAACGCCCGGGCCACCATTCTTGACGATGCGGACACCTGGTTCGGTTTCGAGCAGGAATATTTTCTTTTCAAAGACGGCGTCCCGTTGGGATTTCCCAAAGACGGATATCCCTACCCGCAAGGCAAGTACTACACGGGCGTCGGCTACGAAAACGTGGGCGATCTGGCCCGCGAGATCGTCGATGCGCACCTGGATCTTTGCCTGGAGTGCGGCATCAATCACGAAGGCATCAACGCGGAAGTGGCCAAAGGCCAGTGGGAATTCCAGATTTTCGGCAAAGGCTCCAAGACGGCCGCCGACCAAATGTGGATGGCGCGCTATCTTTTAATGCGCCTATGCGAGAAATATCAGGTCACCGTCGTCTGGCATTGCAAGCCTTTGGGAATGGATGTCGATTGGAATGGCTCGGGCATGCACACCAACTTCTCGACCAAGCACATGCGCGAAGTGGGCGGCAAGGAATACTTTGAGGCGCTTATGGCGGCTTTTGACAAATATAAGAATGAGCATATCGCGGTCTACGGCCCGGACAACCACCTTCGCCTGACCGGCCTGCACGAGACGCAGTCCATCGACAAATTCAACTACGGCGTGGCCAATCGCGGCGCATCCGTGCGCGTGCCGGTGGCTTTCCCGAAGAACGGTTATCGCGGCTATCTGGAAGATCGCCGTCCCAATTCCGCCGGCGACCCCTATAAAATCGCCAGCCGCATCCTGCAAACCATCGCCACCGTGCCGACCAATTAGAGGCGGGGTTTCAGTTGCGTATTTTCGTTCGTCCCGGGCGTTGGACTTTGCGGTTCAGCGCCTGGGCGAACAGATGTTCGACAGTGGGTTCGCGTGATTCTAGAGCGGTAAAGGTGTAGCCAGAGATTCTCGTCGGCGAGACGCCAACGAGTGCGACCGAGACGGTCGCGATCCCCGAAGACAGGACCACATGCGGCTACAGTTTTATTTAAAATGCTCTAGAGCATTTTAAATAAAACTATAGCCACAGGAAGCAAACCAATTTCGGGCGTCCTGGGGTGTGACTGTTTTCAGGGCCTCTGCAATGGCCTGCTCCAATTCCTCCCGGGTCCGGGCTTCGG
>Ga0182030_10000478_pt1 | contig 75308 bp, 69 predicted proteins | sample 812S3MmetaG_FD_121299 | JGI IMG/M metagenome (GOLD analysis project Ga0182030, IMG submission 121299) | Permafrost microbial communities from Stordalen Mire, Sweden - 812S3M metaG (Illumina Assembly) | ecosystem: Environmental > Terrestrial > Soil > Wetlands > Permafrost | place: Sweden...
AACGGAGTTTCTATCATGGCAGCGAAAGCAAAGAAGGCGAAGAAGAAGGTAGCTAAGAAAAAGGCCGCTAAGAAAAAGTAAGCCTTCGAAAGTAATCAACTGTGCCCGCGTAAGCGGGCACAGTTGTTTTTGAGGGTAGGAAAAATCCCATGCCCATCGATAATAAGCGCCGCGCGGCCGAAGCTGCGCTCAAGTACATCGACGAAGGTATGGTGCTCGGCATCGGCACCGGCTCCACCGTCAACCAACTCATAGAGGCGCTGAAAGACCATAAAATAAGGCTCGTCGGTGCAGTTTCCAGTTCCAAGCAGACCTCCGACGGGCTGCGCGCGATAGGCGTCGACGAACTCGACCTCAATTCGACCGGCGATCTTGAGCTGTACATCGATGGCGCCGATCAGGCCACCCTCGATGGCATGCTGATCAAGGGTGGCGGTGCCGCGCTGACCCGCGAGAAGGTGCTGGCGGCAGCATCGAAGCGCTTCGTCTGCATCGTCGATGATTCCAAGATGGCGCCCGTATTGGGATCATTCCCCTTACCCGTCGAGGTGATCCCGATGGCCCGTTCCTACGTTGCGCGCCGGCTGGTGCAGCTCGGCGGGGCGCCAGTGTGGCGCGAGGGCGTCATCACCGACAACGGCAACGTGATCCTGGACCTTCACAACCTGCGTCTCGATGACCCCGCGGCCTTCGAGTCTGCGGCCAATCAGATTGCAGGAGTCGTTACGGTGGGTTTATTCGCGGCGCGGCGCGCCGATGTGCTCATCATTGCGGGCGACGACGGTGTGCGCACCGTGGCCTGCGGCCGCAAATCGACCCTCTAGATTTCGAGGCGCGTACCGATCTCGACCACGCGGCTCGGCGGCAGCCCGTAGTAATCCGCGATGACCTGGGCGCTGCGCGCCATCTGCATGAATGCCTTGCGCCGCAACGGCGGCAGGTCGGAGCGCCGGCCGGGCAGCAATTCCTCGCGGCTCAGGAAGAAGGTTGTGTTCTCAGGGTCGCAAGGCACGCCCAACGCCTCGGCCTCGCGCAAAATCTGCGTGATGTTGGGTGTTTCCATGAAACCAACCTGTACCACCACCCGGACGATGCCCTCGCACACCGGGGTGACCGTCAGGCGCTTTGCAGCCGGAATCCGCGGCTGCTCGCGCGTCACCACCGTCAGCAGCACCACGCGCTCGTGCATGACGCGATTGAACTTGATGTTGTTGAGCAGCGCTCTCGGAATGCCCGACGCCTTCGCGTCCAGGAATATGGACGTGCCGGCGACGCGCACCGGCGGATCGCGTTTCAGGTCCTCGAGGAAATCGCGCACCGGCTTCTGCTCGCGCAACAAGCGCGCCAGCACCGATGCACGGCCCTTCTGCCAAGTCTGCATCAACCAGAATATGACGAGGCCGGAGACCAGCGGCAACCAACCTCCGTCCTCCAGCTTGGTGAGGTTGGCGAGGAGGAAGGCCATGTCGACGAAAAAAAGTAACGACAAGCCGCCGCGCAGCCATCGGCTTTCGCGTCCGCGGCGCGACTTGATCAGGCTCAACGTCAGCGGCGTCACGATGGTCATTGCCCCTGACACCGCCAATCCGTAAGCGCCGGCGAGTGCCGCCGAAGTACCGAAACCGATCACCAGGGAAAGCGACGCTATCATGAGCAGCCAGTTCATGGTCGGTACATAGATCTGACCGACATGTTCGGCGGAGGAATGTTCAACGCGCACGCGCGGCAGCAATCCCAAGCTCACCGCTTGCGTCGTCACAGAGAACACTCCGGAAATCACCGCTTGAGATCCGATCAGCGAAGCGGCCGTGGCAAGAATGATGAGCGGCCACAATGACCATGCCGGCGCCATCAGATAGAACGGATTGCTGACTGCAGCGGGGTTTTCCATCAGCAGCGCGCCCTCGCCGAAATAGTTGAGCACCAGCGACGGCATGACGATGAAAATCCATGCAGCGCGAATCGGCATCTTTCCGAAATGCCCCATGTCGGCGTAGAGCGCCTCGCCGCCGGTGACGGTCAAAAAGACGCCCGCCAACACCGCCAGCGCGCCGACCTTGTGTTCCATGAACAGGCGCACACCCTGCGTCGGATCCAAGGCCAACAGCACGCGCGGTTCGCGCACGATCCAAGTCACGCCCATCACCGCAAGTACCAGGAACCAGCCCAGCATGACGGGGCCGAACACTCTGGCAACGGATCCGGTGCCATAACGCTGAATGAAGAACAGCCCGAACAGAATCGCGACGCCGATGGGCAGCACTGGAATCTGCGCGGTAGGGGCGGCGACCTGAAGCCCCTCGACGGCGCCCAACACCGTGACCGCGGGCGTAATCGCTCCGTCGGCGAAGAATAGCGATGCGCCCAAGATACCTAAGGTGCCGTAGATCTTGCGCCGCGGGCTGGCTCGCTCCGTGTTGATCACCAAGGCGGTCAGGGCCAACACCCCGCCCTCCCCTTTGTTGTCGGCGTTCAATACGACACCGACATACTTGAGCAGGATCACCAGTACCAAGGACCAAAAGATCAGTGACAGCAAGCCGAGGATATGCGGCGGCGTGACCGCAAGACTGGGCCCGGTGAAACACGAGGAAACCGCATACAAGGGGCTGGTGCCGATATCGCCAAAGACCACGCCGAGCGCTGCCAATGCCATCGGCGCGACGCGTTTAGTCGAATTATGATCGCCCGACATGGCTATCCGTACACCGTGAAAAAAGGGCCCACGGATGCGGGCCCTTGAGTGGCTGGGGGACTAGGATTCGAACCTAGGTAAACGGTGTCAGAGACCGTTGTCCTACCGCTAGACGATCCCCCAAAATGAAAGATCGTTCTCGGCGTTAGCGCTTCGAGAATTGTGTACCACGCCGAGCCTTGCGGCGGCCGACCTTCTTACGCTCGACTTCGCGCGCATCGCGCGTGACGAAGCCCGCCTTTCGCAGCGGTGAACGCAGCGTCTCATCGTAGGCCATCAGGGCGCGCGTGATGCCGTGGCGGATCGCGCCGGCTTGGCCGGTGATGCCGCCGCCCTCAACGTGTGCCTCGACATCGAATTTGCCATCGAGCTGAACTGCACCGAAGGGCTGCTGGACGATCATGCGCCCGGTTTCGCGGCCGAAGAACTCATCCAAGCTGCGGCCGTTGATGATGACCTTCCCCGTGCCCTGGCGAAGATAGACCCGCGCGCTCGAGGTCTTGCGGCGGCCCGTGCCGTAGAATGAATTGCTGGCTGTATTTGCCATTGACTGTCCTAGCGATGCTTAAATTTGCAGAGCTTTCGGCTGCTGCGCTTGATGCGGATGATCCTTCCCGCCGAAGACATGCAGCTTTCTGTACATGCGTCGGCCCAACGGTCCCTTGGGCAGCATTCCCTTGACGGCGAATTCGAGTGCCCTTTCCGGGTGCTCCTTGAGTAGCTTGCCGAGCGCAATGCTCTTCAAATTCCCTACATAGCCGGTGTGCTGATGGTAGAACTTGTCCGTGAGCTTGGCGCCTGTGACGCGAACGCTGCCGGCGTTGATCACGACGATATGATCGCCCAAGTCCTGGTGCGGCGCATAATTGGGCTTGTGCTTGCCTTTCAAGCGCAGCGCGATTTCCGAGGCTAAGCGGCCCAGTGTCTTGTTTGCGGCATCGACTAGGAACCAGTCGCTTCGAATCTCGCCGGGCTTGGAAAATACGGTATACATGGGACTACTTCGGGTCGTTGGCGAAAGGCGCGAGAGTTTACAGAACAGTACGTCCATACGCCAGTCCCGCGCCGCTCGCTACAGCAACACATTATATAATGAGCCTATGCAGACACGCAGCCACAATCTTCTGGACCGCCTGATAGGCGAAATAGATAAAGCAATCAAGGTGTTAACGGTCCCCGCACGATCCAGCCGATCACATACTTACGCGCCGACGGATGCGAGCCCGCAGGACCCGCTGCCGGATGCGGATCGCCAGACCTCCGCCCGCTTGATGCGCGTCAATCATGCCGGCGAAGTTGCCGCGCAAGCTCTTTATCATGGACAGGCGCTCACGGCCCGAAACCAGACCGTCAAAGCTGCGATGCAGCAATCGGCCGCCGAAGAAGCCGACCATCTGGCGTGGTGCGAGCAGCGCTTAGGGGAATTGCAGGGGCGCACCAGCGTGTTGAACCCGCTCTGGTACGTCGGCTCCTTTGCCATCGGGGCCCTGGCGGGCGCGCTCGGCGATCGCACCAGTCTGGGCTTCGTCGCAGAGACCGAGCACCAAGTCGAATCGCACCTGCGAGGTCACCTGGGCCGGCTCAGTCCGCGCGACTCCCGCAGCCGCGCCATCCTCGAACAGATGCAACACGATGAGATACGCCACGGTGAAAATGCGGCATCCTTGGGCGGTGCCGCGCTGCCATTACCTGCCTCGCTTGCGATGCGGGCCGCTTCGAAACTGATGACTTACGGCTCGTATTGGATCTAACTTGATGCCTTTAGTGCTTGCGATTCCGAGACTTATGTAATAAAACGTGCGCCAGCACACGCATTTCGCAGACGTAGAACCGAACGGGAGTGAACATGGAAGAAGGGGCAAAGGCCTTAAGCGATATCCCAGCGATCAATCGTTTCTTGAGCTACTGCCGTATCCGGACAGTCCCTTCCAAGACCGTGATCATTCACGCGGGCGATTTGCCGGATATTTTGTACTACATCATCTCCGGTTCGGTCGAAGTTATGATCGAAGACGAAGATGGCAACGAAATGGTGCTCGCTTACCTCAACAAGGGCCAGTTTTTCGGCGAAATGGGACTGTTCTACGAGCAGCCGACGCGCAGTGCTTGGGTGCGCACCCGGCAGCAATCCGAACTCGCAGAAATGACCTATCCGCGTTTCCGGCAAATCGCGGCGGAGAGTCCGGGATTGATCTTCGAATTGGCCACACAGTTGGCCACTCGTCTGGATCGCACCAACCGCAAGCTCGGCGACCTGGCATTCGTCGATGTCACCGGCCGCGTGGCTCACGCCATCATGGACTTGTGCGGTGAGCCGGACGCCATGACCCATCCCGAAGGCATGCAAATCAAGGTCAGCCGGCAGGAACTGTCGCGCCTGGTAGGCTGCTCGCGCGAAATGGCGGGACGAGTGCTCAAGGTTCTGGAAGAGCAGGGCTTGCTGCGAGCTACTGGGAAAACCATCGTTGTCTTCAATGCCAGGCCGAAGGTAAAGACTCGTCCGCTGATCGTGCCGGTAAAAGCCGGAGCGGCCGCCGGCGCGCCGGCGAAGATCGTCCGCAGCGAACAGCATGACGATGATGATGACGAAGATGAGGACGACGACGAATAACGGGGGGCGCCTAGCCAGGGGGGCGCGCTTAGCCGGGGACTCCTAGCCGTCCAATTTCGATCTGCTCGCGCATGGCCTTGATGGTGTGCGCGTAATTCGAGCTTTCGAATATCGCGGATCCGGCCACGAAAGTATCGGCCCCCGCCCGGGCGATCTGCGCCGCATTTTCAATCTTGACGCCGCCGTCGATTTCCAAGCGTATCGGCCGACCGCATGCCTCGATGCGCGCGCGCGCCTGGGCGAGTTTCGGCAGTACCTCGGCAATGAATTTCTGGCCGCCGAATCCTGGGTTCACGGACATCAATAGAATCACGTCGATCTTGTCGATGACGTAGTCCAGCCAGCTCAACGAGGTCGCGGGGTTGAAAACCAATCCCGGTTTGCAGCCGCAATCGCGGATGTGCTGGATGGTGCGATCCACATGCTGCGTGGCCTCGGGATGAAAGCTTATGTTGCTTGCGCCCGCAGCGGCGAACTCCGTCACCAGGGCATCCACAGGCGTGACCATCAAATGCACATCGATGGGTGCACTGATACCCGCCTTGCGCAGTGCCGCGCATACCATCGGCCCCACGGTCAGATTCGGTACGTAATGGTTGTCCATGACGTCGAAGTGAATCCAATCGGCGCCCGCAGCCAACACCGCGTTCACTTCTTCCCCCAGCCGCGCGAAGTCGGCGGACAATATCGAGGGCGAGATGATGATGCTCAATTCAACGCATCCCGCGGGCGGCGCGTATGCCTTCGTAGGCTTCTTGGATGCGTTGTGTTTTCTCTTTCGCCATCTGTGCCATCGACTCCGGAAGACCGTTTGCGACGAGTTTATCAGGATGATGACGGCTCATCTGACGCCGATACGCCTTGGTGACTTCGGCGTCGCTGATACCGGCCTCAACCTCGAGCTCCGCATAGCACTCGGCCAAGGTGCTGGCACGCGTCGCGCCCGGCTGGCTCGGTCCGCCGCGTGCCCGGCGGGCGCGCACACCAGCCTCGATGTGCGCGAATTCCAGACCTGAGAATCCCAGCCGGTCGGCGAGCCGCAGCAGAATGCCGCGCGCCGGCGGCGAGATGCCGTTGCCCGCGAGGGCCGCTCGCAATTGCAATTCGACGAAGGCGCGCAGAATGTCGAAGCGAGGGCCGCACACCGCGCGCAGCCGCTCGACGCACGCCGCGGCATCGAAATTGGCCGCTTTGCCCGCACGGAAACAATTCATGGCGGCTGCCGTGTCGTTCGCTCCCAGCTGGAATTCCTGCATCAGGCGGCGCGCGGCGTCGATCTCTGCCTCCGTGACACGGCCGTCTGCCTTCGCTACATGACCCATGACTTCGAACGTCGCGCGGAAGAATTCGACACGCACCGAATCGGCGCTGGCGGAGGACGACATCGCGGTACGCGCGCCCTGATCGACCATGTAGCCGATGAGCGCGCCCAGCACGGCGCCCCAGGCGCTGCGCGTGATCATCAAACCCACTAGGGCCCCAAAAAACACGCCTGTCCATGCCATTCGCGTTGACCTATCTGCCCCATGCCGCCACAATCGCCGACCTTCAATGGTAGCAGTCGGCAGGCCGCCCACACATGGAACCGCTCACCTCCTCGGCACCCCTGTTCGAGACCCACATCAGCAGTCTGCAACGCATACACCAAGGAAAGGTGCGCGACATCTACGACGTGGATGCGCAGCATCTATTGATTGTCGCGACCGATCGACTGTCCGCCTTCGACGTGGTGCTGCCCGATCCCATCCCCTTCAAAGGCGAGGTGCTGACGCGAATCTCGCAGTTCTGGTTCGACCGGACCAGCCACATGGCGCCGAACCATCTCTCCGGCCTGCGCGTCGAGGACGTGGTCAGCGACGCTGCCGAACGCGCACAGTTGGCCGGCCGCGCAATGGTCGTAAAGAAACTCTCCCCCCTGCCGGTCGAGGCGGTCGCGCGCGGTTATCTCATCGGGTCCGGTTACCGCGACTACCAACAGCACGGCGCGGTATGCGGCATCGAACTGCCGCGCGGCTTGAGGATGGCGGAGCGCTTACCCGTGCCGGTTTTCACGCCCGCCTACAAGGCTCCCGCGGGCCAGCATGACGAGAACATCGATTTCGATGCCGTCGTGAAACTGGTCGGGCTCGAGTTTGCCGCCAGCATCAAACGCATCACGCTCGAGATTTACCAATTTGCGTCGGAGCATGCACGCCGGCGCGACATCATAATCGCCGACACCAAGTTCGAATTTGGCGTCGATCAGGCCGGCCGCCTTACGCTCATGGATGAAGCACTGACGCCGGATTCATCGCGTTTCTGGCCGGTCGCGTCCTATAAACCCGGCATCAGCCCGCCGAGTTTCGACAAACAATTCGTGCGCGACTATCTGGAGTCGCTGCATTGGAATAAAAAGCCCCCAGCGCCGCGTCTACCGCAGGAGATCCTGCTTCGCACCAGCGAGAATTACCGCGAAGCCCTGCGGCTGCTGACCGCATAAGGCTCGCCGCATGATCAAATTGTTGAGTTGGGTGGAAGACGGGCTGTTCATCAGGTCGCGCGACATGGGGCCGCCGTGGGGCGCATTGCTGCGTTTCGTGCGCTTTCCGGTGGCCCTGTTGCGCGACTGGCTGCGCGGCACCATCAGCGTACACGCCATGAGCCTCGCCTACACCACCCTGCTGTCGTTGGTACCGCTGATGGTGTTCAGTTTCTCGATTTTGAAGGGACTCGGCGCACGCGGCGATCTACGCTTCATCCTGCATGAGTTCTTTCGCCCGCTGGGAAATGCCTCGGCGCAACTCACTGAAACCGTCACGCAATTCGTCGCCAACATGCGCGGCGATCTGCTCGGGTCCATCGGATTGGCGTTCCTTCTCTACACCGTCATCAGTACCGTTCAGAAGGTGGAGGCGAGCTTCAATTTCCTCTGGCACGTGGACCGTCCGCGCAGCTTCGCGCGGCGCTTTACCGAGTATCTGAGTGTGATGATATTGGGTCCGATCCTGCTTGCGGTCGCGTTGGGACTGCTCGGCAGCGCCGAACACAGTCCTTTCGCGAAATGGATCGCCGCAATCACGCCGCTGGCGTCGATTTTGAGCGCCGCCATTCGAGTGCTGCCCTATGTCATCGTCACCATCGTGTTCACGTTCATGTATGCGTTCATCCCCAATACCAAAGTGCGGTTCCGCGCCGCACTCATTGGCGGGGTGACCTCAGGGATCATCTGGGCTTTGATGGGCGAAATTTTCACGGCCTTCCTCGTCTACTCCTCGTCGCTGGTGGCTATCTACACGGGCTTCGCCGTGGTATTGATCACGCTGGTCTGGGTTTACTTGAGCTGGCTGGTACTGCTGATCGGCGCGCAGCTGGCTTTCTACGTGCAATTTCCGCAATACCTGCGCCATGGCCAAGAGCCGGTAGAGTTGACCGGCAAGGATCGAGAGCAGGTAGGTTTGTCGATCATGTATCTGGTCGGCAGCGACTATGCAACGGGTAACGTGCGCTGGACCGCGGCGCGGCTCGCCGCGGAACTCGACATCCCCAGCATCGCCCTCTCGCCGGTTCTGGAAGCATTGGAGAGCGGCGGATTTCTTCTCGCTACTGAACGGGAATCGTTCGTCCCCGGCCGTAATTTGGACGGAATTCGATTGTCTGACGTACTGGAGAACGTGCGCTCTTGCCCGAGTGGACGGCTGGCCGTATCGATTCGTTCGATCGGGCCCGCGGTCGAGGCCATGGGCGCGGTGGAGTCTGCCATGCTCGAATGCTTGAGCGGACGCTCGCTCAAGGACTTTACGGCACAGGCCGCCGCGCGCTGACGAGGGCGTCCGTCAGTCGCCGGCGATGGTCAATTCCTTCAGCAGTATGGAGCCCACGCGCGTACCGCCGCGCACGTCCACGTCGTCGCCAACCGCCGCGATCCCCTTGAACATGTCGCGCAAATTGCCGGCAATGGTGATTTCCGCCACGGGATATTGAATCACGCCGTTTTCGACCCAGAACCCCGCCGCGCCGCGCGAGTAATCACCCGTCACGGTGTTGACGCCCTGACCCATCAGCTCGGTCACCATCAACCCCGTACCGAGCCGCGCCAGCATCGCCGCGGCGCCGCCCGTGTAATTGGGCGCAACCAGCAAATTGTGCGATCCCCCGGCATTGCCCGTGGTTTGCAGGCCGAGCTTGCGCGCCGAATAGCTGGAGAGTATGTAGCCGGTCAGAACGCCGGCGGCAACCAGCTCGCGATCGTGCGTGGCCACGCCTTCATCGTCGAATGGCGCGCTGCCCGTGGCTTTGAGCAGATGCGGCCGCTCTGAAATCGAGAAATCCGCCGGAAAGATTTGTTGCCCCACGGAATCGAGCAGAAACGACGATTGTCGATACTGACTGCTGCCACGAATCGCTGCCACGAAATGCCCGACCAAGCCGCGCGCCAATTCGGGAACCAACAGCACCGGCGCCCGCCGCGTCGCCAACTTGCGGGGATCCAACCTCGCGATCGTGCGCCGCGCGCTTTCCCGGCCGATCACTTCGGGTTCCTGCAGTTCGCGCCAATCGCGGGAGCTGCTGTACCAATAATCGCGCTGCATGTCCTCTCCGGTGCCGGCAAGCACCACGCAGCTCAAGGTGTGCGAGGTCGTGGGATAGCCGCCGACGAATCCGTGGGTATTGCCGTAGACATGCAAGCCTCGATGACTGGCGACCGAAGCGCCCTCGGAGTTGTTGATGCGCGGATCGAAGGCTAATGCGGCGGCCTCGCATGCTTTCGCCAGCTCGATGGCTCGATCAGCTGTCAGGCTCCAGGGATGGGAAAGATCCAAATCGGGCGGCGCCGTTGCCATTAGCGCAGCGTCCGCCAAGCCGGAACACGCGTCCTCGGCCGTGAAGCGTGCAATGCTGCAAGCTTTGGCCACCGTGGCGCGCACCGCCTCCGGTGAAAAATCTGCGGTGCCCGCCGACCCCTTGCGCTTGCCGAAATACACCGTGATTCCCATGCTTCGGTCGCGTTGATGTTCGAGGGTTTCCACCTCTCCCAGCCGGACGCCCACCGAAAGGCCCGTGTCCTGGCTGACGGCGGCCTCGGCCTGCGTGGCGCCACGGGTACGTGCCTCCTCGAGCGCATGCTCGATGATGATTTCGAGGTCTGCTTGGGTCAGACGAGCCGGGCTGGTGGTGATTGCGGTCATGGCATCTCCGAGACTGGTCGAGCGTATGAAAGCGCTAATTCTACCGGTCCCGGTGATAGCATGGGGAATATGACGGGCGGCGATCAAAACGACAATCAGGACGATCAGGGAGAAACCTGGGAGCAGAGCGCCAGCAAGAGCGCCCGCAAGCGCGAGGCCGCTTCTTTGCAGGAACTCGGCGTGCAATTGTCGGCATTGCCCGATCGCGAAATCGACGAATTGGACTTGCCGGACAACTTGTGCACCGCGCTGCGCGACCTGCGCCGCCTGCCGACGCACGGAGCGCAGGTACGGCAGCGTCAATACATCGGCAAACTGATGCGCAGCATCGACGCCGAGCCGCTGCTCGCCAAGCTCAAGGAGCGCAAGCAGCGCCACGATGTCGAGATCCGCCATTTTCAGAAAATCGAGGGCTGGCGCGATCGGCTTTTGTCCGAGCCCCAAGCGGTCGATGAATTGCTCGAGGAGCACCCCGCAGCCGATCGCGCGGAACTCACCAAGTTGCTCGAAAAGGCCGCAAAGGAGCGCGCCGAGCAGCGTTCGCCGAGCGCCGCGCGCGAACTTTTCGCCTTTCTACGTCGACTGCTTGGTTAAATGCTTTAGATTGGCGCCACGGCTGCTAAACTCGGCCTCATGAAAGTTTTGGTCGGAGTCATTATGGGATCGTCTTCCGACTGGGAAACGATGCAGGCTGCCGCCGAAACGCTCGAGTCGTTGCATATAGCTCACGAAGTTCGCGTCATCTCGGCGCACCGAACTCCCGATTTGCTGTTCGAATATGCTGCGGCCGCGCGCGATCGTGGCCTGAAAGCCATCATTGCGGGAGCGGGCGGCGCTGCGCACCTGCCCGGCATGACGGCCGCGAAAACCTCGGTGCCCGTGCTAGGTGTGCCGATTCAGTCGAAGGCCTTGAACGGCATCGATTCGCTCTTGTCGATTGCTCAGATGCCGAGCGGCATCCCAGTTGCGACCTTCGCCATCGGGATCGCCGGCGCGAAGAATGCTGCGCTATTCGCGGCCGCGATCATCGCCAACGAGGCGCCCGCCACCCGCGCCGCGCTGGATGCGTTTCGTGACAGCCAGACAGCCGCCGTGCTCGCCAAGCCGGATCCGCGCGGATCTTGACTCGGACAAGGATAGGCATCGTCGGCGCCGGGCAGCTGGGACGCATGCTGGCACTGGCCGGCTACCCGTTGGGCCTCAGCTGTCTTTTTCTCGACCGCAGTGCCGATGCGCCAGGAGCGCAAGTAGCGCCCATCATTGTCGGCGATTTGGAGGATCCCAAAAAACTCGAACAGCTGGCCCGGTGCAGCGATGTCGTGACTTTCGATTGGGAGAACATCTCGGGAAGTGCATTGGCGCCGTTGCGCCATATCAGCGCGGTCCGGCCGCCGCGTGCGGCATTGGAGGTCTCCCAGGACCGGATCCGGGAGAAGGCGCTGTTCGTCAAATTGAAGATTCCGGTCGCGGCACATGCATCGGTCGATACCGTCGCGCAGCTTTCGCGAGCCGTGCTCGAGCTGGGTGCGCCTGGCGTGCTCAAGACACGGCGCCTGGGTTACGACGGCAAGGGACAATTAGTGTTGCGCACTTCGCGGGACGTCGACGCGGCGTGGCAAGCACTCGGGGGTGTCGGGCTGATTTACGAGAAATTCCAGCCGTTCTCGCGCGAGGTATCGATACTCGGCGCACGTTCCGCGCGCGGCGACATGGTGTTCTATCCGCTCTCCAGCAATACCCACGGCAACGGCGTCTTGCATTACGGCGTTGCACCCTTTACAAGCACCAGACTCGAACGCGCAGCGCAAAGATACATGCGGCGCGTGATGCATGCCCTGTCCTACGTGGGAGTCCTTGCCATTGAATTCTTTGTCGTCGCCGGTCGATTGATTGCCAATGAAATGGCGCCGCGCGTCCACAATTCGGGGCATTGGACCATTGAGGGCTGCGTGACCAGCCAGTTCCAAAACCATCTGCGCGCGATCTGCGACCTGCCGTTGGGCAGTACCCGCGCCCTGGGACACACGGCAATGATCAATTTCCTCGGTACAATGCCGGATCGGGATGCGTTATTGGCGATCGAGGGTCTGACCTTTCATGACTATGGAAAGCAAGCGCGCCCTGGGCGTAAGGTGGGCCATTGCACGATCCTCAAAAAGCACGCCAGAGATCGCGACCAGGCGCTGCGGCGTGCGTTAAAATTGATCGAATGGACATGAGTGACGCGTCAATTCACGCGACTAAGCGAATCCCGTAGACTTTTGCCAAGATGTATCTAGAGCTATTCAAACTACAAGAATTACCGTTCCGGCTGAGCCCGGACCCGCAGTTTCTTTACCTTAGCAAGCAGCACGCCCGAGCCAAGGCGTACATGGAATCGACCATCTGGTTCACCGACGGATTCGTGGTGATCACCGGGGAAATCGGCGCAGGTAAAACCACGCTGATAGAAACCTTCCTGCGCGAATTGCAAACCGATGTGGTGATAGCGCAGATCAATCAGACGCAGCTTTCCCCCACGGCATTTTTGCAGACAGTGCTCGTGCAGTTCGGCTTCACGCCGTTCAACATGAAGAAGGCCGAGGTGCTCGCGACTCTCAACCAATTCCTGATCGAGCAATACAGCAGCGGCCGCAAGGTGCTGCTCATCATCGACGAGGCGCAAAACCTCAGCAATCGCGTCCTCGAGGAGGTACGGCTGCTGTCCGGTTTGGAGACCACCAAGGACAAGGTGCTGCGCATCATCCTCGCCGGCCAGCCTGAGCTGAATGAAAAACTCAACTCCCAGGACTTGATTCAGCTGACGCAGCGCGTGCGGCTGCGTTTCCACCTCACAGCACTCACCAAGAACGAAACGGTGGCCTACATCGATCATCGTTTGGAAGTGGCGGGCTCGCAGGGCCGGCGGATTTTCGCCGAGGATACCTACGCCACCATCTACAGGTACACCGGCGGCGTACCGCGCCTGATCAATACCCTGTGCGATACCTGCATGATGGCCGCCTTCACTCAGAACGTCGATCATGTCAACGCGGATTCTCTGCAGGCCGCCATCCGCGAATTGCAATGGACCGAACACAAGGGCATCCCCGCGAGTACCATCGCGGCTCGAGTCGCCGGACCGCCGCCGATGAACGTTTCAAGTGTCCCCGTAGGTTCGACAGCGGAACCGGCCGACAGCACCATTCCGCCGCCGCAGCCGGAAGCCGAGCCGGCAGCACCAAGCTCGTCGCAAACCACGTACGTTGCGCATGTAGTGGGGCGCGTGCTGCTCGCCTGCGAAGGTAAGACCGTGATGGAGCGCGAGTTGCGGCCCGGACGCCTGGTTATCGGACGGACGCCCGACAACGACATACAGATCGACAGCAAATTCATCAGCCGCCATCATTGCCAAATCGTGACGCAACTCGACGCTTGCGTCATCGAGGATCTCAACAGCACCAACGGCATCTACGTCAAGTCGAAACGGGTGAGGCGCCATAATCTCAACGATGGTGATGTCGTGCAGGTGGGTCAGCACGAAGTGATGTATATCGACGAGCGCGCGTCGCGCGGCAGGGTGTCGCCGGATCACACCGACACGGAAGTCATCGACAAAGCTTAAAGCTCGATGGTCTCGCCCGAGTATTCTCGGCTCAAGGTGCGATAATCCAGACGCCGTAAAAACAAGGTCAATGCCGCGATCTCCGCGCACAAACCGATGATAAAGGCGACCTTGCCGCCAAAACCCAGTGGATCAAGATAGAACACGATGATCGCCACCGCACCGATGGCCATGTAAATCAGCGGCAAGCTCTCATAGACGGGACGGGCCAATCGCATGGTTGTACACCTCCGTGTCGCCATGTTGATGCAGTGCTTCATGTTAATGCGGCCGCAGCGGCGGCATTCCAGTATTTAACTTAACGCCAGATTTTTTGCGCGAAGCGGGCTTTAGTCCTTGCCGGCCAGCACCTTCGAGATGCCCGTCAGCCACGTTGGCATCATTCGCCCGTGCCGTGCACGCGCGCAGCTTCGAATTCATCGCCCGGCTTCCAATTCACCGTTTGCGCGGCGGCAAGCGCCTGCCAACCCAGGGCGAATCCGAATTTCGCCAGGGCTGCATTGCTGGAGAAATCCATCGACGGCGAATATTCGTCGCCCGGGCGATGATAGCGATGCGCGGTGTAATCCTCCGCTTGTGCCTTGCCCCACTCCAGCGGGTGGTTCGCGAACTTCGAGCCGGTACCGATGGAGAAGGCGGGCACTCCGGCACGCGCCAAACTGAAATGATCGGATCGATAATAATGACCGGCGCCGGGTTCGGCATCGGCTTGAATTTCGAAGCCGAATGCGGCGGCGGTCTTCTCGACTGTCGGATAGAACGAGGTGCGCTCGGCGCCGGTGACCGCGACGGACTCCGGCATGCCGATGGGCGGCACGGCGTCGAAATTCAGATCCAACGCAATCTGCGCCGCCGCGATCGGCAGGTGCTTGCCGAGATACTCCGACCCCAGCAAGCCTTTTTCCTCGGCCGTCACCGAGGCGAACAGCACCGGATGCGGCGGCTTGATCGTGGCGCTTGCAAACGCCCGCGCCAACTCGAGCAATATGCCGCATCCGGTGCCGTTGTCGACCGCACCGTTGTAAATTTTGTCGCCGCTTAAGCCGGGATCGACACCCAGATGATCGTAGTGCGCCGAATAAATCACGGCTTGTGCGGCGCCCGGCAAGGCGCCCGGCAGTATTCCGAGCACGTTATGCGATGTAAACTTGCGAATGTCGCTGACGATGTGCGCCGTGAAGCGCACCGGCAATTCTCGCGCTTTGAACTTGCGGGTCCCGGCCTGTGCGATCATCTCATCCACGTTAAGATTGGAGGCAGCCAATAGCTTGCGCGCGACTTCCAATTGAATCCATGAAGCCGCCTTCAGCTTCGGATCCTTGTCCCCGGCCAGATAGACCTGCTCGTTGCTCCAGGAATTGCGCACCACGTCCCAGCCGTAACTCGCCAGATCGGTGCGATGGATGATCAACACCGCGACCGCGCCCTCGCGCGCAGCCTGCTCAAATTTGTAGGTCCAGCGGCCGTAGTAGGTCAACGCCTCGCCATTGAAGAATTTCGGATCTTTCGACGGCGGTTCGTTGACGATGACGAGCACCACCTTGCCCTTTACATCGACGCCCTTGAAATCGTCCCAGCGATATTCCGGCGCCACGATGCCGTAGCCTACGAACACCACGGGCGCGTCGATATCAGTGCCTTCGGTTTGCGTCTGGTTATTGGTGACGAAGTCCTCGGCTAGTTTCAAATTCAACGCATTGCCATGTGCCGGCAGCAACGCAGCGGTGGTGTCCGCCAGGGTTTTGACGCCGACGAAATCCACCTTCTGTAGATAGCTGCCGTGATCACCCGCCGGCTGCAAGCCCAACAGGGCAAACTGCGTCGCGATGTAGTTGGCAGCCAACTCGCTGCCGCGCGTGCCCGTCCCGCGACCCTCCAGCAAATCATCCGACAGGAACCTCACATGAGCACGAATGCGTTCGGGGTCTATGCCCTGCATGGCGATGGCGGCCTCCCGCGGCAGCCCGAGCTGCGCGGCGGGATCGGTAGCCGCCGCGCAAAACACCACCCCGATCAAACCGACCACGAGCGCAACGATTCTCTGCATGTCGACTCCGGATTGACGAGGGTACGAGGCTACTCCGCTCCCGGCCGCCCTGTCACCTGCCCGTAACGCGCCGTTAATAGTCTGATCGTTTTCGCCGGAGGCCAGGGTTGCGAAGCGCGTGTAATTTTCTCGTTGTTTTTATGTGCAGCCTGTGGTGCTCAGCCGTCTGCGCGGCATCGCCCCTTCAAGAGGCGTGTCCGCGGCCCGCTCCGGGCAGCGCAGTACCGGAACCCGAGGACCTGCGCAGCCGCGATGGCGTGCTGAGAGTGGACCTGACCTTGCGCAACTCGCGGCAGAGCGACGGCAGCGTGCGCTACTGCTACCTACTGCAGGACGGATCCCAATCACCAACGCTGCGGCTGCGGCCCGGCGATTTACTCATACTGCGCTTGAAGAACGAACTCGTAGATTTTGGGGCGGGCCAACCCGCGGCCGTCACTCAGCACCATCATGCAGGCCCGTCAAAATCCGCCGATCCATGCGACAGCCGTCTCATGTCCCTCACTTCGACGAACATCCACTTTCATGGCATGACGATGCCGTCGGTCTGCCATCAAGATGAGGTGTTGAAAACTTCCATTCAGCCGGGTGACCCCGCCTTCGAGTATCGATTCCGCGTGCCGCGCGAGGAACCGCCGGGTTTGTATTGGTACCATCCGCACATTCACGGTTTCAGCAAGGCGCAGGTGATCGGCGGCGCATCCGGCGCACTCATCGTCGAGGGACTCGAAGCAGCCGAACATGAGGTCGCTGGATTACCGGAGCGTGTCCTCGTCATCCGCGACCAGGATTTGCTCAATCCCGACGCGCCGCCCGCCGCCTCTGAACCCGTAGTGCCGAAAATGCTCATTGATCGCGACGGCGATTCCGCCAACAACGGCTCGGGCTTCGGCAAACCTGCCAAGGATCTATCCGTCAATTTCGTCCCCGTCCCGTATCCCGACTACCCGCCGGCATTGATCCAAATGCGTCCGGGCGAACGGCAGCTGTGGCGGGTTTTGAACGCGTCCGCCATCACCTACTTGAATCTCGCGGTCATTTTCAAGCGCGCCGCGCAGCAGCTAGGGCTCGTGGCGATCGACGGCGTACCGTTGAACCGCAACGGCAACTCCGATAATGCCGTCGAGTGGAGCGATCACCTCGGCGTACCGCCCGGCGCGCGGGTCGAATTCATCGTCAGCGCTCCCCCTGAGGGCGTGCCCGCACTGCTGGTGACGCGCACCGTCGACACTGGCCAAGGCGGCGAGAACGACCCTAATCGCGCGCTGGCGACCATCGTCGCCAAATCCGACGCAAGCGAGCCGCGCTCGACGTTGTCGGCGACACCACAGCCCGCCACTGCGCCTGCGTTGCCATGGCTCGGCGATGTCGCGCCGGTACGCGTGCGCAAGCTGTATTTCTCGGAAAGGCTGCAGGATCCCGGCAATCCGCACAGCGCCACTGAGTTCTACATCACCGTGGATGGAGCAACCCCTGCGGCTTTCGATCCAAGCTCCGCTACCCCCGATATCATCGTCAAGCAGGGCGACGTGGAGGACTGGATCATCGAAAATAGATCCAACGAATTACACGCCTTTCATATTCATCAAATTCATTTTCTGCTCGTGGGCTGGTCCGGCACGTCCGTGAACGAGCCTTTCCTGCGCGACACCGTGAACGTACCTTATTACAACGGTCGCATGCTGCAGTATCCGAGTGTGCGCTTGCGCATGGATTTCCGCGATCCGAACACCGTGGGCACTTTCGTCTATCACTGTCATCTGCTCGAGCACGAAGACGGCGGCATGATGGGATTGATCCGCGTCGAGCCTGCTCACTGACGTCGAGTGAGTCCTGCAAAGACGCGCAGCCGCGATGGTTTAACGTAATCATCACACCGCTGCAACACGGCTCCTCTAAAACGTTCACACACGCGCTTCCGCGCAACAAATATCTGAAACTCAAATGGGAGGATTTCTAGTGTTGAAAACTATGATTTCTCGAACGCTCTCAGTCGTGCGCGTCGGACTGTGCTCCGCCGCGGTCCTGCAGCTATCCCTCGGCGCCACGTTGGCAGCCGAAGCACAAAGCACGGATCGCAGCGATCGAACGCGCTCGCCGATCAAACACGTCATCGTGATCATTGGTGAGAATCGCAGCTTCGATCACGTATTCGCCACTTACGAGCCGAAGAACGGCGAACACGTTTGGAATTTGCTGTCCGAGGGAATCGTCAAGATCAACGGTGAGCCAGGACCAAATTTTTACAAGGCCCAGCAGTACGCGGCCGCCGATCCGACGGCCGACGCTTTTTTGTTGAGCCCGCCGAAATCCTCGTTCGAGAACAACGTGCTGCCCGCTCCCCTGGTCGGCGGTCCGACGAACTCCAGCGGAGCGCCTGCGCAGTCCTACATCGCCGGCAACAGCTTGAGCCTGGCCCAAGCGTCCGAGAACGGGCTGCCCACCGACTACTATCAATACCTGATTGGCGGCGGCACTCTGGCGGCACACAAGACTCCCGATACGCGAATCGCTGACGTGAACGCCTTGCCGCCCGGCCCATTTCAGCTGACAAGCGCCACCTTCAGCTACGACGATTACGCGGCGAGCCCGGTGCACCGCTTCTACCAAATGTGGCAGCAGCTGGATTGCAGCCTCGAGCACGCCACTCCGGAACGTCCTTCGGGCTGCGATGCGCAGCTCTTCTCGTGGGTAGAGGTGACCGTGGGCGCCGGTTCCAACGGCCTAGCACCTGCCGCCAACTTCAGCACCGAGTACTCGGCCTCGGACAAAACCACGGGCGAAGGCTCGACGGCGCTGGGATTCTATAACGTGCAGAAAGGCGATGCGCCGTATTTCAAGCAACTCGCCGATGAATTCGCGATGAGCGACAACTTCCACCAATCCGTGAATGGTGGAACCGGCGCAAATCACATCATGCTAGGCCATGGTGATGCCATCTGGTTCAGCGACGGCGCTGGAAATCCGAAGACGCCGCCGCACGACGTGTCCGACGGCACCACCGCGAAGCCGGCGATCCTCGATGAAATCGAAAACCCGAATCCCGCGCCCGGCACCAACAATTGGTACACCGAAGACGGTTACGGCGGCGGCTCCTTCGGCTCTCCCGCGTACGGCGGCGGCTCCTACAGCAACTGCTCGGATCCGACGCAGCCGGGCGTGTCGACGGTTGTGAATTATCTGCAGTCGCTGCCGCATCCGATCGATCCGCATTGCGAGACCGGCCATTACTATCTGTTGAACAACTACAACCCCGGCTATTTCGGCAACGGCAACGACGCCTTCACCGACACCAGCCCGGACAACACGGTGTTCACCATTCCGCCGTCCTCGACGCCCAGCATCGGCGATACCATGCTCGCCGCAAAGGTTTCTTGGAAGTATTACGGCGACCAATGGGACAACTATGTTCCCGATCCCTATCAGCTCAATTATGGGGCAATCGGCGCCAAGACCGACGAGTACTGCAACATCTGCAACCCGTTCCAATACGACACGTCCATCATGACGAATGCGGCGATCCGCTCTGCGCACATTCAGGACACGGCGGATCTCTACAACGACATCGCCAAGGGCACGCTGCCGGCCGTCTCCTTCGTCAAGCCCAGCGGTCTGGTCGACGGTCATCCGTCTTCCTCGAAGCTGGATCTGTTCGAGGGCTTCAGCAAGAAGATCGTCGATGCAGTTCGCGCCAATCCCGACTTGTGGAAGGATACCGCGATATTCATCACCTTCGATGAAGGCGGCGGCTACTACGATTCCGGATATGTGCAGCCGCTCGACTTTTTCGGCGACGGTACTCGTATTCCGCTGCTGGTGGTATCGCGCTTCACCAAGCCGGGGCATATCTCACACGACTACACGGATCACGTTTCCATCCTGAAATTCATCGAAAGGAATTGGGAATTGAAACCCGTCAGCTATCGCAGCCGCGACAACTACCCGAATCCGATTGTGGCGCGCCATAGCCCGTACGTGCCTCTGAACAGCCCTGCAATCGGCGATCTGTTCGATTTGTTCGACTTTCACGATACCTGGTATCGCTGAGCGCGCGGTTCATTGATCGCGAGATCTTAAGCTTCCTGCTACTTCTGCTGCAACCTAACCGGCGGACCTTCAAGTCAAGGTCCGCCGTTTTTTTTCGCCGGCGGATTGACCAACCGCCAATGCTAGACTCGGCGCAGTGGACTCCTATCAAGTAATCATCGTCGGATCCGGCGCCGGGGGCGCTGCTGCGGCTTACCGCCTGGCGCTTGCGGGAGTGCGCGTGCTGCTCCTGGAAAAGGGAGAAAAATTGCCCACGGACGGCTCGACGCTGGACGACACTCAGGTGGTCCTGCGTGGCAGATTCTTGAGCACGGAGCCATGGCTCGACGGCCGCGGCGCAGCGATCTGCCCCGAAGAGCATTTCAACCTGGGCGGAAAAACCCGCTGGTACGGCGCCGCGGTGCTGCGCTATTCACCGCAGGAGTTCCTCGCGGACAGTGCATATGCGGCGCACGGATGGCCCATCTCACTCGCCGAATTCACGCCGTACTATGAGGAGGCCGAACGCCTCTTGGGAGTGCGCTTCTTCGCGGCGGAGCCCGGGCTGAAAAGAATTCTAGACGCCATCGAGGCAAGGGATCGCGAGTGGATTTCGACGCCGCTTCCCATGGCTCTGTCGGCAAACATACTTGCAAACCCGTTGGAGGCGCGCCACTTCGACGGCTTCGCCAGCGTCGCGCATTTGAAGGGCGATGCGCAATCGAGTTTTCTCGAACGCGTAGCCGACCGTCCCAACCTCACGGTGCGCACCGGCAGCGAGGTGCTCGCATTGCTGAGCGGCGGCGGCGCGAACCCGTGCGTCGTCGGTGTGCGGCTCGCAGGCGGCGTGGAATTGCGCGCAGGCACGGTGCTGTTGGCCGCCGGTACCCTGCACTCGCCGCGTCTGTTGAGCCGCTTCATCGCCGGCCTCGATGCGTCGGCGCGCAGCGGGCGGTTCGACATGGTCGGTCGCAACCTCAAAAAGCACGTGCTCACCGCGCTGATCGCCGTGGCGTTATGGCGTCCCAGCGATACCTTGCGCAAAACCATGTTGACCACCCATGCTGATTTCCCGCACAGCAGCGTTCAGCCGCTGGGATTCGATGCCGAACTCATTGCGACGCTGGTACCGCGATTCGTGCCGCGACTCATCGCGCGCGTGATCGGCCGGCACGCCTACGGATTCTTCCTGCAAACCGAGGACGGGGCGAATCGCGACAACCGCGTGTACGAGAATTCGGCGGCGGCGCCCGTAATGGACTACGACGAGACGCGCCTGCCGGCGTCGCTTGCCGAACACAAAGCGTTCACCGGCGCCTTCAGGCGCGTGCTGCTGCGTATCGGCATGCTCAGCTTCACGCAGCGGGTGGGTCTGAACGGCACCGCGCATGTAAGCGGTACGCTCGCCATGGGAACGGACGCCGGCCAAGCGGTCGTCAATCCAGACGGTGCAGTAATCGGCATCGGCGGACTGTATGTGGTGGACGGCAGCGTCTTGCCTAGATCGAGCCGCGTGAATCCGTCCTTGTCGATTTACGCGTGGGGGCTGCGCGTCGCTGACCGGCTGATGCAATCCTGGGGCTCGGCGTAAGGCGCGGGGCAAGACGCCCCGACCGTGACGTCCCGCCCGCACCACGGCGCGCATCCTGCAATCCGGCACAACGTGCCGTTCGGTTTCCTCCTTGAAAGTGCCGTGCACGCATCTTGCTGCGCATACGCCGCCCAATGAATCGTCAAACGCGGCGCGAACGCATGGAAATGCGACCCGCTCAAAATTACCGCGCGTAACTATTAGCCGGTGCCGCCCACCGTCAACGCCTCGACGCGCAAGGTGGGTTGACCGACGCCAACCGGCACCGATTGACCCTCCTTGCCGCAGGTTCCGACGCCGCCGTCCAAGCGCATGTCGTTGCCCACCATGCTGACACGGTTCAGCACATCCGGGCCGTTGCCGATCAACGTTGCGCCCTTGACCGGCGCACCAATCTTGCCGTTCTCGATCAAATAAGCTTCGCTCGCCGAAAATACGAATTTTCCCGACGTGATGTCCACCTGGCCGCCGCCGAAATTGACTGCATACAGGCCCTTCTCGACCGATGCGATGATTTCTTCGGGATCGCGCGGTCCGGCGCGCATGTACGTGTTGGTCATGCGAGGCAATGTCATGTGGGCGAAGGATTCACGCCGGCCGTTGCCCGTGGCCGGCATGCCCATGAGTCGCGCGTTCATCTTGTCCTGAATGTAGCCGCGCAGCACGCCGTTCTCGATCAAGGTTGTGCACTGGGTCGGCGTTCCCTCATCGTCGACGTTCAATGAACCGCGCCGCCGATCGAGCGTGCCGTCATCGACCACGGTAATGTCGTCCGCCGCCACCTTTTGGCCGATGCGGTTCGAGAACGCCGATGTGCCCTTGCGGTTGAAGTCGCCCTCCAAGCCGTGCCCGATGGCTTCGTGCAGCAAAATTCCGGGCCAGCCTGAGCCCAGCACCACCGTCATGGGGCCGGCGGGCGCCGCCACCGCCTCCAAGTTCACCAATGCCTGGCGCACCGCCTCGCGTCCGTGAGCAAACGGCGCATCGCCCTGCAGCAGTTCATCGAGTCCGAAGCGGCCGCCGCCGCCGCTGTAGCCCTGCTCGCGTCTGCCGTTCTGCTCGACGATCACCGATACGTTGACGCGCACCAAGGGCCGCACGTCCGCGGCCAGCGTACCGTCGCTGGCGGCGACCAGCACCACTTCATGGACCGCGGTCAATGAGGCCATGACCTGCTTGACGCGCGGGTCGATGCGCCGCGTGTCGGCATCGATACGCATCAGCCACGCCACTTTGTCCTCATCCTTGATGGCGTCGAGCGGATCGAGCGGCAAATACAGTCGATGCGTCAGCGGCCGCTGCCAAGCTTGAACTGCGTGGTGCGCGCCGCTGCGCGCGATCGCGCGTGCGGCGTCCGACGCCTCGACCAATGCCGGCAGCAGCACTTCGTCAGTGTAGGCAAAACCGGTTTTCTCGCCGCTGATGGCGCGCACCCCCACTCCCTGTTCGATATTGTGCGTGCCCTCTTTGACGATGCCATCCTCGAGCGCCCAGGATTCTTCGCGCGAAAGCTGGAAGTACAAATCGGCGTAGTCGACGCCGCGGGTCATGATGGTGTCGAGCACCTGGCTGAGGCGACCCGCATCGAGTCCCGAGGGCGTCAAAATCATTCTCTCGGCCACTTCGAAGGTGGGGACCGCCACATCCGCGCTGCGCGCGTTCATGACGCCGCAGCCGCGGCGCTTGCCAGGCCAAGCCGCCGGTTTGCCAAAGCGGGAAAGCGCTGGCGCGATTCGTTGAGTTTGCCAAGGTCGATGTCTGCTGTTATCACTCCAGTTCCTTTGGCCAAGCGCGACAGCACCTGGCCCCAATAGTCGATGATGATCGTATCGCCGTAAGTCTCGCGGCCGCTGCTGTGCGTGCCCCACTGCGCCGGCGCCACCACGTAGCTCTGGTTCTCGATGGCACGCGCCCGCAACAGCGTTTCCCAATGCGCTCGTCCGGTCGGCACGGTGAATGCCGCGGGCATCGCCAGCCACTCTGCGCCCCGCCCCACCAGTTCGCGATACAGCTCGGGAAACCGCATGTCGTAGCACACCGACATGCCGAGCCGGCCGACCGGCGTATCAGCCACCACCGCGTCGGCCCCGGGAGTCACGTGCCTGCTCTCCAGGTACTGTTCGTTGCGCCCGGGTATGGTGACATCGAACAGATGGATCTTGTCGTAACGCGCCACGCGCTTGCCGTCGGCATCGATCAACAGCGACGTGTTGGCAACGCGGCTGGCGCTGTCGCCGCGCAGCACGATGGTGCCGCCCAAAATCCACATCTTGAGCTCACGCGCGGTTGTGCTCAGGAAGTTTTGGACAACGCCGACGCCGTCCGGTTCAGCCACCTGCAGCTTGTCTGCATCCTTCAAGCCGATGAAGCAAAAATTCTCCGGTAGACAGGCAATCTCGGCGCCGCCGTCCTTTGCCTCGCGCAGCAATTCCGCCGCCGCCGCAAGGTTGTCGGCGACGACGTGACCCGAAGTCATTTGAATGGCGGCTACTATTCCCATTTATTTCGGTGTCTCGACAGGCGCGGCCCCCGCTTGGGCGGCCCCCGCTTCTGCGCTCTTGATTCTCTCCACATTGGGGCTGTCCCACGGACCTGTAATACGATAGTAACCCCGCGCCAGGCCCTTCAGCGGCTGTTTGAACACCTGGGTGAATACCAACACGGCTCCCGCCACCACGGGTCCGGCCACGAGCGCCGCCACGGGCAGTGAACTGGTGTAGTTGCCGGTCACCACTGCAGTTTGGTCGTAGTCCTTGTTTTTCAAGCCGACACGGCCAATCAGGCCGATTTCCGCGGCCGGGCCCTTGAGCAGCACATTATCGGTGTAGGCGTTGCCGTCGCGCAGTTTGAAATCGCCGCGAACGGTGTCGAAAGCAAGCCCTTTGTCGGTCAGATCGCTGAAATCCAGCGCCAGACGTCGCGGCAATGCTGCGATGCTGGCGAGGCCCAACACCTTGCCGGCGCCGGGCTTCAGACCCGTGACCTGACCCTTGTCGAGCGATAGCTGCACATGCCCGGCCACTTCCGCCAGCGCCGCCGAAGTCGGCGCCCCCAGCCAGCTAAGATCAAAGTCCATCTTGCCGGACTTGGCTTGAATTACATCGGCGTAACCCAGATCCTTCAGCGTGCTTTGCACATCGGTGCTCGTGACCGCTCCCGTGATGCGGGCGGTGCCCGCGTCCTTGCCGCGCCATTCGCCGTCGGCATTCACGGCAAAGCTGGGTGCGGTGACGCTGAGGTCCTTCAGGCGTACTCCATCGTCCAGTTTCGCGAGTGTTGCCCGCACATCGCCGAATCGGCGCTCACCCCAGATCAACTGCGCAGCGTGGAAATTGAGTGCCGGCACCGCGCGCGGATCCGAGAAGCCGCTGCCTCCGGCGGCCGCTGACGCTGCGTCTGCTGGGTCGACGGCATCCCCGCGCTCCGCCACTTCGAAGCGTAGCCGCTCGAATTCCAGATTCCATGGCGTTGCGGCACTGGCAGCTCCAGGGATTGTGATGCTACCGGTCACATTCGGCCCACCAACACCGATGTGCAATCCCATGTCGCTGGCCGCGAGATTCAGTGCAACGTCATGAAAAGCCAGACCTAGGTAGTCCAGTTCGCCGACGTGCATGCTTGCACTACGCAGGTAGTAGGACAGCGGCTTTGCGTTTTTGTCGGGGGTGCTCAACGCCAACCAACCCGCTAGATCGAGCCTTTCCACCGAACCGCCGACACTGAGGATCTGCGAATCCCCGCCAATGGATTCCCCGGCGCCGAAGTTCAGCGAGGCGTGTGCCAGACGCATGCCGTTGGCATCGGATTCGAGCGCGTAGGAACCATCGACCACGGAGCCGACTGCGAAACGCCCTTGCGGTGCACCGTTGGCAGGCCATTGGATCTCCAGCCACGACGGCAAAGGCGTGCTGGCCGCCTTATCGAGCGGCGTGGGCAGCTTCATCTCGAGGCCGGCAAGCGTACTGCTCACTCGCAAGGAACGCTCGCGGGAGGGCTCCGGTGCCATCTTCAGTACCGCACGCCAGTCGGTTTCGCCGCTGATCGAAATCGACGCCGGCACCGACAGTGCGCCGCGCACCCCATCGGCGCTCACCGAGCCGCGAAATTCCAGCTGGGTGCGCGTCACCGGCTTATTTCGCGGCACGCGCGCCTGCATCTGGAAAGAGCCGCCCAACAAGCGGCCGTGGATGTCGGCATGCGCCACCTGCGCATTCTCCACATCGAAATCGCCGCTCACTTCCGTAGCCTTGGTCAAATACCCCACCTTGTTGAGCGAAGCATCGTCCAGGTGCCCGTGCACCAGCACCCGACGGTTCGTGAAATCTTTGAACGGCAAGAATAGATCCACAGTGGCGTCGAGCGTTCCTCCAGCCTCCACCGAGGAAAAGACATGCTCAGCCATGGCATCCAGCGGTGTAGCCCGCAAAAACGCGAGCGCCGAAGCCGCCTCGCCGCGCGCGCCTGCCTTGACGCGCAGTTCTCCGGTCTTGAAATCCGCGAAGCGCGCCTCGACGGAGTCGAGCGGGATCTGACCCAAGCGCCCGCTGATCATGTGCACGCTTAAGCCCTCGTTGCGAAACTCCGCCTGGGCCGTGACGTTCTCGGCCGCGGGCCAGCCCTCGCTGTAGTCCAGCGTCATTCCATCGACGGCAACGCGCCCCAGAAACAAGCCGCTGCCGTCTCGAAACGGATAATGGCGCAACGGTCCCTGCAGCACGACATCGGCGCGCGACAGATGCCCGGCGACGAACGCGCGGTTCAGCCAGTTCATGGCGTTGGGTGCGATCAATGCACGCGGAAAATAATTGCGCGTATTCGCCACGTTGCCGTTTTGCACGCTGCTGACCAGCGTCAACAACGGCGAAGAATCATCGCTCGGCTGCTGCCAAGACAGCAGGCCGTGCACTTCGGCATCATGTGTTTTGAGTTGAAAGCTCGGAGTCGCGACCAGCAACTCCTCGGCGCTGCGTTTCCAGTAGAGTTTGGTCTGAAAGACCTCCAGGTCGATTGGTTGCGAAAACTCCGAGGGCCACGCGAATATCGCGCCGTCGGCGTCGAGAAAGACATGGCCGCCCGTTTCGTCGCCGGCCAGGGAACCGGACAGTCCGCGCAAACCGGGCGCACGTCCCATTGGGGCGAATCCGGCGTGGCGAAATTTGGCTTGAACCTGCAAACGCCAAGGATCGACGGTTGTGGTTCGAGCCAGAGCGAGAGTGGTATCTCGCCATTCGCCGGTCGGAGCGAGTTCTCTTATTTTGTCGCGCAAATCTTTCTGCGGCAGAAAGCCGGCCAATGGCAACAGCGTATCGATGCGCAGGTAGCTGGCGCGCGCGCTCAAGTCCAACAGGCCTGCGGACCCTTGGTTCCAACTGACGTCGAACGCGGACTCCGGATCGCGGCGCAATGCACGCACACCCCGGCCTGACACGCTCCAGCGATCTCCGGCATGCACGAGAGCTAACGCACCGCTCATCTCATCGAATTTGTTCAGCGGCCCATCGGCCAGCCGCATCGCGACGCCTCTGGCAGTGAACTCCACCCCGGCGCGGGTGAGTGTTGCGCCACGTCCTTCCGCGGAGATGTCAAACGTGGCAACGCCCGCTTCCAAGCCGGACAAGTATTCAGGCAACAGGCGCCCCCAACCCGCGAAGGAGATGCCGCGCGCCAACGCAACGCCCTCCCAGGCCAGGCTCGGCAACGTGCCGTGGCCCCGGGCTCGAGCGCGCGCACTCACCGTGCCGCCGAGCGACGCGGGTAACTGTCCGGCAAAGACGCAGCCGATACCGTCGGCTTCGTGACGAAGATCGAGGCTCACATCTTGCAGCACCAGCTTCGGCAAATCCGGGTTCCAGTCCTGCAGGGTGAAAATTGCATGACGAATCGCCAGCGTACCCGCCGGCAGATCGTCCGCCTTGAGCGTGTTCTGTGCATCGCTCTCGCCGCCGACGCCAGCCGCGCCTAGGCCGGCCACGCCGTTACCGGCCGTCTCGATCTCCGCGGCGATCGCAAAGCGATCCGGGCCTAAACGCGACACCACGATGTCGGGAGAATCCAGTTCCACCCGGCCCGCGAGCAAGCGGCCGCTGCGAATTAACTGCCAGATGTCCACCGCCACACGGCCGCCTGCGGCATGCGCCAGAACGCGTTGATCGTCCTTGGATCGCAATTCAAGGCGATCGAAGTAGAGCTCCGGCCCATACCAGCGCAGCGCCGGCGACACATGGGCGAATCCGATGTGATAGCCGGTCTGCGCGTAGATCCAGCTCTTGATCTCGGACTGATAACGCGGTGCACGGTCGAGCGCCAATTTGACGCCCAGCAACAACAGCAGGACTACACCCACGAATCCAGCCAGACAATACAACAGGATCTTGCCGATCTTGGCGATGCGCATTTACATCAGCACGACGTCGTATTGATCGACGGTGTACAAAGCTTCGGTCTGCAGGCGTATCGGTTTGCCGGTGACAAGTTCCAATTCTCCCAGGGCAGACGCTTCCTCGTCGAGCAACCGTTCGATGACATCTTGATGCGCCAGCACCATCAATTGCTGACAATCGAACTGACGCGATTGGCGCACGATCTCACGAAACACCTCGTAGCAGACCGTTTCAGCAGTCTTTACAAAGCCTCGGCCCTCGCAGGTAGGACAAGGCTGGCACAACAGATGTTCCAGGCTCTCGCGCGTGCGCTTGCGCGTCATTTCCACCAGTCCCAGCGGCGACACCGACGAGATGTTGGTCTTGACGTGATCGTCCGCGAGTGCTTTCTCCAAGGCCTGGATGACCTGGCGGCGATGCTCGGACTCTTCCATGTCGATGAAATCGATGATGATGATGCCGCCCAGATTGCGCAGCCGCAATTGCCGCGCGATGGTCACGGTGGCTTCGAGGTTGGTGCGAAAAATCGTCTCCTCGAGATTGCGATGGCCGACGAAGGCGCCCGTGTTCACGTCGATCGTGGTCATGGATTCGGTTTGATCGATAATCAGATGGCCGCCCGACTTCAGCGAGACCTTGCGGTTCAGCGCCTTCTGTATTTCATCCTCGACGTGGTGCAGTTCGAACACCGGGCGCGGCTCGCCGTACAGCTCGATGCGCGGCAGCGCTTCGGGCATGAAAGCTGTCGCGAATTCCCGCATCTCGCGATGCCCGCTCGGTTGATCTATGACGACCTTTTCCACGTCGGGCCGCAGCAAATCGCGCAGCACCCGCAAGTGCAGCGGCAAATCGGCGTGCACCAGATTGCCCGGCTCGGTCCGCAAGCCCTTGTGCCGGACGAATTCCCACAATTTTCGCAGATAGATCATGTCGGCGCGCAGCGCCTCGGGTGGGCAATCCTCGGCCGCCGTGCGCACGATATAGCCGGCGTTCTCCTTCGGCTCCACGCCGGCCTGCACCGCGACGCGCAAACGCTCGCGCTCTTCCGGCTCCTCGATGCGCGCCGACACCCCGACGCCCTGCCCCTGCGGCATGTACACCAGGTATCGCGAGGGCAAGGTGATATACGTCGTGAGCCGTGCGCCCTTGGAGCCGAGCGGATCCTTGACCACCTGCACCAGAATCTCGTTGCCCTCGGCCACCAACGATCGGATGTTCTCCGTGTGCGGCGTCTCGATACCGCTTGCCACGTGTTGCGGATCCAAGATGTCCGAGGCGTGCAGGAAGGCTGTGCGCTCCATGCCGATGTCGATGAACGCGGCCTGCATACCGGGCAAAACGCGCGACACGCGGCCCTTGTAGATATTGCTGATCAATCCGCGCCGGCTGGCGCGCTCCAGAAAGACTTCCTGCAGTACCCCGTTTTCGACCACCGCGGCGCGCGCTTCGTGGGTGCTGGCATTGATCAGAATTTCAGTACTCATGGTGTTGGGGAAGCATTCAAGATCCAGCGCGGTACACCCGCCGCGTCCAGCAACTCGGCGGTTTCGAACAAAGGCAATCCCATGACGCCGGAGTAGCTGCCGCGCAAATTCGCGACGAACACGCCGCCCAGTCCCTGCACGCCGTAGCCGCCGGCCTTGTCGCGTGCCTCTCCCGTTTCCCAGTAGCTGCTTGCTTCAAGGGCGCCGATGCTGCGGAAAGCTACCACACTGTGGCTGACCCGAGATTCAACGCCGCCGGTGTGCCGCAGCGCGACGCCGGTCAAGACTTCATGACTGCGGCCAGACAGCCGCAGCAACATCGACTCAGCGTCGCTCCTGTCTTTAGGTTTGCCGAGAATCGCACCATCCAGAACCACGGCCGTATCGGCCGCCAGAACGGCAGCCCGGCTGCCGGCTTCCAGCCGCGACCAACCGGCCTCTGCCTTGGCCAGCGCCAGCCGCAGTACGTAGGACGCGGGCTCCTCGCCGAGCCGAGCCGTCTCGTCCACCGTTACCTCGAGCAGCCGAAAAGCTACCCCGATCTGCCGCAAAAGCTCGCGGCGACGCGGCGACGAGGAAGCCAAATACACGAAATCCGCGCGCATGCCGCCAGGATACCGAAGCTTGCACGATCAGGCGCGATGATACGGGTGACCTGCCTGCAGGCTCATGGCGCGATAAATCTGCTCGGCGACGATGACGCGCACCAGCCCATGTGGAAGGGTCAGCGGCGACAAGGACCAGCTTTGGTCGGCCCGCTCCCGGCACACGGCAGCCAATCCGTCCGGACCGCCGATCAACAGCGCCAGAGGCCTGGCGGCACGCAAGCGCTCAGCCAGAAAGGTGCTGAGCTGCTCGGTGCTCATGGCTTTCGCGCCGATTTCCAGGGCGACGACATAATCACCCCGGCCGATCAACGCCAACATGTCCGCGCCCTCTCGTTGCACGGCCCGTTGCGGATCCTCCCCCGCACGGCGGGTGGCCACGGACACTTCTTGCAACTCGAGAACCAAGGGAGCGCGCAAACGCCGTCGATATTCCTCGAACCCCGCGTTGATCCAATCGGGCAATCGCGTACCGGCCGCTATTAACCGGCATTTCATCTCGCGACTAGGGTCAGCCGCGCGCCGCGCGCTTGGCGAGCGACATGTCCCATAGTTTTTCCAAACCGTAGAACTCGCGCACCCGCGGTAGCATCACGTGAACGATCATCTCACTCAGGTCGATGAGCACCCAATCGCCATCCTGCTGTCCTTCGACGCCATGCGGGCGGAAACCCGCCTCCTTGGTTTTTTCGACGACGCGCTGCGCCACCGATCGAACATGCCGATCTGAGGTGCCGCTGGCGATGATCATGTAGTCGGCGATATCGGTCAAACCGCGCACGTCGAGCAGCTTGACGTCCAGCGCCTTCATGTCGGCCAACGCCTCCACGACGATGTCCTTGAGGTAAGGTTTGGCGGGTTGGGTCAGGCTTGTAGCGCGAGGCTTGACGGCTCGCGCAGGTTTGGCAACTGGCGCAGGTTTGGCAACTGGCGCGTGTTTGGCAACTGGCGCGTGTTTGACGGCTCGCGCCGGTTTGGAGGCGGCGGCGGCTTTCTTTCTTTTGATTGGCACTACGTGGTCCGGCTCTTTGAATAGCAATTCGTATCCAGGATGAGTTTACGCACCGGATCCGGCATGAGGAAGCGCGGGTCGCGGCCCATCGCAATCAGCTGGCGCACCTCCGTCGAGGAGATCTCCAGTTGCGTAACCGCATGAATGTATATGCACCCGGCACGCTGCTCGTGCAAATCGCCAATGCGGCCGGTGCCCCGATCGACCAGCAATTCGCCCAGCGGACCCATGCCCGGCGCCCGCCAACCCGGGCGGTGCGCGACCACCAGATGCGCAAGCTGCAACAGTTCCTGCCACTGATGCCATTTGGGCAAGCTCAAGAAGGCGTCCATACCTACGATCAGACACAGGCTGCGGTCCGGATATTCGTGGCGCAACTCGGCCAGGGTTTCAACGGAATAAGACGGGCCCGCCTTACGCACCTCGCGATCATCGACGATGAAGCCGGCTTGACCGGCGGTCGCCAGCTGCACCATCTGCAGCCGCACTTGCGCATCGGCGATCGGCTGTTCGCGATGCGGTGGATTGCCGGCGGGAAGAAAACGGATTTCCTTGAGCCGCAAAGCTTGCTGCAGCTCGAATGCGGTACGCAGATGCGCATAGTGGATGGGATCGAACGTTCCGCCGAAGACGCCCATGGGATTCATGGCGACACCCTGCCTGATTCCGCCGTCGCTTGCAAAGCGCCGGCGAATGCGCCGGTCAGACCGGTGATCGCGCCCCAAGCATCGCCGGGCGCCAAACCTTTGATGATCCTGTCGGTTCGGCTGGACTGCAGTATGAGCCGCGCCAAGGGCAGCTTAGCTCTCCTTGCAAGGGCTTGAGACGAGGGCGGTGCCGCCAGGTTCCAGCTGCTGGCACGCGCGTTGGAGCGCAGGCGCTCGCGTTCGCGCGCCTGCCATAGACCGCGCAACTCGCGTACCAGCGCCCACAGTATCAAACTCGGCTCGACGCCTTCGCTCTTCAGTCCCGCCAGCACATGCAGTGCGCGCGCGGCATCGCCGGCCGCCGCCGCCTGCGCGAGTTGGAAAACATCGTAACGAGCGCTGTCGCCGACCGAACTCAGCACCAATTCAACGCTTATCCGCTTGTTTGGCTCGAGCAATCGAAGCTTCTCGAGCTCCTGTTTCGCGGCCAACAAGTTGCCTTCGACGCGCTCCACGATCAGCTGTGCCGCCGCCGGTTCGAGTTCAACCTGCAGCGCCTTGGCTCTAGCCCGCAGCCAATCCGGCATGGCAGCGGCATCGACAGGCCACACCGGGACCCACACGCCTTGCTTTTCGACCGCGCGCACCCACTCAGCATCGCCGGCCTTTTTGTCCAGCTTGTCTGTGGCGATCAACAAGATGACGTCCGGGGGCGGACGCGCGGCGAGCTCTTGCAGCAATGCGGCACCTTTGTCGGGTTTGCCGCTCGGCATGCGCAGTTCGAACAGGCGCCGTTCGGAGAACAGCGACAGAGACTGCGCGGCATGCTGCAACTCGTCCCAGGAAAAACCGCGCTCGATGAAAAATACACGCCGATCCAGATATCCGGCGGCGCGTGCAGCGCCGCGAATCGCATCGATACCCTCGTCGACCAGCAACGGCTCGTCGCCGGATATCAGGTAGACATCCGCCAGACCACGGGCCAGCGCAGCGGGCAGTTGTTCGGCATTGATGCGCAATTGGGTTATCCGTTCAGCCGCGTCAATGCCGCCCGATATTCCACCGCCATTCTATCGACCAGTGCGGCGACGCTTTCCACATCATGAATGCCGCTGACGCTCTGGCCCGCTCCCCAAATATCCTTCCACGCCTTGGCCACCGCACCGCTGCCGAAGTTCATGATCCCCTTGTTTCCCTCGGCAAGGTTTTCCGGGTCCAGGCCGGCCCGCACGACGCTGCCGCGCAGATAGTTGCCGAGGACACCGCTGAACAACGATGTGTAAACGATGTCTTCGGCGCTGCTCTCGACCAACATTTGCTTGTATTCGTCGGACGCATTGGCTTCCGCCGTGGCGATGAAGCGCGTACCAAGATAGGCGAGATCCGCGCCCAGCGCGCACGCCGCCAAAACATCGGCGCCGGTGCTCATCGCGCCGGACAGGATGATGGTACCGGCATAAACTTCGCGTATCTGTTTGACCAGAGCGAACGGACTCAAGGTACCGGCGTGACCGCCCGCACCCGCGCACACCGCGATGATGCCATCGACACCCTGCGCCGCTGCCTTCTCGGCATGCCGCAAATTGATCACGTCATGGAATACCACGCCGCCGTAACCGTGCACGGCCTGCACGACTTCCGTGGGCGGCCGCAAGCTCGTGATGATGACGGGTACCTGGTGCTTCACGCACGAGGCCATGTCCTGTGCCAGCCGATCATTACTGCTGTGCACGATTTGATTGACGGCATAGGGAGCCACCTTGGCGTGCGGATTCGCGCGTTGGAATGCCGCAAGTTCCTCGGTCAATTCGCTCAACCAATCATCCAGCAGCGCCTGCGGCCTCGCGTTGAGCGCCGGAAACGAGCCGACAATGCCGGCCTTGCACTGCGCCGCGACCAATTTCGGGGTCGACACGATGAACATGGGAGCCCCGATGACGGGTAAACGCAGCCGGCCCTGCAGGACCTTGGGAATTGGCATTTCTTTGTCGTCAGCCTTGTCGCGAAGTACGAGCCCGACCGATGTTGGCGATCGGCACCGTGATTTCCGTAGCGGCACCGGACGTGGGCGCCCGGGTTTCCGGCGCCCGGGTTCCCGGCGAGTCGGTGCCCGCCGCGCCCGACCCGCAATTATCGCATCCACCGCAGGCCCCTTGCGGCTTTGTTTCAGCTGCGTGGGCAATCCGTTGCGCCGCCCGGCGCAGCGGCGCCCGGCACATCCCGAGCGCGGCAGGGGCGCGCCCCAACCATGCGCTCAAGGCCGTCAGCACGCGGCGCCGCAGATTCCGCGGGCCGAGCGCCGAGAATACGTACGCCGCGCTCGCCACCAGCAGCACACCGACCGCTGTATCATCGAGAAACGTGTTCATGACAGCCTCAACCGCTCAACCACAGCGCGACGCGGTAAGTGATGAATGCGCCGAGATAAGCGAGCCCGAATTGATAGGCCGCCATGATAATGGGATATCGCCAGGAATTGGTCTCGCGTCTGACCGTCGCCAATGTCGACAAGCACTGCGGCGCAAACACGTACCACGCCAGCAGCGAAAGCGCGGTGGCCATGGTCCAGGACTGGGCGATCAACGGTGTCAGGGCGCCGCTGACATCCTCGCCCGTGCTCGACAGTGCATATACGGTTCCAAGCGCGCCCACTGCAACTTCGCGCGCCGCCAGTCCGGGCACCAGCGCGATGGAAATCTGCCAATTGAAACCAATCGGCTTGAACAGCACGGCAAGCCAGGCGCCCAAGTGTCCCGCGATGCTGTATTGAATCGCGGGTCCGGTAGCGCCAGGCGGAGGCCCAGGATACGAACTCAGCGCCCAAAGAATGACCATCAAGGCCAAAATGATGGTGCCGACCCGGCTCAAGAAGATTTCGACCCGCTGCCATAGTCCTATCCCCAAGTTTCGCAGGTTCGGCCAATGATAGGCGGGAAGCTCCAACATCAGCGCCTGCAATCCCGTGCCCTGACCGCTGCGCTTCAGCACGAATGCCACGCCCATCGCACCCGCGACTCCGGCGACATACAGGGCGAACAGCACCAGGCCCTGCATTTCCAGACCGCCCCACAGTGTGCGGCGCGGAATGAACGCGCCGATGATCAACGCATATACCGGCAGGCGCGCCGAGCAGGTCATGAGCGGTGCGATCATGATGGTGGCCAGCCGATCGCGCGGATTTTGGATGGTGCGCGTCGCCATGATGCCGGGAATGGCGCAGGCAAAACTCGACAGCAACGGAATGAACGCGCGACCCGACAAGCCCACACTGCCCATGACGCGATCGAGCAGGAACGCGGCCCTGGGCAAGTACCCGGAGTCCTCGAGAATCAGGATGAAAAAGAACAAGATGATGATCTGGGGCAAGAACACCAGCACGCTGCCGACGCCGGCCAAGACCCCGTTCACCAGAAGGTCTTTGAGCATGCTGGCCGGCAGCGTTGCCGCGACCCAGCCGCCGAACATCGTAACTCCCTGCTTGATCGCGTCCATGGGCACCTGCGCCCACGCGAACACCGCCTGAAACACGAAGAACAGGATCACCGCGAGAATGACCGGCCCCAGCAGGGGATGCAGCACCAACGCGTCCAAACGATCGCTTAAGGTCACGCCATCGAGCCGATCGCCGCCCACCACGCCAAGAATGCGGCGCACCTCGGCTTGATCGTGTTCCATCTCTGCCGCGCTTAGGCTGCGCCAGACAGCGCCCCGATGTTCAGTCTGCGGCGCGACCATGTCGTTGAGAACCTTGAGCAGCGCCAGCACACCCGCGGTCTTGACACCGACCGTCTCCACCACCGGAATGCCTAATTCCACGGCCAAACGCTCGGCGTCGATCACGATGCCCTTGCGCCGCGCGATGTCGGTCATATTGAGGGCGATGACCATCGGCAGCCCGAGACGCTTCAAACTCAGCACCAGACGCAGATTTTGGCGCAGATTGGTCGCGTCAGTCACGCAAACCACAAAGTCCGGCTGGCTCTCGCCCGCGCGCCGGCCGAACAGCACATCGGCCGTCACTTGTTCGTCGGGGGTGAGTGGATCGAGGCTATAGGCGCCGGGCAAATCCAGGATGCGGATACGCAGACCGGAGGGCGTCAGCAAGGAACCTTCCTTGCGTTCCACCGTCACACCGGCGTAATTCGCGACCTTCTGGCGACTGCCGGTGAGAATGTTAAAAAGGGCAGTTTTGCCGCAGTTGGGATTGCCAACCAGGGCGATCAATGGACTCGCAGCGATCGGCGCAGAATCCATGGATTTAAGGGAGCTGCGGCTGCTCCGGACATACGCGGATACAGGCGGCCTCGAAAAGTCGCAGCGCGAAAGTACCGGTACCTATGCGCACGGCGATCGGCGCACGCGCCAGCAGGCCCCGCGCGACGATCCGCACCGCCTCCCCGGGCAAAAATCCGAGCTCCGCCAAGCGCCGGCCCAACTCGGGGGGTGCCTTTGAATTCGCAGCCGACACCGACGTCACGCGCGCCGAGGCCCCGGGCGGCAGATCGGGCAGAGGGATGTCCAGTGCGGGAGATTTCAACATGACTCAATTCTACATGAGAATCGTTCCCATTACTATTACCAAGTCACATTGCGCTTTCCTGTAGGCTTACGATCCTCCCCCACGCAACGGAGGCGTATGAAATGCCTACGCTTTTTGAAAAAATTATAGCCGGTGAGCTGCCCGCCACGGTGCTGTATCGCGATGCGCGCGTGATCGCCTTTTTGGACATCCGCCCAGCTGCGCCGGTGCATATACTAATCGTCCCGAACAAACCCATTCCCACCGCCAATGATGTTGCCGACGAGGACGAGTCGTTGATTGGTCATATGTTCATCGTGGCGCGCGATCTCGCCCGCCAGCACGGCGTCGCCGAGAGCGGCTATCGTCTGATCATCAACTGCAATGCGGATGGCGGCCAAGAGGTATATCACCTGCATCTACACCTGTTGGGTGGCCGGGCACTGGGACCGATGGTGGCGCGCAAATAAGAGGGAAAAGGATCACGTGATGAAGAAAAAGAAGACTGCGAAAGGTCGAGCGATCAAGAAAAAATCCACGGTCAAGGCCAAAAAGCCTTCCGTCAGTGCAGCCAAATCCGCCCCACGCAGCGTCAAGGCACGGGAAGCCGGGCAGCCGGTGGCTCGCAGCCTCGGCCGCCGCGAACTTTACCCGCCGGTGGAGCCGTACAAACACGGCTACTTGCGTGTCTCGGACATTCACGAAATCTACTATGAAGAGTGCGGCAACCCCGCCGGCAAGCCCGCGGTATTTCTGCACGGCGGCCCCGGCGCCGGCTCCGACCGGCGCGCGCGTCAGTTCTTCGACCCGCGCCATTACCGCATCGTGGTGTTCGATCAGCGCGGCTGCGGCCGCAGCCGGCCCAGCGCCAGCTTGATCGAGAACACCACCTGGCATCTGGTGGCGGACATCGAGCGGCTGCGCAAGCATCTTGGCATCGAACGCTGGCTGGTGTTCGGCGGCTCGTGGGGCAGCACGCTGGCATTGGCGTACGCCGAGGCCAATCCCGAGCGGGTCACCGAGCTGGTGCTGCGTGGCATATTTTTGCTGCGTTACGCGGAGATCCGTTGGTTTTATCAGCACGGTGCATCGGACATATTTCCGGACGCCTGGGAAGCGTATCGCGACGCCATCCCGGTCGACGAACGCGACGATTATTTGAGCGCCTATTATCAGCGGCTCACCGGCACGGATCAGCGCGCCGCACTGGCAGCGGCGCGTGCCTGGTCGATCTGGGAAGCATCCGCGAGCTTCTTGCACAGCAATTTGGACAACATAAAGAAATGGGGCGAAGACCAGTTCGCGTTGGCGGTGGCGCGAATCGAGTGCCATTACTTCGTCAATCGCGGATTCCTGCGCAGCGAAAATCAGTTGATCGACGATGTGCCGCGGATCCGCAACATTCCAACCACCATCGTGCAGGGGCGCTACGACGTTGTGTGCCCGGCCACCAGCGCGTGGGATTTGCATCGTGCGTGGCCGGAAGCGGAGCTGCGGATCGTGCCGGACGCCGGACATTCGGCTTTCGAGCCCGGCAACATCCACGAACTCGTGCTGGCAACCGATCGCTACCGCAGCCGATGAAAACCGAGGTGCCCTAGCATGTCCGAACTCGCTTATCTGGGTCTGGCCAGAGATGCGGACGCGCGCGAAATCGCGGAGATGTCGCGCGATTTGATCGAGCAAGGACTGTCATGGTCATGGACGCCGGCACGCGTACAGCATTTCATTTCAGGGGCTGAATCCTCGGTCGTGGTCGCACGCCGCGAACAGCGCATTGCCGCTTTCGCCATCATGCATTTCGGCGACGAGGTGGCGCATCTGAATCTGCTCGCGGTGACGCCCGATCACCGCCGCCAGGGACTCGGACGGCAACTGATGGACTGGTTGACGAAAACCGCGGTCGAGGCGGGCGTGTTTCGCATCAATCTGGAATTGCGCACGCACAACCAGGCCGCGCGCGTGTTCTACGAACAATTGGGATTCTCGCAACTCGGTGTGGTACCAGGCTACTACCAGGGACGCGAGGCTGCACTGCGCATGTCGCGGCAGTTTGCCAAACCGATCGTCTAGTCGCCGGCTGCGCGCCCCGCTCGGCGGCCGGCTACGCCCCCGGCCGCTACCTCAATATGTGCGGCCCCATGGCATTGACCGAGGATGTGCCGGTAAGTGCCATCGTCACGCGCAGTTCGTTGCGCATGATCTCGATCGCCTTGGTGACGCCCGCCTCGCCGGCGGCGGCCAACGCGAACAAGAACGATTTTCCGATCAACGTGCCGCGTGCGCCGAGCGCCAGAGCCTTGGCGATGTCCTGCCCCGAACGGATGCCGCCATCGAAGTACACCTCGCAGCGGCCATCAACGGCTGCCACGATCTCCGGCAACACCGAAATCGTCGAGGGCGCGCCGTCGAGCTGTCTGCCGCCATGATTGGAAACCACGATGGCATCGGCGCCCGCGGCCACGCCCAAGCGCGCATCTTCGGCGTCGAGCACACCTTTCAGGATTAGTTTTCGCGGCCAGCGGCTGCGCACCCAATCCACGTCGCGCCAGTTGGCCGAGGCGTCGAATTGGGTCTGAGTCCATTCGGAAAGCGTGCGTATGCCGCTCGAACCACCGATGCGGCCCTCCAAATTTCCGAATGAGCGGTGTTTCCCGAACAGCACGCCCATCGCCCAGCCAGGTCTCGAAGCCACGTCGAACGCGTTGCGCAGCGTCAGCCGCGGCGGAATCGTCAGTCCGTTTCTTGGATCGCGGCGGCGTTCGCCGATGACCTGCAGATCCAGCGTCAGCATCAACGCCGAGCATTGCGCGGCTGCCGCGCGATCGATGAGTTCCTGGTTGAATCCACGATCCTTCATCAAATATTGCTGGAACCAGAACGGCTGCTGCGTAGCGGCCCGCACGTCCTCTATCGAGCAAATCGACATGGTGCTCAGGCAAAAGGGAATGCCACAAGCTGCCGCCGCGCGCGCACCGAGGATCTCGCCGTCCGCATGGAACAGGCCCGCAAGGCCGGTCGGACCAATGGCCAGCGGCATAGATACCGCTGAGCCCAGCAACGAGGTGGCGAGAGAAACATTGGAAACATCCACCATGACACGCTGCCGGAAACTCATGGCGTCCAGATCCGCGGCATTGCGCCGCAGAGTGTGTTCCTCGTACGAACCGCCGTCGGCATAGTCGAATATGGCACGCGGCACTCGCCGCCGGGCAAGCTGCCGAAAATCTTCGATACTGAGAATCGTGGACATCAGAGTGGCATCCAGTATATCCGCGTTCCGCCGGCGAGAGTGGCGCAGGGTACCGCTCGGTGCGTATGTTCGCTAAGCTGAGGGCTGCCCAAAGGGAGATGCGGCTTGTTCATAAAAACGTTCGCCCGTGGTTGCTCGATTGCCGCCGGCCTGACCGCGACTGCGCTCACCGTGATGATCTCCTGCGCCAACGCTGCCCCCCCAGCCGCTGCCGATGAACCGCAGAACTGGTACACGGGCGGCCGCGATGCGGACGGCACTTATTTCTCGCCGCTCGCGAAAATCGACCCGAACAACATCGGCAAGCTCGGCTTCGCGTGGAGTTACGATTTGGGTGAACCGATGCGCGGCCAGGAGGCCACGCCGATCGTCATCGACGGCGTCATGTATACCTCAGGCACGTGGGGCTACGTGTACGCGGTGGACGCGGCCAGCGGCAAGGAATTGTGGCGATTCGATCCGCAGGCCGATTTGCAGGCCGGCAGAAATCCTTGTTGCGACCTCGTGAATCGCGGCGTCGCTGTCTCCAATGGCAAAGTGTACGTCGCCTCCGTGGACGGACGTTTGCATGCATTGAACGCGGCCACGGGCAAGCAGCTTTGGGCGGCCGACACCATCGTCGACCATAAGCTGCCGTATTCGAGCACCGGCGCGCCGCTTGTTGCGGGCGGCGTCGTGCTCATCGGCAACAGTGGCGGCGACATGGGACATGGCGCCGTGCGCGGCTATGTATCCGCCTATGATGTGGAAAGCGGCGCGTTCAAGTGGCGTTTTTTCACGGTCCCGCCCGCCGTTGGTCAGCCGTACGAAAATCCCGAGCTGGCCGCCGCCGACAAGACCTGGGATGCGCACCGCAAGCCGCAGTTCAAGGGCGGCGCTACCGTGTGGGACGGATTTGCCTACGACGCGACGTTGAACCTGGTGTACTTCGGGACGGGCAATGCTGCTCCATACGATTTACGCCAGGTGGGCCCGTCGAATTTCGACGCGCTATACGCCACCTGCATCATTGCCGTGGACGCGACGACCGGGCGCATGGCGTGGTACTACCAAGAGACGCCGCACGACAGCTGGGATTACGACGCGGTACAAAAACTCATCCTCGCGGACCTCTCGATCGACGGCACTCGCCGTTCGGTGATCATGCAAGCCTCGAAGAACGCGTTCTTCTACGTGCTGGACCGCAAGACCGGCGAATTGCTGTCGGCCAAAAATTATGCCTTCTTGAATTGGGCGAGCCGCGTGGACATGAAGACCGGCCGTCCGGTGATCACGCCGCAGGCACAGTGGCACGGTGGGGCAAAGAACATTTACCCCTCCTGGATGGGCGCGCACACGTGGAATCCGATGTCCTACAGCACGCAGACGCGGCTGGTCTACATCCCGGTCATCGATGTTCCCACGATCTGGATCGACCTATTGCACAACGGCAGCAAGGTTCCATACGTCGAGGGCTTTTTCACGGCGCAGGGACTCATTCCCGATTCTACGTACGACTCGAAGGATGCGACCCGGGTATATGGGCCCGTGCCGGACGAATCCACGGTCAAGGCCATGCGCCACGTCAATCCGGTGCGCGAGTTGATCCGCGCGTGGGATCCGGCCGCGGGCAAGGTGGTCTGGGAACATGAGACGTCCTCCGGGATTCGCGGCAATGACGGCGGCGTCATGTCGACCGCCGGCAACCTGGTGTTCCAGGGCCGCGGTAGCGGCGAGATGTGGGTGTATGCCGCCGACACCGGCAAAGTCTTGAAGGTCATCGAAACCGGAAGTCACATCATGGCCGCACCGATGACCTATGCCATCAACGGCGAGCAATACGTTGCGGTACAGGCCGGCTACGGCGGCACATCGATCACCGTGGGTCCGATCCCGCCCAGCAGCGCCGCGCTCAAGTATCAAAATACCAACCGCATCATCACCTTCAAGATCGGCGGCGGTGCGGTGCCTACCCCGCCGCCGCGCACCGAGCCCGTGCTCGAGAAGCCACCGGAGCAAAAAGCGACGCAGGCGCAGATAGACGCCGGCGAGATCGTTTTCATAGCGCAATGCCAGCGCTGCCATCAACTCGGTCCGAGCAGCACGCCGGATCTTCGCCGGCTCAACGACGGCTTGCACGTAGCCTTCAAGGACATCGTGTTGAAGGGTATTCTGGCGCCCGCGGGCATGGAGCGTTTCGACGACATCTTAAGTGAGCAAGACGTAGAGAACGTGCATGCCTATTTCATCGATCAAAGCTGGGTGGCTTACGAGGCGCAGCAAAGCGCCGCAGCCGGCAAGTAAATGCTGATCCGCTCGGCGGCTGGCAGCGATATCGCAGCCATATCGAGACTCGTGGCGCAATATTGGGAGTTTGAAGGCATCGGCGGTTTCGAACCAAGCCGGGTCGAAGCGCTGCTGGAAGGGTTGTTGGCGTCGCCCGAACGCGGCGCGTGCTGGATCGCCGAAACCTCGGACAGCATCAACGGGTATCTATTGGCTGTTTTCGTGTTCAGCCTCGAGCATGGCGGCCTCGCGGCCGAGATCGACGAGGTGTTTGTCGCACCGTCCATGCGCTCGGCCGGGGTAGGATCCTTACTGCTGGCGGCGGCGGAACGCGATATGGCAGCGCACGGCGTGGTGCATGTCCAGCTGCAACTCGGGGTCGGCAATCAGCGCGCCCGGGGGTTCTACGAGCGGCGCGGCTTTTCGCGGCGCGCGGGTTTCGAACTTCTCGATAAACCTCTCTAAATAACTCCGGTATAGGGGGATTTTCTCGATGCTTCAACCGGGACTCATGATGGATCCGCCGCTGCTGATCGCGTCGATTTTGGAACACGCCGCCGCGCAGCGCGCGCAGGTGGAAATCGTCTCGCGCGAGACCGAGGGTGACGTGTTTCGTTACTCGGTCGCAGAGAGCGCCGCGCGCGCGCGGCGGCTCGCGAACGCGCTTGCCGGCCTCGGCCTGTCGCGCGGCGATATGGTCGGATCGGTGGCGTGGAGCAATCGCCGCCATTTCGAAGCCTATTTCGCAGTGTCGGGCAGCGGCATGATCCTGCACACCTGCAATCCGCGCCTGCATGCCGACCAGCTGATCTACATCATCAACCACGCCGACGACCGCGTCCTGTTGTTCGATGTCACCTTCTCCGCGCTGATCGAAGCCATTGCGCCGAAATGTCCGCGCGTCACCGCGTGGGTCTGCATGACCGACGCGAAACGCATGCCCGCATTCACGACGTTGCGCAATGTTCTCTGTTATGAGGAATTACTGTCCGCGCAGGACGAAACATTCGCCTGGCCGCAATTCGATGAACGCTCGGGAGCTGCGCTCTGCTACACCTCGGGCACCACGGGCAATCCTAAAGGAGTTCTCTACTCGCATCGATCCATGGTGCTGAACGCGATGATGATCTGCGCGGCCGGTATCATAAGCCTGTCCGAACGGGAGACCGTGCTGCCCGTCGTACCGATGTTCCATATCAACGGATGGTGCATTCCCTATGCCGCGCTGATCGCGGGCGCTAAATTGGTACTGCCGGGACCGCGCCTCGACGGCGCCAGCTTGTATGAACTCATGCAAAATGAGCGCGTCACCGTGAGTGCGGGCGTGCCGACCGTTTGGCTTCAGTTATTGCAACACGTCGAGCAGCATGGGTTGCGGTTCTCCAGCCTGCAGCGCGTCGTCTCTGGGGGCGCGGCGATGCCAACCGCGCTGACGGCCAAACTGGTCGAGAACTACGGCGTTGAAGTCAGGCAGGGCTGGGGCATGACCGAAACGGTCGCCGTGGCGACAATCAGTGTTTTGGACGCCGAACAAATGGCTTGGCCCGCCCCGCAGCGTCATGCGTTGGTGTCCAAGCAGGGAAAGTCCGTGTTCGGCGTCGAAATCAAGGTCGTCGACGAGCACGGCGCGACGCTGCCGCGGGACGGCGCATCTCAGGGCGAGCTTTTGATTCGTGGCCAATGGATCGCGACCGGCTATTACAAGAATGACGTCTCGCCGCTGATCGACGGCTGGTTTCCGACCGGCGACATCGCTACCATCGACCCGCACGGCGTCATGCAAATACGCGATCGCGCCAAGGATCTGATCAAGACGGGCGGCGAATGGATCAGTTCCCTCGATCTCGAAAATGCGGCCGCGGCGCATCCCGAGGTCGCGGCCGCAGCAGTCATCGGCGTGCGGCATCCTAAGTGGCAGGAGCGGCCTTTGCTGTTCGTGGTATGCAAGCCGAACAGCAACGTCTCGCGCGACGCACTACTGGAGTTCCTGAGCCATCGCCTGGCGCGCTGGTGGGTACCGGACGATGTGATATTTTTGGATAGCCTTCCCGTGGGTGGCACGGGGAAAGTCCAAAAGACCGTGCTGCGGGAAAAATACGGCGACGTTTTCGATTAGTTCCTCACCGATTAGCCGGAGACCAATGCATGACGATTAAACTGAATACTGCCGCGATGAGCACCTTGCTGTTATTGCTGCCGGCCACGGTGCTGCGCGCGGCAGACGACCCGCCGGCAGACACTACGCTCGCCGCTGATCAAGCCAAGGCGCTGGGCGAAACGGTCAAGCACGACACCAAGATAGTCGTGGACGCCGCCAAGCAAGGTGCGGAGCAGGCCGCCGCCACCGCCAAGCAAGTCGCGCACGAAGTAGTCGTGGCAACCAAAGAAGGTGCCCAGGAAGTGGCTAGCACCGCCAAGAACGGCAGCGAAAAAGTAAAGGCCGCCGTTCAAAAGGACGCCAAGCCTGCTAAAAACCCGACGCCCGCACCACCGGCGACCGTACCGCCAACAACCGTGCCACCTGAGGAAAAACCCCGGACCTACCCGGCCCCTCGGTAAAATTCAATCGGCGACGGCGCACAGCTCCGAGCGAATCAAGAAGCGCTTGTTCAAAGGCGCTTCCAATGAAAAGCTCGCGCCTCGGCCGGGAACGACGTCGATCACCCACGTGGTATGCGCCCAAAGTTTGAATTGCTCGCGATCCATCCAGACTTCGCAACCCGCAATTTCACCGACTTTTTCATCGACGCCGCCCAACTTGAATTCTCCCACCTGAAAGCACATCGGGGCGCTGCCATCGCAGCAGCCCCCCGATTGGTGGAACATGATCGGGCCATACTTGCCCTGCAGTTCTTCGATCAATTCGCGCGCTGCGTCAGTGACGCCGACGCGCGGCGTCTCAGAAGAAGCCAAGCGCTTTCTCGCCGTAGCTCACCAGCACGTTCTTGGTCTGCTGATAGTGGTCGAGCATCATCTTGTGAGTCTCGCGTCCGATGCCCGATTTCTTGTAACCACCGAATGCAGCATGCGCCGGGTAGGCGTGATAGCAGTTGGTCCACACGCGGCCCGCTTTGATGCCGCGACCGAGCCGGTACGCCGTATTCATGTCGCGGGTCCATACACCGGCCCCCAGTCCATAAAGCGTGTCGTTGGCGATTTCGAGTGCCTCGGCTGCCGTATCGAAAACCGTGACCGAGACCACCGGACCGAAGATTTCCTCCTGGAAAACCCGCATCTTGTTGTTACCCTCGAATATCGTTGGCTTGATGTAGTAGCCGCCCGCGAGATCGCCCGGCAGCTTATTGGCTTCACCGCCCGCCAGAACCTTGGCGCCTTCCTTTTTGCCAATGTCGAGATACGACAGGATCTTCTCGTATTGATCGTTGGAGGCCTGCGCGCCTATCTGCGTACTCATTTCGTACGGATCACCCTGGCGAATCGCCTCCACCCGCTTCACCGCACGTTCCATGAAGCGATCATAGATCGACTTTTGCACCAGCGCCCGCGACGGGCACGTGCACACCTCGCCCTGGTTGAGCGCAAACATCGCGAAACCTTCCAGCGCCTTGTCGACGAAGTCATCGTCTTCGCGCATGACGTCGGCGAAGAAAATGTTCGGCGATTTGCCGCCGAGTTCAAGGGTCACGGGAATGATGTTTTCCGACGCATACTGCATGATGAGCCGGCCGGTGGTCGTTTCGCCGGTGAACGCAATCTTGCCGATGCGCGAACTGGATGCCAGCGGCTTGCCCGCCTCGAGTCCGAATCCGTTGACGATGTTCAACACTCCCGGCGGCACCAGGTCCTGCACCAACTCGGCCAATACCAGCAGTGACATCGGCGTCTGTTCAGCGGGCTTGATGACCACCGCGTTGCCGGCGGCCATCGCCGGCGCCAACTTCCAAGCCGCCATCAGGATCGGAAAATTCCAAGGAATTATCTGCCCGACGACACCGAGCGGCTCGTGAAAGTGATAGGCGACGGTATCGTTGTCGAGTTCGCCGATCGAACCCTCTTGCGCACGAACGCAGCTGGCAAAATATCGGAAGTGATCGACTGCGAGCGGCAGGTCGGCGAGATTCGTCTCGCGGATGGGCTTGCCATTGTCATACGTTTCGACCGCCGCCAGGAACGGCAGGTACTGCTCGATGCGATCCGCGATTCTATTCAGCACCTGAGCGCGTTCCGCCACGGCGGTGCGGCCCCACTTGTCGGCTGCCGCGTGCGCTGCTTCGATGGCGCGCTCGACGTCCTCTGCCTGAGATCGCGCAATCTGGCAGATGACCTGACCGGTGGTCGGCGATATGTTGTCGAAGTATCCGCCTTTGGCGGGGGCAACCCACTTGCCGCCTATGAAATTCTCATAGCGCGCCCGCAGCGGCACCTTCTTTTCCAACTTGGCCATGTGCGCCGTGAACGAGTTGCTGGCATGCAAAGGGCCGGAGCCCTGAGCCGCTCCGGGCTGTAGCTTGGCATTCATAATTAGTCTCCTGTGCTCTCGAACGATATTGAATGCGCCGTGCGGGCCGCCGGTGCTTCGCGCCGCGCAACCTTACTCCCCGCCGCGGCCAACCATCTTAGTTCCGATATCCTGAACGCGCCTTTTGTTCCTCAGCGATCTACGCGCCGAGCGCCCGTAGATGATCGCGGTAATGTAGCGCCCGCGCCGCGTAGTTCGCCGCTACCTTGAGCAAGTTGTCGCGTTCCTGGGCGGTCAATTCGCGCACCGCTTTGGCGGGGGCTCCGAGGATAAGCCAGCCGTCGGCGAACACCTTGCGCTCCGTGATCACGGCGCCTGCGCCAACCAGACAGCCCTTGCCGATCACCGAGCCGTTCAGCAGCACCGATTGAATTCCGATGAGCGAACCCTCGCCCACCGTGCAGCCGTGCAGCATGGCTTGATGTCCGACCGATACGTTCGCCGCGAGACTCAGGGGAAAGCCCGGATCCGTGTGCAGCACCGCGCCGTCTTGCACATTGCTCGACTCGCCGATGCCGATTTGTTCATTGTCGCCGCGCAGGATGGCGCCGAACCAGACGCTGGCGTGCTCCGCCAGCAAAACGTTGCCGAGTACCGTGGCCCCTGGCGCGACATATGCGCTGGCGGCAACTCGCGGCACGATCTCGCCTAACTCATACAGCGGCATGATACATCCTGATGTAGGGTCGAGCCGCACATCATCCTGCCGCACAGCTGCGCGCGCAACACCCGCGGAGGCGGCTGCTATGATCGATCCATGATCAGCGACGGGCCGATGCCCGCACCTCGACGCAGTTCTTATCTTGGCACGCTGCTGCGCTTTTGGACGTTGCGCAATGCCGCCCAGCCCTCGGCCTCGACACTCGGCTCATACTGCCTGCTCAGCCTATGGCTTGTTCTGTGGATCGTCTACGACTGGTGGCAGGCACGCCCTGATCCGCACTTCTTTGCACAGGCTGTTCCGTTGTTTGCTTGGTATGCGGTGGCGGCCTTGGGGCTCACGGCGTGGCTGCGCTGGCGCTGTGCGCCTACGCCGCCCTTTGGCGCCGCATTCGCCCTGGTGGCGGGTCTGATTCCGGTTCCGCTGCTGATTGCGACCATCGGGGACGCTTATTTGGACGATCGCTGGCTGCTGGGCGCGGCAGTCCTTGCCGCAGTCTATGAGCTTCTTTACTTGCTGCGCGGCTTGCGCTCATTGAGCGGATCACCGCAGCGCTTTGCCGCCTTTTCGGGCTTGGCTGTGCTGCTCGGCTTCGTCTGGCTCAGCGACACCTTGGATGTGATTCCCGATGTGTGGGCGCCGCTCGAAATCGAGCCGGCTGTCGCGTCCACCGACAACGCGCCCGCTGATCAAGAGAGCCTGCTTTTCGGCCAACAGGCAAAAATTGACCGCGTACTCGCTTCGATCGATCGCGGCACCGGGCCGGATGGCGACGCGTTCTTTTTGGGCTTCGCGGGTGTCGGCGAGGAAAAGGTGTTCGCCCAGGAAATCGAGCTGGCCTCGCGCGTGATCGGCAAGCGCTTCATTGACGGCAACCGCGCCGTGGCGCTGGTCAACGACGCCAGAGACCTGCAGAGCGCGCCGCTCGCCAGTCTGTCCGCTCTGCAATACGCGCTGCGAGGTTTGGCTGCGAAAATGAATCTGGACCGCGACGTGCTCTTTTTGTCCATTTCCTCGCATGGGTCGCAGGATCCTGCGATCGCCGTCTCGAACGCGGACTTGCCCTTCAATGATCTGACCGACCAAGACCTCACCGAGGCATTGCAGCAGTCGGGCATCAAGTGGCGGGTGATCATCATTTCTGCCTGCTATGCCGGCGGCTTCATCGAGCCTCTGAAGAATCCCCAAACCATCGTCATTGCAGCCGCCGCCGCCGATCGCACCTCCTTCGGCTGCGGCAGCGACAGTGATTTGACTTACTTCGGCGAGGCCTTCTATCGTGACGCATTGCCCGGGGCACACACGCTGCGCGCAGCTTTCGAACAGGCTGCGGCTTCGATCGCCCAGCGCGAACGCCGCGAACACGTCGACGCATCCAAGCCGCAAGCCTATTTTGGCGCGGAGTTGGAAAAGAAATTGGCGCACCTTACTCAAAACTTGGCGCGCTGATACCCTGCAAAGATGGATGTCATCCGTCATCGCGCCGTCGAAGCCAACGGTATTCGCATCCACCTGGCCGAACAAGGCAGCGGGCCGGCGGTGTTGCTGTGTCACGGCTTTCCGGAATCCTGGTACTCGTGGCGCCATCAACTCAGCGCATTGGCGCAGGCGGGGTTTCACGCGATCGCCCCTGACATGCGCGGCTACGGAGCGAGCGAGCGGCCGCAACAGATCGATCGCTATTCGCTGCTGCATCTGGTCGGCGATATGGTGGGCGTGCTCGACGCTCTGGGTGAGAAGCAAGCGGTGGTTGCCGGACACGACTGGGGCGCGCCTGTCGCATGGCATTGTGCGTTGCTGCGCCCGGACCGCTTTCGGGCCGCGGTGGGCTTGAGTGTGCCTTATCGCCCGCGTGGCGGTGCCGTGCCGACCAGCGCCATGGCGCAGACCGACGATTCGATCTTCTATCAGCTCTACTTCCAGGCGCCAGGCATCGCGGAGGCGGAGCTCGAGGCGGATACGCGCCTGTCGGTGCGCAAAATTCTCTACTCAGGGTCGGGCGATTCGCCGCGCCGGACTCCCGGTGTCGCGCACGCCAGTTCCGGCATGGTGCCGCGTTCCGGCGGCTTCCTCACCCGCATGCCCGATCCGCAGGTTCTGCCGCCTTGGCTGAGCGCAGCCGACGTCGATTTTTACACCGAGCAATTTTTGACTTCGGGATTTCGCGGCGGCCTCAATTGGTACCGCAACATCGACCGCAACTGGGAACTCATGGCTCCGTACGCGGGCGCGTCGGTGAGCGTCCCCGCGCTCTATATGGCGGGCGAATTGGATCTGGTCGTGGCCTTTCCGCGCATGAAGGAAGTGATCGCAGATCTGGCGCGCTTCATTCCGCAATTGCGCGGCACCATCATGCTGCCAGGATGCGGGCACTGGACGCAGCAAGAGCGGCCGACCGAAGTCAATGCGGCCCTGATTGAATTTCTGCGCGGTCTGTAGCCGCGCCCAACCTCCGGGGGCAATTTTTGATGAGCAATTCGAGCGTAGCTGGAAATTCCGGGTCCAAACACGAACTCAGCCGCTCGTTGAAGGGCAGGCATTTAACGATGATCTCCATTGGCGGCATCATCGGAGCCGGGTTGTTCGTCGGCAGCAGCACCACCATCATCGCCGGCGGACCGGCGAGCTTCATCAGCTACGCCATTTGCGGCCTGCTGCTGCTCCTGGTGATGCGAATGCTGGGAGAGATGACTACCGCCATGCCGCAGGTGCGCTCCTTTACCGAATTCGCGCGCGCCGGCCTGGGCGAAGGCGCGGGCTTCGTGGTCGGTTGGATGTATTGGTATTTCTGGGTGCTGGTGGTGCCGGTCGAGGCGATCGCCGGCGCGAAGATATTGCAGAGTTGGCCGCTGTTCTCGTCGTTCTCATCCCTGCAAATCGGCCTCACGTTGATGACGATCATGACCGGCGTCAATCTCATGTCCGCCAAGTCTTACGCCGAATTCGAATTCTGGTTCGCCTCGATCAAGGTCGCCGCCATTCTGGTATTCATCGCCATCGCGGCATCGTATGCGTTTGGCTGGACCGGTCCGGGAGTCGCCACGTTCGGCAATCTGGTGAACAACGGTGGCTTCACACCGCATGGCTGGATCGCGGTTTTGGCTGCTGTTCCAACCGTGTTCTTTGCGATGACCGGTGCAGAAATCACCACCATTGCCGCGGCGGAGTCCGCGCAGCCCGAGAGGGCCGTCGCCAGAATGAGCACGACCGTGATCTTGCGCATTCTCGTCTTCTACGTGCTGTCGCTGTTTCTCGTCGTCTCGGTCATCCCTTGGAACACCGTGCGCGGCGGCGAGTCGCCGTACACTCTGGCGCTCAACACCATGCACGTGCCATGGGCGGGTGCCATCATGAGCGTCATCATCCTCACCGCCGTCCTCTCCTGCCTCAATTCCGCCTTTTACGTCGGTTCGCGGGTGCTGTTCAGCCTCGCGGAACGCGGCGATGCGCCGCAGGCGCTGGTAACGCTCAACTCACACAAAGTGCCTGTCGCATCGGTCATGATCGGCGCGGCGGCGGGCTATCTCGGCATCATCGCCGCCACGAAAGCACCGCAGCAGGTATTCGATTTTCTGGTCAGTTCCTCGGGCGCAGTCATGGTGTTCGTCTATTCGGCGATCGCGCTGGCGCAGATTGTGCTGCGCCAACGGCGCGAGCGCGAAGGTGCGCCGCAACCGCCAGTCAAGATGTGGTTGTTCCCCTACTTGAGTTTCGCGGTGCTAGCCGGAATGGCAGCGGTACTTCTCGCGATGGCTTTCACGCCCGGGTTGTCGCGCGATTTGAAGTTCACTTGCGTAACCTTGGCAGCCACCGTCTTCGTCTATTGGGTGGTACGTAAGCTGAGACAGCCGCGCATAGCGTCGAATCCGGCCACCTGACCGCGGCTCTTGTCATCTCAGTGCCTTGCTTGGAACGGCCACTACTCCCATTTGGCAAGTGAAAAAAATTGCATCGTCGGTTATAAAGAATACATTTCATCCTGGCCGATTTTTGGCAGGATGGACTCGTGCTTCGGGACATGAATACATGACTGGAGCGCACAGTTTAGGAGAATCTCGCGCCGGCAAGCCAGCCAACTCCCCCGTCGGTGCGATATCCCGGCGGCGTGGGCCTCAAAAGCCCACGCCGTTTTTTATCCACTGAACTTCCTGCGGCTCCAACGCTCCTAACCTCTTGACACACGAGGCATGGGGGAAGGCGTGCACTCCGACTCCCCGCGGCATCGACTGGCGAAGCTCGCGCTATTCTGCCTGCTCGTGGTGCTGCACGCGGCTTTCTTGCTGATTCCATTGCACTCAGCCATACCAGTGCCTGCACGCGCCGATTTCGAAGCGCTGCAACTGCTGACGCTGCCTCCACCACCCACGGCTTTGGAAAGTGCGGCGTCCGCAGCTGCGACGTCGCGACGCCGGCTGCCGCGGCCCTCCAAGGCCAAAGAGCCGCCCGAAAGCCTGCAACTGCAACCGTCGCCGCCGGCGCCGGCGCCCCCCGCGGACCCTGCGCCGATCGATTGGATCGAGGAAGCGCAGAGCGTCGCGCAGCGTCAAGCCAAGCTGGCTGAGTTGCCGCCGCGCCGGCCTCTGGATGATCGCGAGCGTCATGACCTCGCGGCAGATAAACCTGGCAAGCCGGCGGCGCAGTTTGGTTGGGACCCCGTGCGTGGGCACAGAGTAGATATGTCGCATGGCGCTCTCGTCGTCCGACTCAACGATCGATGCGCCATCGTGCTCATGCCGCTCCCCATTCTTGGTTGCGGCCTTGGCGGCGAGATACCGGTGCGCGGCGACTTGTTCGATCACATGCGTGACGCGCCCGCTTGGAGCGCGCCTGCGTCGCCGGCGCCGTGAACGGCGGGCCGTTCCGCGGGCCAGTTCGCTCAGCGCGCCGCGTGCAGTTGCTCGAGCAGTTCGACCGCTCGCGCCACCGCCGCCACCCCGTCCACGCGCTGCGCAAAGTCACGGCAGCGCCGCGCGACGGCGGCGTCGCCCGTCAGCGCGCGAATTGCGCGCGCCACGTGCGCTGCTCGGTACGAGCCAGTGGTGACGCTCTCGCCCAGGCCCAATCGCCGGATGCGAAATCCGCTGTCGAATTGGTCATAAGCATGCGGCACGACCAAGTGCGGAACTGCCGCTTTGACTCCCTGTGCCAATGTGCCGATGCCGCCGTGATATACCAAAAGCGCGGCGCGCGGCAGCACCTGGCTGAACGGTAGATAGCCGAAGCTTCTGATGCCCGGCGGCAGCCGGGCGGGAACCTGCTGCGGAAAGTTGGTTATCAGCATCGCGCGCACACCCGAGAGGCGCGACGCATCCACGGACCGGGCAAAAAATTCGTGCATGGTCGATCCCGCCGAGCCCGGCGTAAAAATCACCGGCGGGGCACCAGCGTCCAAGAACTGCATCGCTTCGTCGAGCCGCGCGCCCTCGTCCACGTCCCACAACGGAAAACCCACCAGATGGATTTTGTCAGGCCAGTCCGGCTGTGGCGCGGCGAACCATGCTGGAAAGAAGCCGATGACCAGCTGCGGAGAATGCAGCCAGCGATGCATGATCCGATCGACCGGCGCCAACCCAAGCTTGGCCCGGAATTCGTTCAGCGGCCGCTTGATGTTGCGGTCCAAAATGAGCGAGTCGGCGAGGCGAAACATCGCACGCTTGAGCCACACCGGATGCGCCGCCGCGAGGCGCACGTTGCCGAACATGCCTTGTTCGCCAAAGGTTCGTATGACGCTCGGTTGCAGATGTACCGAGGCGCTGGGGATTCTCAGTTTTTCCTGCGCGACGCGCGCACCCAACGACAAGGTCGAGAATGCGACTACGGTCTGCTGGTCCGCGTGCCGTTCTATCAGGTGAAACACTTGATCGACGGCGGGAATGAGGACTTGCGAGATGATGCCGAAGCCTTTGCGCAAATGCCAAAGGTCTGGATTTGCGATGACGCCGTGCGCCTGCGCCGCAGTGCCCACTGCAAGAAATCGTAGACCCTGCGATTCGATCTGCGCCTGAAAGATTGGATTCGTGATCACGGTGGCACGGTGGCCGCGCGCCTGCAGCGCCACGCCGAGCGCCACGAAGGGATTGACGTCGCCGGAACTGCCCAACGTCGGCAGCAGGACATTCACACTTCAGCGCTCGAACTTGGTCGACAAGATAATGGATGAATGGGTGCGTTCGACGCCCTCCAACTCACCTATCTCATCGATGACTTGATCCATTTCAGCGACGGACGCCGCGGCGGCGACTGCGATCAAATCCGCATCCCCGCTCACTGAGTGCAGTACCTTCACCTGAGTGATGGCACGCAGGGCAGCGGTGACCGCCCGCGTTTCCTTCGGCCCGATCTTGATCATCACGTGCGCGCGCACCGCGCCAAGGGCATGCTCCGGCGCCAAACGCACGCCGTAGCCGACGATCACGCCGCGCTTTTCGAGCCTTTCAATCCGGCTCTGCACGCTGGTTCGGGACCGGCCCACCAGCCGCGCCAACTCCGCGGTGGAAGCCCGCCCGTTCTCCCGTAGCGCCAGCAATAATCTCTCGTCAATGGAATCCATGTCGTTTCGCCGCCCTATCCCTGCAAAATAACAAGCATACACCTATATAATGGCTAATTCGTGCCTACCATTCGCAGTGTATCCGCGCAAAAATGTGTCCATTCCTCCGGAGGCGACATGAAAGACATTGTTATCGTTGGCGCGGGCAAAATCGGCTCGATGATCGCGGAATTACTGACGGGATCCGGTGACTACGCCGTTACGGTCATCGATCGCGCCCAGGCGCAGTTGGATCGTTTGGAAACGGCGCTGCCCGTGACCAAGGTGGCTGTCGATATCACTCACACCGATGCCCTGCGCAAGATTTTGCACGGCAAGTTCGCCGTGCTCAGCGCGGCCCCTTATCATGCTACGCGACTGATCGCCGAAGCCGCCAAGGATACCGGCGCGCACTATCTGGATTTGACCGAGGATGTGGCGAGCACGCGTGTGGTGAAGCAGCTCGCCGCCGGCGCGCGCACGGCCTTCATCCCGCAATGTGGTCTGGCTCCGGGATTCATAACCATCGTCGCCAGCGACCTGGCCTCTCGCTTCGATGAACTGCACGACGTGCGCATGCGGGTCGGCGCGCTGCCGAAATTTCCCTCCAATGCGCTCAACTACAATTTGACGTGGAGCACGGACGGCGTCATCAACGAGTATTGCGAACCCTGCGAAGCCATCGTCAACGGTCAGCTGCGCGAGACTCAGCCGCTGGAAGAACTCGAGGAGTTTTCGCTGGACGGCATTTTATACGAGGCGTTCAACACTTCCGGCGGATTGGGCACGCTGTGTGAAACCCTGGCCGGCAAGGTACGCAACCTCAACTATCGCACCATCCGTTATCCCGGCCATGCGGCGATCATGAAGGCGCTGCTCAATGATCTGCGGTTGCGCGACCGGCGCGAGCTGTTGAAGGATATCCTGGAGAACGCCGTGCCCATCACGCTGCAGGACGTGGTCATCGTGTTCGTCACGGTGAGCGGCAAACGCAACGGCCAGCTCATGCAGGAAACCTATGCCAACAAGATCTACGCGGCGCCGGTCGGCGGCCGCGTGCGCAGCGCCATTCAAATCACCACGGCGGGTGGTATCTGCGCGGTGCTCGATATGTTGAGCGCCGGCGTGCTGGCGCGCCCCTCAGGGTTGATCCGCCAGGAGGAAATCGGCCTATCGACGTTTCTCGCCAATCGCTTCGGCCGCTGCTACGCGCAACCGGTGCTGCCCGCCGCACACGCGGCGTAGTTTCACGCACCGTCCGGACGCGCGCGCAGCGCACTGTCGCGCGCCTCGATGAATGCGCCGATCGCCGCCAGAATTGGCGCCCGGCCGCGCAGCGGCGCGCTGAGCGCGGCGGCCGTGTCCGCGTGCGTCAGGTTCGGATAGAGATCCAAGATCACCGGAACGCCGAGATTCTGCAGCGCCGCCGCTAAATTGCGCGAGTTTTTCGGCAACACCGTCTCGTCCTTCAATCCGTGCACGAGCAGCATGGGCGGCGCGTCGGCACGCACGAAGTTGATGGGCTGCGATTCGGGATAGAGCGACGGCGGACCGAACATGTCCTTGACGTCTGCCTCTTTCAGCGGCAAGAAGTCGTACGGGCCCGACAAGCCGATCATTCCGGCAATTTGCGGGCGGCGCGCCCGCGCCGTCGGCGGCGTGATGGCCGCGAAATAGCGCCGATCCAGCGTCAGCAACGCTGCCATATGAGCGCCGGCCGAATGACCCATCAAAAACAACCGTTGCGGATCGGCGCCGTAATCCGCGGCGTGCTCGCCAGCCCATTGCGCCGCGCGCGCCGCATCTTCCATGAAGCCGGGCATCTTGACCTCGGGATAGTGCCGATAGTTCGGCAACACCGCGACGAATCCCAATTCCGTCAGAGCTGCGCCGACGAAGCGATAGTCGCGTTTGTCGCCGTAGCTCCAGCGGCCGCCGTGCCAGAACACCACCACGGCGCGCGACGCGGCGGGCTTGTGCGGCACGTACACATCGAGCCGATGTTGCGGTCCATCGCCGTAGGCGATATCGGCATGGCGCGTGTATGACCCGAATACGGCCGGAAAATTGATCGCAAAGAACGCGGCGCGCGAGCAGCCGGCGGTTGCCGCAGCCAACAGCCATGAGACCGCCGCGCGGCGCGAAATTCCGCTAGCGGCAGGCATAGGTCGGAACGGCGGCCGAATCGATCAAACCGTGAAGCAGCAGCCACGCGCGCGCGTCCTCAGCGTCCCGCTCGAACCAAGCGCCAGCGCCGCCCAGCCTGAAAGTGTAGCCCCATTCATCCATATCGCGGCACATGCGTTGCGAACCGACATGCGGCAGCGCCTGCGCCAGCAGGATTTGCAGATAGCATACGGCGTTCTCTTCGGTAGGATCGCCACCCGCGTCGGTGTCCAATCCAGCGCGCCGTTCCGGCGTCATACAAATGAAGTGCGCGCTTTCGTGCAATATCGAATGCAACGGCGTATCGAGGCGCGCATACAGCTTCGATTCGATCAAACCAGCCTCGCGATCGCCCCAATAGGAGCCCGGAATGCGCTCGCCGGCCGCGACCAGGCGAAGGTCCAATCCATAACGGTCCAACAGCACTTGCAGCTCGAGTCGGTCAATGGCGTTGAGAAGCAGCACCGTGCGCAGCGTGTCTTGAGCGGCGTGCTGCAGGCCGCTACTTCAAGCTCGTCAGGCGATGCATCGCGATCGCCGCCAATTCGCGCGCCATCTGCTGCCGCAGGATGTCTGCTTCATGTTCCTTGGCCAACTGCACGTCTTGATTGAAGCTGTAATCCTTCGACAGGCTGATGGTCTGCGACGGCAGCACCTCCTTGTCGGCGCGCTGCACCGAAAATGTCACGGTGTAGGTCAACTCGTATTCGGTGGGTATGTTGGCCGCCGACACCGACAGCGTGCGTTGCGCCACCTGGTCGCGAGTGACATCGATCGTCGCCGTCGCGCCTGCCCGCGCCGGCTGCAGCGTTGCGCCGGCGCTCGTGAGTTGGTGTTCGAATTCGCGCGAGAAATCCGTGTAAGGGTCCTTCAAGGATACATACGGGTGCGCCATCGACGGCGGCAGCGGCTCGCTACCCGCCAGACGGAAGCCGCAGGCGGATAGCATCAGCAGGGCTGCGACCACGCACGTGCTTTGCATGCTTTTCACGCGCAACCCGTCAGACCACGACGCTGACGAGCTTGCCCGGCACGACGATCACCTTGCGCACCGCCGCGGCGCCGACGAATTTTTGCACGTTGGCGTCGGCCAATGCTGCGGCGCGCACCGCGCCCTCCTCGGCGTCCACCGCCACGGTGATCCGGCCGCGCAATTTACCATTGACCTGCACGACCATCTCAACGGTCGCGGATTGCAGCGCCAGCGTATCGACGGGCAGCCACGTCTCGTCAATCAGCGCCTTGCTGTGTCCCAATTCGCGCCACAGGGCGTGTGTCACATGCGGGATGATGGGCGAAAGGGATAGCACCGCTATCTCCAGCGCCTCCTGCATCACGCCGCGGTCCTGCGCGCTCTCTGGTGCGAACTTCGCCAAGGCGTTGAGTAATTCCATGACGGCGGCGATGGCGGTGTTGTAGGTACGGCGGCGACCGATATCGTCGGTCACCTTCGCCAAGGTCTGATGCGCCATGCGCCGCATCGCGGTTTGGGTCTCGGTCAAGGCGCTCTTGTCGAGCGCTGCGGCGGCGCCGCGCGACACGTGCTCATGCACTGCCTTCCAGAGACGCTTGATGAACCGATACGCGCCTTGCACACCTTCGTCCGACCACTCCAACGTCTGCTCGGGGGGAGCCGCGAACATGGTAAACAAGCGCGCAGTGTCGGCTCCGAATTCGCCGATCAACACCAACGGATCGACGCCGTTGTTCTTGGATTTCGACATCGTGACGACGCCGCCGGACTCCACTTCCTTGCCGTCGCTGCGCAGCACAGCCGCGCGCCGCTGCGTCGTGGGGTCGGTAGTGACTGTAACGTCCAGCGGATTGAAATACTCGATGCGGCCCGACTCCGGCTTGCGGAAGTAAACCTCGTTGAGCACCATCCCCAACGTGAACAGATTGGCGAACGGCTCCGTGAATCCCACTTCGCCGATCTCCTCGAGAAAACGCGTCCAAAAGCGCGAGTACAGAAGATGCAGGATGGCGTGCTCGATGCCGCCTATATATTGATCGACCGGCAGCCAATAGCGGACTCGCGCATCCAGCATGGAGCTGTCATTGTCGGTGCAGGCAAAGCGCAGGAAGTACCACGACGAATCGACGAAGGTATCCATGGTATCGGTTTCGCGGCGCGCCGCAACGCCGCACTTGGGACACGCGACGTCGAGAAAGCGCTGATCCTTGAGCAGCGGATTGCCGCTGCCGTCCGGCACCAGATCGGTCGGCAGTATGACCGGCAATTGTTCATCCGGAACGGGCACCGTGCCGCAGGCTGGGCAATGAATGATCGGAATCGGGCAACCCCAATAGCGCTGTCGCGAAATGCCCCAATCGCGCAGCCGCCACGTAGTCTGCTTCTCGCCCAGGCCCGAGCGCTGCAGATCGCCTGCCACCGCATCGACGGCCGCCTGGAACTCCAGACCATCGTAAGGACCTGAGTTGACGCAGCGGCCATGGGCGGCGTACCAGGGCTGCCACGCTTGCGTGGAATAGTCCCGGCCCTGGATGTCGATGACTTGGCGGATGGGCAGTCCGTACTTTTTGGCGAATTCGAAATCGCGCTCATCGTGGGCCGGCACGCCCATGACTGCGCCATCGCCGTAACTCATCAGCACATAGTTGCCCACCCATACGGGGACCGGCGCCGAAGTTATCGGGTGGCGCACGAACAAGCCGGTCGGCATGCCACGCTTCTCTTGGGTCGCCATCTCAGCTTCGATGGCCGGACCTCGTTTACATTCCTCGATGAAGGCGGCGAGCGTGGGATTTCCGGCGGCCGCGTGAGCGGCAAGGGGATGCTCGGCGGCAACCGCGCAAAAAGTCACCCCCATGATGGTATCGGCACGGGTCGTGAAAGCGTGCATGACACCCGCTCCGCCGACCTCGTGAGGAAAGCCCAAACGCACGCCCTCGCTTCTGCCGATCCAGTTCGCTTGCATGGCGCGGACGCGCTCGGGCCAGCCCTGCATCCTATCGAGCGCCTTGAGAAGATCGTCCGCGTAAGCTGTAATCTTCAAGTAATACATCGGGATTTCGCGCTTTTCGACCAAGGCGCCCGTGCGCCAGCCGCGGCCGTCGATGACTTGTTCATTGGCCAACACGGTCTTGTCCACCGGATCCCAATTCACCACGCCGGTTTTCTGGTAAGCCACTCCCTTTTCCATCATCCGCAGGAACAGCCACTGATTCCAACGGTAATAATCGGGGTCGCAGGTGGCCAGCTCGCGGCTCCAATCGAGGGCTATCCCCAGGGACTTGAACTGCCCCTTCATGTACGCAATGTTGTCGTAAGTCCACTTGGCGGGCGGCACGCCGTTGGCGATGGCGGCATTCTCGGCGGGCAGTCCGAAGGCATCCCACCCCATGGGCTGCAGCACGTTGCGCCCATTCATGCGCATGTATCGCGACAGTACATCGCCGATGGTGTAGTTGCGCACATGTCCCATATGCAAGCGCCCGCTTGGATAAGGAAACATGGCTAGGCAATAATACTTCTCGCGGGTCGCATCCTCCTTGGCCTCGAAGCAGCGGTGTTCGTCCCAGTGAGCCTGTGCCTCTGCCTCGACTGCAGCGGGTTCGTATCTTTCGTGCATGTTGACTGCGCCGCTAACGCAGCGGGGTATTCCACGGCCAGCGGTAAGCGCCGAACCAGCAATCCCGCAAACGGCGCTGAGCCGTATTCGGATAGATGCGAATTCGATAGCTTCGCGTGATGGTACGCATGCTATATTTTAACCTCTCGCGAGCCGCGGCGCAGCCTCTAAAACAGCCGCCGGACGCGCTTCGCGTGACGCTCGTATCGAGCTTCGCGCAATGGCTCGCGCCGGCGGGGTCGTTCTACTCCCTGAGAACTTACATGCCCTGCGGCCGCGAACTCACAACATAAGGCTGTAATGCGAAAATTGAATTTTCCGGCGGCTTTCGCCCTCGCAACCTTGAGCGGCTGCCTGTGGTTCTTGGCGGTTACGCCATTCGATCAATCGTATCTCGCCTGGGTCGCCTCGGTGCCCATGCTCGCCGCGCTGGATCGCACTTCCAGCTTGCGCCGCGCCCTGTTTTTGGGCTGGTGGGCCGGCGTGGTCGAGACGGGCGGCGGCTTCTATTGGCTGATCGATGTGATGCAGCGCTTTGCCGATTTTCCTTGGATCGGCGCCGCGCCGGTATTCTTGGTGTTCTGCGCGGCGCGAGCGCTGATCTTCCTGGTGTTTACCGCCATTGTCCTCGGCGTACGACGCCGTCTGAAGCTGCCCATGACCTTGATCGCGCCGTTGGCCATGGTGAGCGGCGAGTTGCTGGTGCCGCAAATTTTTCCGTGCGGCCAGTGGATCAGCCAGGCCTGGCATCCCTTGGTGATTCAAATGGCGGAAATCACGGGGCCTTTTGGCGTCACCGCGATTCTCTTGATGGTGAGCGGCGCGCTCTACGATCTTTCGCAAGGAGCGCGAGCCGCGTTCCTGCCGGCCGCCGCGGCTGCAGCCTTGCTCGCAGTCCTCCTCATCTTCGGCGCCGTCCGCATGCGCCAGGTGGACGCGGCAATTGCCGCCGCGCCGCGTCTCGACATCGGTTTGGTGCAACCCAATTTTGCCTACAGCGTAAGCGGCGACGAGTCGCGCCAAGAGATTTTGAGTCAGCTGACCGCGCTACAAGAACAATCGCGACGCCTGCAGGGCAACGGCGCGCAGTTGTTGCTGTGGAGCGAGGGCAGCTTTCCGGTCGCCGTGCCGCGCGACTTCAGCGAGGATTTCTCGCCCGACTCGCCGATCATGATCCGCCGCGGCTTCGACGCTCCCACCATCTTCGGCGCCGACATGTACGACGCCGCGCACGACGATGCTTACAATTCCGCAATCCTCCTCGATGGAAACGGACGAGTCGGTGGCCGTTACGACAAGGTACGATTGCTGGCCTTCGGCGAATACATCCCGGGCATCGAGGCCTTTCCCTGGCTGCGCAAATTCTTGCCCGAGGGCGCCGGTCGCTTCACGCCCGGTAGCGGCCCCGGCGTATTGAAGTTCCAGGGTCCCGCGGGACAAGCGTGGCGCCTCGCGCCCGTGATTTGCTATGAAGATATACTGCCTGGATTCGTGCGCGGCGTCGGACAATTGCGCCCCAATTTATTGGTAAATCTCACCAGCGATTCATGGTTTGGTGCCGATACCGAACCGTGGCAACACCTGGCATTATCAGTATTTGCGGGAGTCGAATTGCGCGTCAGCATGGTGCGGGCGGTAAATTCCGGGGTGTCGGCGTTGATTGATGCCAATGGACGAGTCGTACGACAAACTTATGCCGATGATCCATACCGCAACCCGAGGCCATCGGATGGCATCGTGGTTTCCGCGCCGATCATGAGCGGGACCCCGACCCTATTCGCGCGAATCGGCAATCTATTCGCGTATTTTTGTCTGGCATCGTGTTTGCTGGCCCTGAGCGTTTCCTGGCGCCGGAGCCGCGCGCGGTGACGCGCCTTCCCGGAGCCGCGGAGTTTCTCGCGGGGGGCGGTGAGGTCGGCCGGCTGATTCGCGCCAAGCTCTGGGAACAGACCTCGCTCGGATCCCCACAGCTGTGGCCGCAGAGCCTCAAGGCGGTCGTACGCATTGTCCTCACATCGCGCTATCAGATGTGGATGGGATGGGGGCCGGACCTTGCATTCTTCTACAACGATGCTTATCGGCCGACGCTCGGCGTCAAGCATGAATGGGCACTCGGTGCATCGGCACGCGAGGTTTGGAAGGAAATCTGGCCGGACATCGGCCCGCGAATCGAGCATGTTCTTGCCAGCGGCGAAGCCACGTGGGACGAAGGACTACTGTTATTCCTCGAGCGCAGCGGATATCCCGAGGAAACCTACCACACCTTCTCGTATTCACCGTTGGCGGACGACGACGACAAGGTGGTCGGAATGCTATGCGTGGTCACCGAGGAGACCGAACGCATCATCGGAGCCCGGCGACTCGCGGGCTTGCGTGAGCTGGCGGCGGAAATCCCCAAGAATAATACCCGGGCAGCGGTACTCGATGCTTCGCAGCGCCAGCTCAATCAAAACCTGAAGGACCTGCCGTTCAGCCTGATGTATCTGTTCGACAATAGCGGTAATGCGGTCTTGAGTGCGCGCAGCGGCTTCGAGGGCGATCACGCGATCGCGCCGCACAGCCTCGATCCTAGGGACCTGCAAGCCGTTTGGCCGGTGCATGAGTTATTGTCGCGCCGTCAGCTCATCAGCGTGGGTGGCCTCGCGGATCGCTTCACGGATCTACCCCGCGGCGCTTGGGACAAGGCGCCGCGCGAAGCCGTCATGGCGCCTATCGCACAGCAGGGTCAGGACGCACCGGCGGGATTTCTGGTGGCCGCCATCAATCCCTACCGGCGCCTGGATGACGCCTACCTGGGGTTCATCGATCTGGTGGCGGGCCAGTTGGCGGCGGGACTCGCCAACGCGCAGGCGCACGAGGAGGCACGGCGTCGCGCCGACGCATTGACAGAATTGGACCGTGCCAAAACGACATTCTTCTCCAACGTCAGCCACGAATTTCGCACTCCGTTGACGCTGATGCTCGGACCGCTGGAGGATCTGCTCAATCAACCGGACGATGCGCAGTTGGGGGAGCATCGTCAATTGCTGCACATCGCGCAACGCAACGGTGTGCGGCTGCTCAAGCTCGTCAACACGCTGTTGGATTTCTCGCGCATCGAAGCGGGCCGCATGCAGGCGACCTTCGAGCCGCTGCTGTTGCACACCTACACGGCGGAGCTCGCGTCGGCGTTTCGATCGGCCACCGAAAAAGCCGGACTGCGCCTCATCGTGGACGCGGCACCGCTCGCGCAGCCGGTGTTCGTGGACCGCGACATGTGGGAGAAGGTCATTCTCAATCTCCTGTCGAACGCGTTCAAGTTCACATTCGAAGGTGAAATTAGCGTCGAGACCCGCACCTCGACCGGCGGCGACAAGGCAGAAATCACCGTGCGCGACACCGGTACCGGCATAGCAGCCGATCAGCTGCCGCATCTGTTCGATCGATTTCGACGCGTCCAAGGCGCGCGCGGCCGCTCCATCGAAGGCAGCGGCATCGGCCTCGCGTTGGTGCTGGAACTGGTCAAGGCACATGGCGGAGATATTCGGGTGTCGAGCGACGTCGGTCGCGGCACCGCCGTCACGGTCAGCATTCCTTACGGCGATGGACATCTGCCGCGGGATCAGATCGGCCGTTCGCGCGAAACCAACACCACGCAGTCGCGAGTACAGGCGTACATCGATGAGGCGCTCGGTTGGCTGGCTGACGCTGGCGCTGAATTCGAGACTAATATGCTCGGGCAGTCATCCGGTCAAACCGGCGTGTTCGCCCTCGACGTTCTAAACCGCGGCCAGACGGTGTTGCTGGTCGATGACAACCTCGACATGCGCACTTACTTGCAGAAGCTGTTGGCGACGGCGGGGTTCATCGTCGATGCCGTTGCCGATGGCGAACAGGCACTCGCCGCCGCGATGCTCAGCAAGCCCGACCTGGTGCTCTCGGACATCATGATGCCCAAGATGGACGGATTCCAACTGCTGAAGGCAATGCGCACGGATATCCGGCTACGCGACGTTCCGGTGCTGCTGTTGTCGGCTCGCGCCGGCGAGGAAGCCAAGGTGGAAGGATTGGCCGCGGGCGCCAACGACTATTTGACCAAACCTTTCAGTGCCCGCGAACTCATCGCCCGGGTGCGCGCCAATCTCGACATGGCGGCCGTGCGGCGAGAATCCCAGGAGGCGCTGCGCCGCGCCAATGAGTCCCTGGAGAAGCAGGTGCAGGAGCGCACCGCGGACCTTCGCGCCAAGGAAGCACGACTACGATCCATTTTCGGGACCAGCTTCACCTACCAGGGATTTTTGTCCGTCGACGGCACGCTCTTGGACGCAAATCCGACCTCGCTCGCCGGCATTCAGTCGACGCTCGAGCAAGTGAAAGGAAAGAAATTCTGGGACACCCCGTGGTTTACCGCGACTCCGGGAATGTCGGACGTGGTGCGCGACGCGGTACCCTCGGTGGCCGCAGGCGAAACCCTAAGGCGCGAGATACACGTCAAACTTGCCGAGCATGGTTGGCGTTGGTTCGATTTCCAGATGCGACCGGTTTGGGACGCACACGGCGCCGTGGTGGCCATCGTGCCGGAGGCCGTCGAGACCACGCAACGACGCAGCGCCGAGGAGGCGCTGCGTCAGGCGCAGAAGATGGAAGCCATCGGTCAGTTGACCGGTGGAGTGGCACATGATTTCAACAATCTGCTGACCATCATCGTCGGCAGCCTCGAAACACTGCGGCGACAGCTGCACCCGAGCGCGGCGGCCGACGCTTCCCTGCAGCGCCCCTTGGACAGCGCCATGCGGGGCGCGCAGCGCGCCGCATCGCTGACGCAGCGTTTATTGGCATTTTCGAGACAGCAGCCGCTCGACCCAAAGCCGGTCGATTTGAGCCGCCTGGTATCAGGCATGTCGGACTTGCTGCGCCGGACCATCGGCGAGCAGATCTCGATCGAAACCGTGCCCGCCGGCGGTCTTTGGCAGGTCAACATCGATGCCAATCAGCTCGAGACCGCCATCATCAACCTCGCTGTCAACGCCCGCGACGCCATGCCGGACGGCGGCAAGCTCACGATAGAAACCGCGAATGCGCGGCTCGATGAGAGCTACGAACCCGACCAGGCGGAAGTGGTGCCCGGTCTCTACGTCATGCTGGCCGTCACCGACACCGGCAGCGGCATGAGCGCCGGCACCATCGCGCGGGCATTCGAACCGTTCTTTACGACCAAGGACATCGGACACGGCACCGGACTCGGATTGTCGCAGGTGTACGGCTTCGTCAAGCAATCCGGAGGGCACGTGAAGATCTACAGTGAGGAAGGCAGCGGCACGAGCGTCAAGATTTACCTGCCGAGGCTGAGCGCCGAGGAGACGCTCGTCATCCCCGAGCCGATCTCGAAAGGCGCCACAGGCAGCGCCGGCGAAATCATACTGGCGGTCGAGGACGATCCCGACGTGCGCGCCCACACCACCGGCGCGCTGCGAGAACTCGGCTATCGAGTACTCGAGGCGGCAAACGGCAAAATCGCGTTGCAGATCCTCGATGCGAATTCTGATGTCGATCTCCTGTTCACGGATGTCGGCCTGCCCGGTGGAATGAACGGCCGGCAGCTGGCGGAAGCCGCGCGCCGGCGGCGTCCCCAACTCAAGGTGTTGTTCACCACCGGTTATGCGCGCGATGCCATTGTTCACGACGGCCGCCTCGATCCGGGCGTGCAGCTGCTCGCCAAACCATTCACGTTTGCAGGACTGGCGCAGAAGCTTCGCGACATGTTGGAAGCACGTTCGGGCACGACCTGCATCCTAATCGTCGAGGACGAGGATCTCATCCAGATGTTGATCGCCGCGCAACTGGAGGACATGGGCTTCAGCGTGGAACTCGCAGGCACGGCGGCTGAAGCCAAGAGCAAGATGCTGCTGCTCAAAGGCTCGCTCGACGCCGCCATCATCGACATGGGTCTACCGGACGCCAAGGGAGACGCCGTAGTGAGCGAATTGCGCGCCATCGATCCGGCGCTGCCCATCGTGATATCGAGCGGCTACGACAGGGCGGTGATACAGGGCAAGTTCATGGAAACGCAACTCATGGAATTTCTCACCAAGCCTTATACGGAAGATCAGCTGCGCGACGCGTTGCATCGCGTCGGAATCGACGCTTAGTGGATGAACTTGACGAAGCGTACCGCGACGTCGGTGTCGTAGCTACGCCCGGCGATGTTCCATGAAAAACTACGTGCGGCCCACGGCCCGAAACGATTCGAGGTTGCCCATCACCGTCACTAAAGCTTCCAACGCGGACCAGACCTCTTCATCCGTGTTCTCGGCTCGAGACTGGGCTGCGACGCCCGCCGCGTTTTCGAGCCGGCCTGCTGCTATCGCAACCTCCGATTCTTCGAATATGGCGGCGCCGCCCTGCAGTCGATGCGCCCGGTACACCAAATCCTCGAATATCCACAAGGGATTCTCTTCCGCACGGGCGAGAGCGGCGCTCAACGCGGCAAAGTGCACGCGTTCGCTCTCCAATCTTGAATGAAAGGCCTGACGCAAACTCTCGAAGCTGTCGTCCTCGTCGACCGCAGCGAGTTTGCGTGGTCTGCGTCTAATTGATCCCATTCTTGTCTCCCGCCTGATTGATGTTCGCTACCTTGCCGGCGCTCACCCTGACCGCCGTCGCCTTGTTTCCGCCCAGCATCTTACTGGCATACAAGCCGCGGTCAGCGGCGCGCAGCAAGTCCTCGATTTTCGAAGGCTCCTGAATTTCCCGCTCGGCTTCGAGCGCGGTGATACCGATGCTGACGGTGAGTATCACGGGTCCGACGTGAGTCGCCACGGGGTAGTGCGCAAACATCTTGCGCAATTTCTTTGCTGCTCGATGCGCGCCGGCCACGTCAGTCTCCGGCAGCACCACCAAGAATTCGTCGCCGCCGACACGCGCCAGCCAATCGCTGCCCTCGCGGATGCCGCTGTTCGCCCGCTCCACGAACACCCGCAACACTTCATCGCCGATGTCGTGCCCGTAAGCGTCGTTGATCTGCTTGAAGCGATCGATATCGCAACTCAACACCGCTAGCGGGTGCATATAGCGTTGTGAGCGGGACAGCTCGCGCGGCAGGTTCTTTGTGAGAAAGCGCAGATTGTATGCGCCGGTCAATGGATCGGTGACCGCGAGACGGCGGTTTTCTCGATTGCTCCGACGCAGCGAGTATTCGACGTGCGTAATGCGCCGTGCTACTTCCAAGCGTGCCAGGATCTCTTCGACCGGCGCGCTCTTCGCAACGTACTCATCGGCGCCCGCGCGCAAGCCCTTGAGGAGGTCCTCTTTGCTATCGCGCACGGTCAGCATGACCACGTACACATAGCTCTCGCTATGATCGGAGCGCACGATACGGCACAGCGACAGGCCGTCCATGTCAGGCATCTGCCAGTCGGTGAGCAGGATTTGACAGTGCCGCGTTTCCAATATGCGTAGCGCCTCTTCGCCGTTCGAAGTCGCTTCCACTTCGAACTCGGCGTTGCGCAGCAGTGCCATGAGGCGCGCGCGCACCAACTCATCGTCATCGACCACCAGCACGCGGCACGGCTGCGAATTCTCCAGCCGCTGGTTGAGTATGGTGTCGTGCAAATCCGCGCTGGAATCTTCCAACGATTCAAGTCTGTGTTCAGGAGGCATGCAGCTTTCCGTTGACACCGGTCATCACACGTATGCATTCCATCGCGCCACTCCCGAGTACGGGAAACCGAATTTGCCCGGCCAGCGTATCCAAGTGCTCGTGGTCAGGATGTAGGGAGACTGTGACAATCACCATCTTGAAGGTGTTTTACTGCGTCTTTAAAAAGGTAACGCGGATTCTGTTCACGTTTTTACAAGGCGATCAGATCGTTCGCGATCGCAAAACGAATCAGCGCAGTTCGATTCCTCACACCGAGCTTGACCATCAATCGCGCGCGGTAAGTGTCGATAGTCTTGCGCGACAGCGACAATTCCTTCGCAATCGCCAGGCTCGTGCTGCCCTCGACGATTCGATGCATGACGTCGCGCTCACGGGCACTCAGGCGTTCCATAGGTGTTCTTGTAGGGTGTCCCACTAACAGGGTGTCCGCCGGCCCCAACGAGGCGTGTCGGCTCAAATATTGTCTGCCCGCACCGACCGTACGCACCGCCTCGACCAGCTCCGCGCCTTGGGCGTCTTTCACCACATAACCGCGTGCGCCGGCGCGCATCGCTCGGCTCACGTGTTCGCAAGTGTGGCTAGCGGACAGCGCGATGATGCAGATCATGGGATACAGGCTCAATATGCGCCGTGTGGCGTCGATGCCGTTCAAATCGGGGAGCACCAGATCCATGATCATGATGTCGGGCTGCAAGCGTTCCGCTGCCAGGATGGCTGCTTGGCCCGTGGCAGCGGAGCCGACCACTTTCATGCCATCCTGCGTGTCGAGGAGAGCGATGAGACCTTCGCGCACTATGCCATGATCATCGACGACGATGATTCGGAACGGCGGCCGCGGCACTGCGTGAGTCACAGATATTTGCATCTGCTCGATCATGCGCAATCTGAAGCGAGAATGCTCTAAATGATGCGCCGCGGTATCTTACGTCCGAGCAATGGCGCACATAGTGAAGCGCCGCGCGCGAAGAGACGCGCCGATTTCCTGTGCAAATCGGCGCCGTATCGCGCGACTTAAATCCTTTTCAGCGCCGCCTGCGCCGCAGTGATCGACGCCGGCGTAACCGTGCCCGCGTGCAGCGCATTGGTGGTAAGCGAATTGACTGCATTCGCTGTGTTGGTCGGCGTCTGAATGCCCACGACCTGTTCGACCGTATCGAGCAGTGTGCCAAACAGGTTCTGTGTCGATCCGGTGGGTTGACCACCGGTGCTCGCCGAAGCGCTCGATGTGGTGCTGTTCAGCGGGTTGCTCGCGCCCCCGCCGTGGACACCTTTCTTGTGGCCGTGATGTGAGGACAACGACGATATTGCGTTGCCGATGACAGTTGGAATGTTGAGTACGGACATGAAGATCTCCTGTTGACGATGTAAGCCGGCGACCGGCATTCCGACGGCAAGAGATTGCCGCCCAAAGGACCCAAAGCGGCGCGTGCTTGCCGCAAAAGCCATGGAATGTCGCATATACCGCCTCTACTGCGTGCCTAGGCCCAATGCTGCGGCCTGCCGTTTCATAGGAGCAGTTTTCGTGCCAGGGGAGCATGTAGGAGGAATTCCGCGGCAATCATCAGCGGCGCTCCCCTTCGCGAGCACCCTTGGCTTCAGGCATGATCGCGCAAATGAACGACGTTCAGATCGGCGAGCACGATTTACTCTACCACCTCAAACCCGACACCTTTCTCGGCGCCGCGGTGTACTTTGTCTTGTTCGTCGTGGTGGCTTGGGGCCTGTCGCGCGCGCTGCGCACCGCGGTGCATGCCGCCATGGTGCGCAAAGGTCATATCGACCGGACCACCATAAGCTTCCTGCAGCAACTCGGCTCAGCGCTGATTTGGGTCGTCGCGCTCATTCTCTACGCCCATCTCATCCCGGTGCTGCGTTCCATGGGCACCGCCCTGCTGGCGGGTGCCAGCGTCGCCTCGGTGGTCATCGGGCTCGCCGCACAAAGCACCCTGGGTAATTTGGTCGCCGGCGTGGCAATAACCATATATCGGCCGTTTCGCCTCGGCGACACGCTGCAGGTTGCGGCGCCCAGCGGCGCCGAAATAGGCGTGGTCGAATCGATCTCACTCGGCTACACCACCTTGCGCTCGCCTGACGGCCGTATGATCGTAGTGCCAAACGCCGTTGCCGCGAGTTCGGTCACGGTCAACCTGTCGGGAAACTATGCAGCGTGGCCGCTCACTATCTCCCTACGCCTGAGCCGGGATGCGGACATCGAGGCAGCCAGGCAACTGGCGCTCAAAGTGGCAACGGAAAATGCCGGTGAGAAGTCTGTGCTCGGCTGTTTCTTGACCAAGGTCGATGCGGCTGCGATCACCTTCGAACTGCGTCTGCGAGCAGACGACGCGGCCGGACGCGATTCGCTGCGCTCGAAAATGCTCGGCGCCCTGCCGTCGCACTTCATCGAGGCGAAAATAGGCACCGCCGGCGCCGAGTTGCCGGCGTTCTCCTAGAACGCAGCGACTAGAACGCAGCGACTAGAACGGCAGCGGCTGCAAGTCGGGATCGACCCAAAACTTGCGCGCCCGCACCGAGAACAGCAGTTCGCGGGTCCAATAGGTAAGCAGCCAATCGGATTTCCCGAAGGGCGATGCCAATAGCGCATTGCAGATGTCGCACAAACTTCGGCCCGGCGCCTGAAGGATGAAACTGCGCGCAGCGCGCAAAGATGCTTGGGTAATGGTTTCGTGATATCCGCCGCTGTCGGTGTTCGCGACGCCGGTGGCTTCATTATAGGAACGGATGAATCCCGGCATGTCGCGCGCAGCGTCCAGATCCTGGCGGCGCGCCAACAGCCACAGCGCAGCGGCGAAGTGCGCCGCATGGGTCCATTGCGATTTAGGCAACGATCGGTCGAGCATACCCGCACCGATCGCCGCTATTTCCTCGTCTGTGCGATACAGTGCGCTCCTAACCTCCGCCGCTCTCGGACGACAATTCGATGTCGACCGGGGTAGTCACACGCAGCAGATCGATGCGGCGGCGATCAGCGCGCAAGATTCGAAACTCGAACGAATCCACCTTTACTGTCTCGCCGCGGCGCGGCAGCCGGCCGAATTCGTGCATCAGCAGTCCGCCGATGGTATCGAATTCTTCGTCGGAGAATTTCGTGTCGAAGAATCGGTTGAACGTATCGATGGGCGTGAGCGCACGCACCGTGAACTCGCGCGGCCTTTCCTTGCGTATGGTCTGATCGTCCTCGACGTCGTGTTCATCGTCGATCTCGCCGACGATCTGCTCGATGACGTCCTCGATCGTCACCAAACCGCAGATGCCGCCGTACTCGTCAACGACCATGGCAATGTGGTTGTGATTGCCGCGAAATTCCTTCAACAGTACGTTGAGGCGCTTGCTCTCCGGCACGAACACCACCGGACGCATGTATTCGCGGATTTCGAAACTATCGTTGCCCGCTGCCTGCAGACGCAGCAGATCCTTGGCCAGCAATATTCCGAGAATCTGATCGCGATCTTCACCGATCACGGGAAAGCGCGAGTGACCGGATTCCACCACCAACTCGACCAGCTTCTCGGGCGATTCGTCACGTTCGACGAACACCATCTGTGAGCGCGGCACCATGATGTCGCGAACCTGCATGTCCGCTACCGCCAGCACTCCCTCGAGCATCACCAGCGCGTCGCCGTCGAACAGCCCGCGCTCGCTCGCCCCTCGCAGGTGTTCAATGAGTTCCGCGAGATCCCGCGGCTCACCCGTCATCGATTGTGTAATTCGCTTTAACCAGCGGCCGGTGCTGCCGCCATGAGGCTGTTCAGACATGGGGACAGAGCATACCGGATCAGACATAAGGGTTTGAAAACCCAAGCCGATCAAGGATTTGAACCTCTTTCGATTCCATTTTCGCGGCATCCGCCGCAACTTCATGATCGAAACCCAATAAATGCAGCACGCCGTGCACGGTAATGTGCGCCCAATGCGCATCGATGGACTTCTTTTGGCTGCGTGCCTCGGCCGCGATCACCGGTGCGCATATCACCAATTCACCGAGCAGCCGCGTACCATCCGGCAAGCGCCCGGCACCGGCGAATGACAGCACGTTGGTGGCTCGATGCTTGCGGCGGTAACGCGAGTTCAAGCTGCGGCTGCGGGCCACTCCCACCACCCGCACGAAGATGATCGAGCGGGGCGCACTCGCCGGCCTCCCGGCTGGCGTTAGCGCCGTGTCGATCCAGCGCACGAATTGACTGCGGCTCGGCACCCAAGGCGCACGCGCCGCAAAGCTCAGCTCGAGCTGCACGCGCGCCGCCGCATCAGCCGCCGTCTGCGGGAGTTCGCGCCTCGTAGGCTTGCACGATCCGTTGCACCAAGGGGTGACGCACGACGTCTCGCGAGGTAAACATCGTGAAGGCGATGCCGCGCACGCCGCGCAATATGTCGATCACCGTGCGCAACCCGGACTGCTTGGAGTTCGGCAGGTCGACTTGCGTGATGTCGCCGGTAACTACTGCCTTGGAGCCGAAACCGATGCGCGTCAGGAACATTTTCATCTGCTCGTTGGTGGTGTTTTGTGCTTCGTCCAGGATCACGAACGAGTCGTTAAGCGAGCGGCCGCGCATGAACGCCAGCGGCGCCACCTCGATGACGTTGCGTTCGATCAGCTTGGCGACGCGCTCGAAGCCGAGCATTTCGTACAGCGCGTCGTACATGGGGCGCAAATACGGATCGACCTTTTGCGACAGGTCGCCCGGCAGGAACCCGAGGCGCTCACCCGCCTCCACTGCCGGCCGCACCAGCACGATTCGCCGCACCTTGTCGGACTGCAACGCCTCGACCGCACAGGCCACCGCCAGATAGGTCTTGCCGGTACCCGCCGGACCGACGCCGAAGGTCAAATCATGGGTGCGCACATTGGTGAGGTATTCGGTTTGATTCGTGCCGCGTGCGCGGATCGCGCCGCGCGTCGTGCGCACCTTCAACTCATCGCTCGCCGCGGGATTCGGATCCGCGCCGCCGCCGTTCATGTCCAATTCCTGCAGGGCGATATGCACGCGTTCGGAATCCACCGGTTCACTTTGCCCGCGGGCATACAGTCCCAGCAGCACCGATTCCGCGCGCTCCGTGGCGGGCGGCAGCCCGACCAGCTGAAATCTGTTGCCGCGCCGGCGCACCTCGACGCCCAGCCGCGATTCGATCAGCCGCAGATGCTCGTCCAGGGGGCCGCACAATTCGACCAAGCGCACATTGTCGGCGGGGGCGAGCAGCACATCGCGGGTCACGGCCGTGCCGGTGGGCGGCGGGGCGCTATCCGGAACTGAACTCATGGCGACCTGTCGGCGAGCAATCGCCCACGCAGCGAATTCGGCATGGCTTCGGTGATGATGACGTCGGCGAACTGGTTGATGAGTGATTGCGGCTGTTCGCGCGGCCCGTCGAAATTCACCCAACGATTGTTGTCCGTGCGGCCGGCCAGTTGCGCCGCGTCGCGCTTAGAGGGCCGCTCGACCAGCACCCGCTGTCGGCTGCCGACCATGCGCAGCGAAATGGCGCGTCCCTGCGCGTTCAATCGCTGCTGCAGCAATTCCAAGCGCCGTTGTTTCACCTCGTGCGGCACCTCGTCCGGCAGCGCGGCCGCCGGAGTGCCGGGCCGGCGGCTGTAGATAAAACTGAACGACTGATCGAAGCCCACGTCGGCCACTAGATTCATGGTCGCCGCGAAATCCTCGTCGGCCTCACCGGGAAAGCCGATGATCAAGTCGGTGGAAATGCAGATGTCGGGCCGCACCGCGCGCAACTTGCGCAGCTTCTGCTTGTATTCGAGCACCGTGTGGCCGCGCTTCATGGCCGCCAGTATGCGGTCCGAACCGCTCTGGACCGGCAAATGTAGAAAGTTGTTGAGTTTCGGAACGTTTGCGTACGCTTCGATCAAGCTGTCGTTGAAGTCGAGCGGATGGGAAGTGGTGAAGCGAATACGCTCCACGCCCTCGATATCGGCAACGTAATGGATCAGGGTGGCGAGATCCGCAGGCGTGCCATCCGCCATCGGCCCCGCATAGGCATTGACGTTCTGCCCCAGCAGCGTGACCTCGCGTACGCCGTTCAGCGCCAGTCCGCGCACTTCCTGCAACACCTGCTCGAAGGGCCGGCTGATTTCCTCGCCGCGCGTGTAAGGAACCACGCAAAACGTGCAATATTTGCTGCAGCCTTCCATGATCGAGACGAAGGCAGTGGCGCCGGCGGCGCGAGGTTCCGGTAGCCGATCGAATTTCTCGATTTCCGGAAAACTGATGTCGATTTGCGGGCGTCCGGACCGTTTCACGCCCTTGAGCATCTGCGGCAGGCGGTGCAGGGTCTGCGGCCCGAACACCATATCGACGAACGGGGCGCGCGCGGTAATGCCGTCGCCTTCCTGACTGGCGACGCAACCGCCGACGCCGATCACCACGTGCGGGCGCCGCTGCTTGAATAGGCGCCATTCGCCCAGCAAAGAAAACACCTTTTCTTGGGCTTTCTCGCGCACCGAACAGGTATTGACCAACAACACGTCCGCTTCAGCGGGATTGTCGGTCCGAGTCATGCCATCTGAAGCCTCGAGTACGTCCCGCATTTTGGAGGAGTCGTACTCGTTCATTTGGCAGCCGAAGGTTTTTATGTATAAGAGACCGGGCATAGGAAAGGTCGTTAAGATACTAGGAACCATGGCAATACGCGAAGTTCTCAAAATGGGCGATCCGCGCCTGCTGGCGGTATCGGCACCGGTACGCGATTTTGGCACTCCGGAGCTGGCCAGCCTGCTGGAGGACATGCGGGACACCATGCACGGTCTCAATGGGGCGGGCCTCGCTGCGCCGCAAATCGGCGTCGGCCTGCGAGTGGTGATCTTCGGCTTTGATCACAACGAGCGCTACCCTGACGCGGGTGTGGTCCCCTTCACGGTGCTGGTCAATCCCGAACTCGCACCCATCGGCGAGATCACCGAGGATGGCTGGGAAGGGTGCCTGTCGGTGCCGGGCATGCGCGGTTTGGTGCCCCGCTACCGCGACCTGCGCTATACCGGCTTCGACGAGCGGGGCAATCCCATCGATCGAACCGTGAATGATTTTCATGCCCGCGTCGTGCAGCACGAGGTAGATCACCTCGACGGGATCCTCTATCCGAGGCGGATTCGCGATCTCACGCAATTCGGCTTCGTGGATGCGTTGTTTCCCGGCCAGGACATCCCCGACGACTGACGGGTCAGGCTTGATCGAATACAATGACGCCGCGGCCTTGCTTTCCAGCGTTCAAATCGGCGAACGCACGCGGGCCCTCATCGATCGAATAGGTGCGCGTGATCAGTTCGTCCAGTTTCAGCCGGCCACTGCGATACAAGCCGATGAGGCGCGGAAAATCCAACTGCGGCCGCGCCGATCCATAGTAGCTTCCCGTCAGGGTCTTTTCCGAGGTGGCTACCGCCTGCGAGCTCAAGACGATTTGATCCTTGGGGCCGGCAATACCGACGATAACGGCAGTGCCGCCGCGGCGTAGCACACCCCATGCCATCTCCGAGATCTTGCCCGCGCCGACGCAGTCGAAGGCGTAGTCCGCGCCGCCGCCGGTCAGCTTGAACAGCGCCTTGCCCGCATTTTCCTGACCCGTGACATTGAGGCCGTGGGTGGCGCCGAATTGCTTGGCGAGCTGCACTTTTTCGTCGCTGGTGTCGACCGCCACGACCATGCCGGCACCGGCGATGGCGCATCCTTGGACGGCATTCAATCCCACGCCGCCGCAGCCGAATACCACGGTGATGGACCCGACTTGGACTTTGGCGGTATTCATGACCGCGCCGACTCCGGTCATCACGCCGCAGCTGATCAGGGCGGCGCGATCCAGCGGCATTTGCTTATCCACCTTGACGACGTTGTCCTGGTGCAGGGTCGCGAATTCCGCCATGACGCCGCAGCCGAGAAACACGTTGATGTTCCGGCCCTGGGCGTCTCGCGTGCGCACCGTGCCGTCCGGCAATGTGCAAAGGGTTTTCAACGATTGCACGCACAGTTGCGGGCGGCCGGTTTGGCAGTAGTGACAGCGGCCGCACATGCTCACGAAGGAACTCACCACATGATCGCCGACCGCGTATTGGGTCACGCCCTCGCCAACCGCGACCACGACGCCGGCGCCCTCGTGCCCCAGCACCAACGGCATCGGACAGGGGATCGTGCCGTTGGTGGCGGATAGATCGCTGTGACAAACGCCGCACGCTGCCATGCGCACGGTTACCTCGCCGCTGCGCGGCGCATCGACCTCGATTCGTTCGAGCGCCACGGACTTGCCCGTTTCGCGTATAACCAGCGCTTTCGCCGAGTAACTCACGCGCTCGTTCTCACTGGGTCAGCGTGTCAGCG